>ERZ773250.1580-NODE-1580-length-11185-cov-3.237197_pt1 | contig 11185 bp, 8 predicted proteins | sample MGYA00511258_ERZ773250 | MGnify/ENA primary metagenome ERZ773250 (study PRJEB29015, sample SAMEA2738164) | human oral metagenome | biome: human oral; feature: human-associated habitat; material: saliva | place: China | collected 2187 ... | reverse complement strand
GTTAAAGTTAATGTAATTCAATTTCTCGATATCGAAGACTGCAGGATTTTTTGCTACACGATCCATACAGAATTTTTGTGTCAATTCTTCCATAGTGAATAGCTCTTCTTCTCCTTCAGGAGCCCAGCCCAATAGAGCCAAGAAGTTCACAATCGCTTCTGGTAAGTAACCTAATTCACGGTATTGTTCTACAGAGGTGGCACCATGGCGTTTACTCATTTTTTTGCCATCTTTGCCCATGATCAGGGAAATATGACCAAATGTTGGCACATCCCAACCTAAGGCTTTGTAGATTACTATTTGGCGTGGTGTGTTCGATAAATGTTCTTCTGCACGGATAACATGAGAAATTCCCATTGTATGATCGTCCACTACTACGGCATAGTTATAGACAGGAATTCCATCGGATTTTACAATAACGAAATCGCCAATACCGTTGGATTCAAAGGATACGTGACCACGAACCATGTCATCAAAAGCTACTGTTTCATGCAAAGGAACACGCAAACGAATAGTCGGTTTGCGACCTTCAGCTTTGTACGCAGCCTTTTGTTCTTCCGTTAAATGATGGCAGTGTCCATTATATTTTGGTGTTTCACCACGGCCTAATTGCTCTTCACGAACAGCATCTAATTCTTCTTGGGAACAATAACATTCGTAAGCATGACCAGATTCTAACAATTGTTGTGTTACTTTTTCGTAAATATCTAAACGTTCTGTTTGGCGATATGGGCCATGTTCGCCCCCTACGTCAACACCTTCATCCCAATCCATACCAAGCCATTTTAGAGCAGCCTTGATATTTTCTTCACTTTCACGAGTAGAACGAGCTTGGTCTGTATCTTCTACACGCAATAAGAATGTACCTTGCTCCTTGCGAGCTAGTAAATAGTTAAATAATGCGGAGCGAGCTCCACCAATATGAAATGGACCGGTTGGACTCGGTGCAAAACGAACTTTCATGAGTTATAACTCCTCTCTTTCATACATTGAAACAACAGCTTGTGCGGCTATACCTTCTGTTCTTCCCAAGGCACCTAACCCTTCATTTGTCGTTGCTTTAATACTAATTCTACTAAGTGGAATACCTAAATCCTCACTCAGATTTTTTTTCATCTCTTCAATATGAGGCTTCAATTTAGGAGCTTCTGCAATGACCATGATATCTGCATTGTAGATTCCAAAATTTGAGTCCTTTAATAATTGTACCACTTTTTCTAATAATAGCCTACTAGAAATCCCTTTGAAAGCATCATCTTCTGGGGGAAAATAATACCCAATGTCTCGCATTCCTGCTGCCCCCAACATGGCATCCATAAGGGCATGAATCAACACATCCGCATCAGAATGCCCATCGGGACCAATAGGGCTATCGATAGAGACACCACCTAATACACAAGGTCGCCCCTCTTTGAAACGGTGAATATCATAACCATAACCAATTCGCATCATCGGTTCTACTCCTAAATATTTCTTAGCAATCGCCACATCTTCAGGGACCGTTAGTTTAATATTTTTTCTATCCCCTTCCACAATGTGCACTGGCTTTCCTTGAAACTCTACTAAGGATACATCATCGGTTCCTTTGTATCTGTGTTCTTCCGCATATACATAGGCATCTAATAAAACCGCTGTTTGAAACCCTTGTGGTGTTTGCATTCCATATAGTTCAGAACGTAATAACGTTTCTTCTACATATCCCTCTGCATTCACTCGTTTTATCGTATCTACCACAGGAATGGCTGGCACCGCAGCTCCATATGCTTTAGCCCCCTCAACCACTCGGCGAGCTAACTCTTTATTCGCCAATGGTCTTGCTCCATCATGAACCAGAATGATGTCTGCACCATTCGCTACCTGTGAAAGTCCTGCTGCTACAGAATCTTGTCGTTCTGCTCCACCAATGACATATTGTACCACCCACGGTACATGCATAACTTCCACTTGTTCTTGAATCGAAAACTGATCCTGTTCCGATACAACCACTATGACTTCTTCTAAGCCTTCCCATTGCTTCATATGATGTAAATTCCATTGTAACACTGTATACTGCCCCAATGGCATACATACTTTATTATCTGTATAGCCCATTCGGCGTCCTGCACCTGCTGCTAATAAGATACAACTGATCATGGTACTCCCTTTCTAAGAACTTGATTCCTCAACACGGGCAAAAATCATTCGTCCCGCACTGGTCTGTAATACAGAAGTAACTACAACATTCACTGTTTGATCCACATAGTCTACGCCATTTTCTACAACAATCATAGTACCGTCATCTAAATAAGCAACTCCTTGATGTGGTTCTTTACCAACTTTCATAATGCGTACTTGTAAGGTTTCACCGCTCATCATTTTTGGCTTAATCGCGTTCGCTAAATCATTTAGATTCAACACCTCAACACCTTGCAAGGTAGCTATTTTATTCAGATTAAAATCATTCGTTATCAGTTTCCAATGTTTATCCATACTAAGGCGAATCAATTTCAAATCTACTTCTTGCAAATCATCATAATCGACATCTATGATTTCCATAGATTTTTTTAGTTTTTCACGCATTGTCTGTAGTAAGTCAAGCCCTCGTCTACCTCTATTCCGTTTCATAGTGTCCGCAGAATCAGACAGTTTTTGCAATTCTTCTAGAACAAATACAGGTACTATGAAAGGGCCTTCTAAAAATCCCGTATTTACAATATCTAAAATTCGACCATCAATGACAACCGATGTATCTAAGACCTTAGCAGAAGCAGTTCGGATTTCTTTTACCTTTGATTCCTTAGGTTTTCTCCCCTTATTAAGTAATCCTCTAAACGTATAGGATACCGTAGCTTTATATAAATCTGGTCCTTTATCCATCCCTAAACGAATCCCAATATAGCCTAATACGGCACTAAGCACGATAGGTAAGTATGAGCCAATAATTGGTACCCGCTCAAAAGCCACACCAATTAAATTAGCAATAATGAGTCCAAATAATAATCCTATCGTGCCCGCCACTAATTGTTGACTAGGAACTCGACTTAAAATACGTTCAATTTGTTTTGCTACGCTTAAGCCTATACGTAAAATATACTGGGACACTAAATAACCAATAATCGCCGCTACTAAGATACTTATGGTATAGTACAATATCATAATTACAGATATCCCAAATACGCCCATCTGTAGCATCTTTTCATCCCATACAGATACCATGAGCGTTGATAGAGCATCCGCACCGACGTATCCCATACTACCAAATAAGATAGCAATAACATAGCGCAATAGTTTATAGATCATATGGTCACCTCCTCCTTTTTATAAAAGTATACTATACCTATCTGTGATTCTCATGAATGAATCATAATAAGAACTCAGCAAATAGGTTTAGAATATACTTTTCATTACTTCTTGAATACTGGTAACGCCTTGTATGGAGATACCGTCTTGTATTCCTTTTAATTGTTTTACATTTCCAGCAGGGATAATAAATTGTTTAAATCCAAGCTTTTTTGCTTCTCCTATCCGTTGTTCTATGCGTGGAATACTACGAATATTACCGGTCAATCCTACTTCACCTAAAATCACCATATCTGGAGGTACTGGCTTATTTTTTAAATTAGAGATAATCGCTACTGCCATCGCTAAGTCACAAGCCGGTTCATTGACTTTTAAGCCACCAATGATAGTGACATACACATCTTTATTACCTAAGGTAAAGCCACAGCGTTTTTCTAATACTGCTAGGAGCAAAATCAGCTTATTTAAATCATAACCAATCGCTGTTCTACGTGGCATGCCAAACGCCGTAGATACCACTAAACTTTGTACTTCTACTAAGATAGGTCGTACTCCTTCTAGGTATGCCATTATGGCAGATCCTGTTTCTTCTTCTGACCGTTCTGCGAGTAAAGTTGCTGATGGATTGAGAAGTTCCCCTAAGCCTTCTTCTTCCATAGTAAATAGCCCTGATTCCGAAGTCGATCCAAAGCGGTTTTTAATACCTCGTAAAATACGGAATTGATAGGACCGTTCCCCTTCAAAATATAGTACTACGTCTACCATATGCTCTAGCATACGAGGTCCCGCAATGGTACCATCTTTTGTTACATGGCCAATAATGATCACAGGAATATCTTGATCTTTTGCAAAGCGCAACAATCTAGCCGTACATTCACGAACTTGACTGACACTACCCGGGGCAGATTCTACAGAGCCTACATACATAGTTTGAATAGAGTCAATCACAAGCAGCATTGGTTGACTTCGTTTGGCTTCATTCAATATGGTATCTAAATTAGTTTCTGCCTGTACTAACAGATTGGAGGAATTGATACCTAGTCGATGAGCTCTCAACTTTAACTGCATATCTGATTCTTCTCCAGATGCATATAGTACCTTACCAGACTCTTCTGCAATACGACCAGATACTTGCAATAGTAAGGTAGACTTACCAATACCTGGGTCCCCACCTAGCAAAATCAATGCACCTGGTACGATACCACCACCTAGAACACGGTCAATTTCCCCATATCCAGAAGTAATGCGGGCAATAGCTCCTACCTCAATCTCTGTCAAAGCCTTTGGCTTATTGTCTTCGTCTTGTACCGGTCGATAAGACGCTACATGCTTCGTTTTAACTTCCGGTTGAAGTTCCTCTTCTACTGCCGTATTCCAAGCGCCACAAGCGGTACAACGACCAAACCATTTCGATGATTCATTTCCACATTCAGAACAGAAAAAAACTGTTTTCTTTTTAGCCATAGATACCCTTTCTTATAAAAATAATGCGCGTCACTGAAAAGAAACGCGCACTACTCTTCGGGCAACACCATTTATTTCGTACCGAAAATACGATCTCCCGCATCACCAAGACCAGGCAAAATATATCCATGGTCATTTAATTTTTCATCTAATGCAGCTACATAGATGCGTACGTCAGGATGCGCTTTATTCACAACTTCTACACCCTCTGGGGCTGCCACTAAACACATTAATTGAATGTCTTTAGCACCTTTTTCTTTTAACAAAGAAATCGCTGCTGCTGCACTACCACCTGTAGCCAACATTGGATCTGTTACGATAATGCGACGTTCTGCTAAGTCAGATGGCAATTTGCAATAGTATTCTACTGGTTGCAATGTTTCAGGGTCACGATACATACCTACATGACCTACTTTTGCCATTGGCATTAATTCTAGCAAACCATTCACCATACCTAGGCCAGCACGTAGAATTGGAACAATGCCCAATTTTTTACCTGCGATTTGTTTGCCAATAGCTTCTACTAATGGAGTTTGCACTTTCACATCTTCTAATGGTAAATCACGTGTAATTTCATAACCCATTAATAGAGCAATTTCTTCTAATAATTGGCGGAAATCTTTTGTGCCAGTTTCTACAGATCGAATCAACGTCACTTTGTGTTGAATCAAAGGATGTGTCATTACATTTACGTTCATCTTATTTATTTCCTTTTTATTAATTAAGCATACATTGGATATGTTTCACAAAGTGTTGCTACATGTTGTTTTGCCTCTGCTAATACAGCAGCATCTTCTGGATGTTTCAATACTAAAGAAATGATACTTGCAATTTCTTTCATATCTTCTGCATTCAAACCACGAGTTGTTAATGCTGGTGTACCTAAACGGATGCCAGATGTAACAAATGGACTTTCTGGATCAAATGGGATTGTATTTTTGTTACATGTAATACCCACTTCGTCCAATACATGCTCTGCTACTTTACCAGTTAAACCAACAGTACGTAAATCTACTAATAATACATGTGTATCAGTGCCACCAGACACAATAGTAAACCCTTCTTGTTGTAACGCTTCTGCTAATGTTTGAGCATTCACAATCACTTGTTTAGCATACTCTTTAAACTCCGGTTGTAAAGCTTCACCAAATGCTACTGCTTTAGCAGCTATGACATGCATTAAAGGACCACCTTGAATACCAGGGAAGATAGACTTATCAATCGCTTTAGCATATTCTTCTTTACACATAATCATGCCACCACGTGGTCCACGCAATGTTTTATGTGTAGTAGTAGTTACAATATCAGCATACTCCACAGGGTTTGGATGCAATCCTGCTGCCACTAATCCAGCAAAATGTGCCATATCTACCATAAAAATAGCTCCTACTTCATGAGCAATATCCGCCATTGTTTTGAAGTCGATTTGACGAGAGTAGGCGCTGCCACCACCAATGATCATTTTAGGCTTATGCTCTTGTGCAATTTTACGCATTTCATCATAATCAATGCGACCTGTTTCTGCATCTACACCGTAAGGAATAATATTAAAATACTTACCAGATACATTCACTGGAGATCCATGTGTTAAATGTCCACCATGGGATAAATTCATCCCCATAATAGTGTCACCTGGCTCTAATAATGCAAAGTATACGCCAAAGTTCGCTTGAGAACCAGAATGAGGTTGTACATTCACATGTTCTGCGCCGAATAGTTGCTTCGCTCTTTCAATAGCCAACTCTTCTACCATGTCGACATATTCACATCCACCGTAGTAACGTTTATGTGGATATCCTTCTGCGTATTTATTTGTTAATACGCTACCTTGTGCTTCCATCACAGCTTGAGACACAAAGTTTTCCGATGCAATCATTTCTAATTTGTTGCGTTGACGACCCAACTCTAATTCAATCATTTCCTGAACTTTAGGGTCTTGCTGTTTTACATAGCTCATGGTAACCTCCTGTGAAAGAAACATTTCAATCTATCCTTTATTATAGTAATATTCCCCACCTTTTGCAAGGCAATTTAGGGAATTTCCGGAATTACCTTAGCAGTGACTAAAATATATAATTCTACTTCATCTTTTGTTTTACGACTATGTTGAAATAGTTTCCCAAGAAGTGGAATATCTCCCAAGATAGGTACCTTTTGCCATTGACGCATGGTACGTCGATCCATCAATCCACCAATGACCAATGTTTCTCCATTAGGTATGCGTACTCTCGTCTTTGCTTGTCGCGTGGTAATACGATAGGCTTTCATTTCAGGTACTAAAGTAGGGTTACTCACTTCGGCTTCTACAATGGTATCAATGTGATTTCCCTGTAACACATAGGGTTTACATCGTAGTCGTATACCTGCCTCTTCATAGCGAATACTGGTTCTCGTCACACCATTTTGAATAGATTCTACTGTTACCGGCACACGTTCACCAATTAGAATAGTCGCTTCCTCTCCATTAACAGCCACAATACTAGGTCTTGCTATCAGTACCATATGGCTACTTCCTTCTTTAGCAGACAATTCCGGATGGGCTAAAAAAGAGTACGATGTACCCTTGGGAATATGACCGATATGCACATTCCCTTCTATACCGGACTCAGATTTTCCATGCATAGAAAGTCCTGAACTTTGTAACCCTGGAAATGACCATTGTATCCCTAATTCTTTTGCATATCCTTTTTCCATAGCCAATACTGCCACATCTAACTGAACCTGTTTCGGGGTGGTATGCCAAGATCCAAGTACTTTTTCAACTTCTAAAATTTCATGAACGGTTCCGTAATAGATGACTTCGTTGGTACTTCGTATCACTTGTATATGTTCCTTGGGAACTACGGTCTGAATAAGATTGCTCAATTCTTCAGGGGTAGCTGTATCAGCTACAATTCGTCGCACATGCCGTCGTTCTTTTTCTTCATGTCTCCCTTCTACGATAAATGTTCCATCTTCTTCATACACTAAAAAACCTAACTGTGAGCCCAATTTATTAATAGCCTCTCTCCCAGAATTTTCTCGGACTTCCAAAGTAACCTTTCCCTCTAATGTATCTAGTCCTACCACTGAAAGTTTTTCCGTCCTAGCTATGGTTTGTACCAACGTTCGTAACGGCATATCTTTGGCCATAATATGTATTGCATCTACATGAACGATCCCTAAGAGTATCATTATTAATACATATACTATCCCCCATCGATACGTAGGGTGATAGATAGGAATTACTAGCTTCCTTTTAAGACAATTTACTATTCTAAGCCACATAAGTATCTCCTTTCTTCCTAGTTCTAGCTCTTACTTCAACTAGTATTACCAACTTTCCTTTATTCTATCCACTGCATAGAACCATTCACTTGAATCTGTACCTTTGTATCATGAATCGTATACACCTGCACCCCATCAACTATATCTCCTTCATACATAGTATGAGTATTTCCATTAATATCTAACACAGCTACAGGTACCTCTCCTTGTATAATCCCCAACAATTGTACTTGCACCGCTTTTACAGGCTTTACTGCATGTCTCTCATACATGTTTCTACCTGTATCACCACCATAGGCATGAACAGAATATCCTTCCATAATGTTTTTATTACCGTTTCCTTTCCTTTTCATGTTGCTCATGCTATTCGTATCTGCACCTACTACAGTTTTGGGACTAGCACCTGTTAATTCCTTTGCAAACGTATCTAATAAAGGATAAGGACGTACTACATTCCGTATAGGAAAGATAAGTTTGCCCTTATCTTTCTCTTCCTCTAGAAGAGAACTTTTCTCTTGTTGACGCCCTTTATGTTTTTTCCCACTTTGTACTGATTTAGTTTTACCATTTTCTCTCCCCTTATCCGTTTTTACATTTTTATTTTGCCCTATTACATCCTTTTCACGATGAGCATGCATAGGACTTTCTAGATGTTCTACTTCTGACCAAGCAGACTCTCTCCAACCTAGATAACAAATGAGGCACAATAAAACGGTCGCCCCGAAAACGAGACGACCGTGTGTACGTATATACTTCATTATGTAATTGTAGAGGTCTTGCGTAGATGAAACTTTCATCATGCCCTCCTATATACGATTAATATCCTTTAGGATGTAATTGATGCCAATTCCAAGCATCGCGAATCACTTCTTGTACTGTACTATGAACAGGTTTCCAACCTAATTTTGCATGGATTTTTTCAGAAGATGCAATCAGCGTACCTGGATCTCCAGCACGACGTTCACCATAATCAACACGGAAATCTACACCTGTCACTTCTTTAGTAGCCGCTACTATTTCATTTACACTGAAACCATTACCTGAGCCTAAGTTAAATACGTCTGATTCTCCACCATTGTAAAGATATTCCATAGCTAAAATATGAGCTGATGCCAAATCATTTACATGTACATAGTCACGTACGCATGTACCATCCGCTGTATCATAATCTGTACCAAATACAGTGATGGATTCACGCTTACCTAAAGCTGCATCGATGATAAGCGGAATTAGATGTGTTTCTGGTGTATGATCTTCACCAATTTCACCAGATGGATCAGCACCGGCTGCATTGAAATAACGCAGTGCTACGAACTGAAATCCATAGATGTTACTATAATCACGAAGCATATCTTCAATCATCAATTTTGTGCGGCCATACACATTCGTTGGATTCCATTTCGCATCTTCCGTAATAGGCACTACTTCTGGTTCACCATACACAGCTGCTGTAGAAGAGAATACCAAACGGTTCACTCCATGCTTACGAGCTGTTTCTACCAAACGATAGGAACCTACTACATTATTTTCATAATAGATAGATGGATTTACCATAGATTCGCCCACTTGAGAGTGTGCTGCAAAGTGCATAATACCATCAATGTGATGTTTTTCAAGAACCTCACCTAATGCAGGGTCTGTAATATCCATTTCATAGAATGGTACCCCTGCTGGAATAGACTCCTTATGACCTCTGGATAAGTTATCCACAATCACCACTGTATGACCTGCTCCCAATAGAGCACGTACCGTATGGCTACCAATATATCCTGCGCCACCTGTCACTAAAATATTCATTCTTACTTCTCCTATGCTTTTGAAAGTTTAGGTCCTAATAATTTTTTATACACTTCTACGCCTGGTTGGTTAAAAGCATCCACGCCTGCTAATTGACCTTCAAAATAGATGGCCCAACACATCGTGAACATAAGCTCTCCCAAGTGGAAAGCATTCATCGTTGGTACTTGGTAGGTTCCATTAAATCGTCCATCACTGGCTAGAGACTCTGCATTCGATGCCAAGGCAGCCCGATTGATAAATCCTAAATCAAGACCTGATAGAGCTTCTAATTTACTATATTGGTCATACATATGTGGCACGGTTAAAGAGACATGCCAATCTTCTACATCGATAAAAGACACAACTTTATCATAGCGTCCTTCTTGATGTTCCTGTGTTTGTGCATGCATGTCGGTAGTACCTACCGCTACAATTGGAGTACGACCATAATGCCCAGATTTGTCGGTCTTCTCCTTACCCAATGACTCCGCTAATAATTGTACATACCATTCAGACAAGGACTTCAAACGATCCGCATAAGGCATAAATACTTCAATATGACGACCATATTGTTCAGAACCGATATATTTTAATACAGCACTTAACAAGGCTGGATTTTTCCACACATCTCGTTCTTGAGCTGCTATATCTGCGGCTTTAGCACCTTCTAAATAGGCATGAATATCAAAACCTAACAAGGCGCCAATAACCAATCCTACTTCAGAGAATACAGAGAATCTGCCACCGATACCATCTGGTACTGCGAAAATAGAATCTCCCCAACCCTCTGCAACCGCTAATTTATGAAGTAACGTTTCTTTTTCATCCTCTCTAGGATCTGTCACAACTAATACTTCATAATCAATCATAGCTGCTTCTAAGGCTTCTTTAACAATCATAAAGTTTGTCATTGGTTCAATAGTAGAACCAGATTTAGAAATCAGTACCAACAGCACTTTATACTCATTAGGCACATGAGCATGGTCTTCTAAAAATTGCTGTTCTTTCCATTCTCTTTGTAATTGCTTGATTAACTCTTGAGTACGTACAGGGTCAACATTATTGCCACTGAAATACATGCGTGGGCGATAATTACGCTCTTCATCACTCATGGAGTTCCAAAACTCTCCACAATGTACATCAAATAGTACTTTCCCACCTAAGAAAGAGCCACCAATACCAAAGCTTACCACAGTGCTTACTTTCTTGTTTCTTAAATCATCTAATCTAGCCATCACTGTTGGGTTATTAATATGACCTTCTACTACATATGGTAATTGCGGGAATAACACCAACTCAGGTTCCCCATCTTTAGATAAATGGCCTTTCACAACACCATGATGACGTGTTTCTTCCGCTGCTGTTAAGGCCTCAGAAATAGCAGTGCTCAAGTTTA
>ERZ773250.1578-NODE-1578-length-11193-cov-8.456186_pt1 | contig 11193 bp, 7 predicted proteins | sample MGYA00511258_ERZ773250 | MGnify/ENA primary metagenome ERZ773250 (study PRJEB29015, sample SAMEA2738164) | human oral metagenome | biome: human oral; feature: human-associated habitat; material: saliva | place: China | collected 2187 ... | reverse complement strand
AGAACCTGGTACGTGACGGGAACATGGCGTGTCGCTCGCATGGTTTCTTCCCTTGTCAGGGAGTTATGCGGGGGTAGATGTGGTTGGAGTGTATAATTTTGCGTGTAGCCTCCGCGAGGTTCTCGCAAAGCACCCGTTTCTGCCGCATGGTTGCGGGCTAGTTTCGGGTGGTGATTTCCCTACTTTTTCGTAGGGACTTTCATTGAGGGGTTGCGGTGATTAATCGGGTTGCGGCGGTAGCTCAGAAATTTCCCTACTTTTTCGTAGGGACTTTCATTGAGGGAATGTCCCAATCCACAATACATCCCAAGCCAGTGAATTTCCCTACTTTTTCGTAGGGACTTTCATTGAGGGCGGAGATATGAAGCTGCGCCGGAAAGGAAAAAACAATTTCCCTACTTTTTCGTAGGGACTTTCATTGAGGGGCCGTCCAGCGAAACCGAATAAACGTTCTCGACATGATTTCCCTACTTTTTCGTAGGGACTTTCATTGAGGGGTGACTGAATTGACTGGCTTGCAGTTTGAGGCACGGTATTTCCCTACTTTTTCGTAGGGACTTTCATTGAGGGTGCCCCAGCACCCCCGACCCCACCAACGCACTTCCGAATTTCCCTACTTTTTCGTAGGGACTTTCATTGAGGGCTTGGGGTGCGCGTCAGATTCAGGCGCACTAACATGGAATTTCCCTACTTTTTCGTAGGGACTTTCATTGAGGGGAACAGGTTCGCGAGCATGCGCGGGTGGCCGAAGAATTTCCCTACTTTTTCGTAGGGACTTTCATTGAGGGTACTTGAAGAAAGGCTATCTCTTTTGAAGAGTACCAAATTTCCCTACTTTTTCGTAGGGACTTTCATTGAGGGATAAAGAGGTGGTTGATTTACTTATCACGGTGCACATTTCCCTACTTTTTCGTAGGGACTTTCATTGAGGGGACTACTACGACGAAGACGACTACTTGTGGAACCACATTTCCCTACTTTTTCGTAGGGACTTTCATTGAGGGTTCATGGAGCGCGTGCAGGCGCACGTTGGCGGCGGCATTTCCCTACTTTTTCGTAGGGACTTTCATTGAGGGCTAGACGGAGTAATCCGCAAAGGCAATGCATTCATCTAATTTCCCTACTTTTTCGTAGGGACTTTCATTGAGGGCCTCAATGAGCAAGCCCTCAAGGTGAACACCTTTAAATTTCCCTACTTTTTCGTAGGGACTTTCATTGAGGGAGGGTTATACAGCCCCGCGAACTTCTTAAAGCAAAAATTTCCCTACTTTTTCGTAGGGACTTTCATTGAGGGGTGGAACAGGCTATCCGTAAGACCTTGGGTTGAAAAAATTTCCCTACTTTTTCGTAGGGACTTTCATTGAGGGGCTCAAAACCATTCGCCGCCACTACCTCATGCGGTATTTCCCTACTTTTTCGTAGGGACTTTCATTGAGGGCCTGCCAGGGGGTGCCCCTTCTGCCCTGCACGGAGAGATTTCCCTACTTTTTCGTAGGGACTTTCATTGAGGGTCCACGCCTCAGAACGAACTTCCTCGAACGCTTCGGGGATTTCCCTACTTTTTCGTAGGGACTTTCATTGAGGGGCGAATGACATCTGGTTGACGAGCTTCCTGCGGAATTTCCCTACTTTTTCGTAGGGACTTTCATTGAGGGGACCAAAAGGTTAAGCCGGTTCTGCTGACCGGTTGATTTCCCTACTTTTTCGTAGGGACTTTCATTGAGGGTCAGCACAAATTCCTTCATGCCACGGGCGGCCAGCAAATTTCCCTACTTTTTCGTAGGGACTTTCATTGAGGGGTCACCAACCCTGAGACTGGTGAGCAGGCAGGCTACCTATTTCCCTACTTTTTCGTAGGGACTTTCATTGAGGGGCCTTGACCGTGCACCGTGCACAGGGTGCGACCGTGGATTTCCCTACTTTTTCGTAGGGACTTTCATTGAGGGCCCTGCCTGGAGCCTGACCAGTACGAGGAGGAGGATTTCCCTACTTTTTCGTAGGGACTTTCATTGAGGGTCCTTCACGCCGCGGTCCTCGGAGAGCAGCAGTGCATTTCCCTACTTTTTCGTAGGGACTTTCATTGAGGGGCGGATGCCCTTGTGCAGGTCCTGCCAGGGCTCGCGGATTTCCCTACTTTTTCGTGGGGACTTTCATTGAGGGATCCGTTATCGTGCGGAGAATGGCGACATTATCGAATTTCCCTACTTTTTCGTAGGGACTTTCATTGAGGGCTTTGTCGCGCCATTCTAAACTCCCCTCTACCCAAATTTCCCTACTTTTTCGTAGGGACTTTCATTGAGGGTGCTATCGGCGGCGGGTTCGGTAGCTTCCGTTGTCATTTCCCTACTTTTTCGTAGGGACTTTCATTGAGGGTTCTACGCGGTCTAGGTAGCCGTCGATAATCCAGCTAATTTCCCTACTTTTTCGTAGGGACTTTCATTGAGGGGTATCGGCTGGCACCGCCTATCTCCCCAACGGCGAGGAAATTTCCCTACTTTTTCGTAGGGACTTTCATTGAGGGTTGCACGCGGGCGGTCTGGATGGTGAGGTGTTCAAATTTCCCTACTTTTTCGTAGGGACTTTCATTGAGGGGCCTTTGTCGCCGCCCTTATCCCGGTTGCGGTCAATTTCCCTACTTTTTCGTAGGGACTTTCATTGAGGGGCGAATCTGCGGAGGTAAGCAACACGGCGGCAGGATTTCCCTACTTTTTCGTAGGGACTTTCATTGAGGGGCTCCCGGTCCGCGCTTCAGAGCCGCCACAGCCGCATTTCCCTACTTTTTCGTAGGGACTTTCATTGAGGGCATCATCACGGAAACCAGCGATAGACAGGCTCGTCAATTTCCCTACTTTTTCGTAGGGACTTTCATTGAGGGTCCGCCTTTCCAGGTAGTTTGTTGTACACATCACTATTTCCCTACTTTTTCGTAGGGACTTTCATTGAGGGGTCTACCCAGACACCATGAGTCAGGTTAAGGAAGAATTTCCCTACTTTTTCGTAGGGACTTTCATTGAGGGATACATAGTGACGGTCTTGAAGTAAGCATTAGAGACCATTTCCCTACTTTTTCGTAGGGACTTTCATTGAGGGGTTATCGAACAAGATTTTTCACACATCAACTGGAAGATTTCCCTACTTTTTCGTAGGGACTTTCATTGAGGGTTTTTCGAGGACAACCGACGCGAAGCTTACGAGGTCATTTCCCTACTTTTTCGTAGGGACTTTCATTGAGGGAAGCTACAAGCGCTTTGGCAAATGTGGTGTACCGGCATTTCCCTACTTTTTCGTAGGGACTTTCATTGAGGGGATAACGATCCGGTCGGGTACCCCCGTCTCCGAGGAGAATTTCCCTACTTTTTCGTAGGGACTTTCATTGAGGGACTCAAAGACAAACACTGCTCCCGCGCTCGCCTGTTATTTCCCTACTTTTTCGTAGGGACTTTCATTGAGGGTTGCGGGGACGGTGGTGTTGCGGAGCAGGGTAGATATTTCCCTACTTTTTCGTAGGGACTTTCATTGAGGGGGCGTTCGGGCTGTGGGTGGTGCGCTCCGAGACTCAGATTTCCCTACTTTTTCGTAGGGACTTTCATTGAGGCGGAGAAACACGATGACCACCCCCAGCCAGCCCACCAGATTTCCCTTCCTTTTCGGAGGGACTTTCATTGAGGCTGACAAGCAGCTTGTGGCATTTATCGCCCGTGAATCCAAATTTCCCTTCCTTTTCGGAGGGACTTTCATTGAGGCGCAAAACCCTTGAGCTTATCCCCGAAGAACTCCTCATTTCCCTTCCTTTTCGGAGGGACTTTCATTGAGGCTCGAAAAGGAACGTTGAAGATGCCTCGCGCGTACCATCATTTCCCTTCCTTTTCGGAGGGACTTTCATTGAGGCGAAAGTATCAATAGTGGTGTGATCCCGGCCTTTTTTAGATTTCCCTTCCTTTTCGGAGGGACTTTCATTGAGGCTGGATATTGTGCGCCATTGTGTAGCGTTCCTTTCGGTAATTTCCCTTCCTTTTCGGAGGGACTTTCATTGAGGCCCTGCTTCTTGCTGCCCTTGACTGCTACGCCGTGCGATTTCCCTTCCTTTTCGGAGGGACTTTCATTGAGGCTGTCGGCGATAGCCCAGCCGAAGGACGCCTCACACATTTCCCTTCCTTTTCGGAGGGACTTTCATTGAGGCGCCGCCGGTCGCGCGCATCAGAATGTGAACCTCTGGATTTCCCTTCCTTTTCGGAGGGACTTTCATTGAGGCTGGATATTGTGCGCCATTGTGTAGCGTTCCTTTCGGTAATTTCCCTTCCTTTTCGGAGGGACTTTCATTGAGGCAACAGACCGTAGGCATTAGGGAGGTCGCCGCCCTCGATTTCCCTTCCTTTTCGGAAGGGCTTTCATTGAGGCTACACCTCAACCGCCGTCATGGACTGGCTCCAGTCATTTCCCTTCCTTTCGGAAGGGCTTTCATTGAGGCTTCACCAAGACATTTGCCCCGAAATCCGAAAAGACTATTCCCAGCAGCTTGTGGGACTTCCAATAAGATAGGCTGTTGTGATGGATTAGGATGACTGCTGGACCGTTTGTTCTGCACCTTGGGGTGTAGACTTTCATTGAGGCACGACCAATAGCACTGGTGCGACGCAAGTCAGCCTGGCATTTCCCTTCCTTTTCGGAAGGGCTTTCATTGAGGCACCATCGACACCTCATCAATGATGAGCACATCAATTATTTCCCTTCCTTTTCGGAGGGGCTTTCATTGAGGTCTTTCTACTACACTCTACTAGCTGGGTCTTTCTTCGCTTTCTAACGGAGACTTTCATTGAGGCGTCACACCTCTTGCATCCAATAAGTCAGGCTTATAATATTTCCCTACCTTTTGTAGGGACTTTTATTGAGGCCATGCGGAGGGCTCATCCTTGCCCACGGTCCCCGGTATTTCCCTTCCTTTTCGGAAGGGCTTTCATTGAGGGTGCCGCTCGATATGGTCCTTGAGGCCGCTGACATCAGCATTTCCCTGCCTGTTCGGAAGGGCTTTCATTGAGGCGCTGGGCCGGTCCGAGCTTTGCGCCATGCGGCGAGAGTATTTCTTCGCTTTCTAGCGGAGACTTTCATTGAGGCCCGTCGCCAGCGCTGAGTTTGTGGACGGTCATCATAGATTTCCCTGCTTTTTCGTAGGGACTTTCATTGAGGCTTCCGTGACGGGCTTCAGCCTCCCGAGGCAATCCGCGCCATTTCCCTTCCTTTTCGGAAGGGTTTTCATTGAGGCTTCATCTCCGGCCTGGTCCTAATGATTGCTGCCCTATTTCCCTTCCTTTTCGGAGGGGCTTTCATTGAGGGTCAACATTCATCGCCAGGAGTGGGTTGCGGCCAGGGTATTTCCCTTCCTTTTCGGAAGGGCTTTCATTGAGGGCTTGCTGCGCCCCCTGAAACCCGAATCATGGAAAACTTTCCCTTCCTTCTTGGAAGGGCTTTCATTGAGGCCCGGATATTCCGGCGGTCGAGCTGATTATGGCTGGCATTTCTTCGCTTTCTAGCGGAGACTTTCATTGAGGCAAGAACCAGTCCACCCAGCGCTTCAAAGGCGCCTCATTTCCCTTTCCTTTTGGGAAGGGCTTTCATTGAGGGAAGATTGCTACGGTCGGTTTGAAGAGAATGAAGGCAAATTTCCCGTCCTTTTCGAAGGGGCTTTCATTGAGGCGCTGATTCGGGCGTTCCTCAGAACCACACGGCAATGCATTTCCCTACTTTCCGTAGGGACATTCATTGAGGCATTGAGGCGGGCTCATCCCGGCTTGCGCGGGAAATACCTCAGCTTTCCCTACATTTTGTAGGGACTTTCCCTAACCCAACCCTGCTCCGTTCCTGGGCTCACCACAGCACAGGAACGGAGCTTTTTTGCTACGAAACGAGGCCAAAACACCAGCAGCAAGCCTCATCCACCAGTTACTACCCGCCTCCTCCACACATCCCGGCAGAAAAACCCAACACGCCGGAATATCGTCATAAACTCGCTGATAAGCCAAAACACCCCACCGTGGTGCTACCCTCAAAACCAAGCAGCCAAAGCTGACTGCCCACCATATTCGCTCACACCAAGGAGACACCGATGTCTACCCCTTACAGTGCAGGCGACGAACTTCCTATCTCACTCGTCATGCACACCGTGTACTGCCCCCGCCGCGCATGGATTGAATCTAACGGCGAAAAGACCGACACCTCGCAAATGCAAGAAGGGCAATCCGCCCACAAACGAGTCGACGACCCCAAAACATCCCGCGGCACACAACAGCGCGCAGTCACCATCTCATCAACACGTCTCGGACTCACCGGACGGTGCGATGCTATCGAACCCCAAGAAGACGGTTCTACCCGCATCATCGAATACAAAGCAACACCCGTACGCCGCAACGCCTCCGTCACACCGGCCCACAGGGTGCAGCTCGCACTTCAGAAAATCTGCCTCGAAGAAGCCGGTGAAACCGTTAGCGAATGTGCGGTGCACTTCACCAACCACAACAAAACCGTGCCCGTCGATATCTCAGACGAAGACATCCGCACCGCAGAAGAATACGTACACACCACCCGCACACTCATCGATAGTCCGAAAGCACCGCAACCCCTCGAAGACTCACCCCGCTGCAGCTGGTGCTCCCACATCTCCGTGTGCCTACCCGACGAATCCCATGGAAAAGAAAACATTACACGCGTCGTCGCCAGCAACCCCGACAGCCAAGTAGCGCACCTCACCACGCAAGGATCAAGAGCGACCGTCCAGCAAGGGCGCCTCATCGTGCAACATCTCGGCGAAACAACCAGCAGCATACCCCTCGAACGCGTGCACAGCCTCGTCGTCCATGGAAACATTGACGTTTCCTCCGCGCTTCTACGAGAACTCATGTGGCGCAACTGCACCATCATCTGGTGCTCCAGCACCGGCCGAGTCTACGGCTGGTCACAACCCGGCACTGGACCGAACGGCCTGGCCCGCGTGCAACAACACGTCCTCTCAGCGCAAGGGTACCTGCCCATAGCGAGCGCCATGATTGCCAGCAAAATCTCAAACCAAGCGACCCTGCTGCGCCGTAACGGCCACGCCTCAGACGTATGCCGCACCATGCGAGACATCCAGAAGCACACGCCGCAGGCTACCTCAATCCCGGAACTACTCGGCCTCGAAGGCGAAGCCGCCTCGCTCTACTTCGGCAACTTCGCAACCATGCTCAAAGAAGACGCACTCGCCGAACTCGGCTGGACCTGGGTCGGGCGGCAGGGGAGAGGGGCCAACGACCCCATCAACATTCTGCTGAACTACGCCTACGGGATGCTTAGCTCAGAATGTATTCGTGCCATCCTCACCTGCGGGCTCGACCCGCATGCCGGGTTCCTGCACAGCAGCTCACGGAACAAGCCTGCGCTCGCGCTTGACCTGATGGAAGAATTCCGTGCCGTCATCGCGGACTCCGTGGTGGTGTCTCTTATTAACAGGAAGCAGGTCAAGGCGGCACACTTCACCACGGTTGGCGGAAGCTATCGGCTCACACCCGAAGGGCGGAAGACCGTCATCGCTGCTTTCGAGAAGCGTATGGCCACGGAGATTACCCACCCCACCTACGGGTACTCGGTGACCTGGCGCCGCGCTATTGAGGTGCAGGCACGCATGCTCCTGGGCGTAATTAACGGAACCACCCGCGACTACACGGGGGTGACCGTACGATAATGCGTGACGACGCCCGACGAACACTTATCGCTTACGACGTTCCTGACGACCGGCGGCGCGCCAGGTTGGCCAAGCTCATTCTTAGTTATGGGGACCGAATTCAGTACAGCGTCTTCATTGTGGATGCGGCCCCCGCCAAGGTGCGACGAATCAAAGATGAGGTTCAGGAGCTCATCGACCCGGATGAAGATTCGGTGCTTTTCTGCGACCTGGGGTTGCTGGCCCGGCTTGACGAGCCGACCTTCAGCTACATTGGCCGGGTGCGTGAGGTGACCGAATCGGATGCGCTCATTATTTAGGTCGGGGGATGGGTGGTGACGAATCTGGTTGCGGGCTGGTTGAGGGGGTGGGATAATGGAGGAAGTTGCAAAACCCTCGAGGTATGTACTTCCTATCTAATCTTCGCACCCGTTGCGGTGAGAGCATTCATTGAGGACTCCAGTAGTACTCTCAAGGGGCAACCTTTCTTACGCATCTCTCAATCTGAGCTATTCGGGCTCTTTGAGAGCTTTCAGTGTGATTCCCCTTCGAGAAAAATTCTGGAAGGGGAATCAGAAAATATACCTCCAATAGAAATCTCATGGAGCTCGAGGGGTTTTGTAATTTTGACTATTTGAGGAGGGTGTGGTACGTTTGAGCGACTGAGGCTGATTATGTCGCTTGAACCTCAGTCCGGCTCCTGGGAAATCTGGTGCAGCTGGTCAACATGAAGCGACGGTAAGGAAGTTGGCGATAATGCTGACCACTGGAGCTGATCCCATCTCGCAGGCTGCGTCGATGGCCACGGGGGTGACCGTGAATCTTATTGCATTTGTGCTGATTGAGATGGTAATTAAGCCTATCCTGGCTCGTGTGGGACACCTGCCTGAGATGGGTATTCCTCGAAAGGCACATTCTGAAGAAATGCTGAGCGATGGAGGTGCTGCAAGCGCTCCGTCTCTGAGCATTGGAGAGGAATCTGCGCATATTCATGTCTCGGTTGTGAGCCACGGTGGAACGGTGATTACCGTTCTCACCCCTCATAATCATGTAACCGTGCACGTGTCAGCAGATGCGCAAAAGCCGCCTACCACGACGGAGTCGCAGTAGGCGGCTTTGAAGTACGTTGATACCGCAATAAGCGGAAGTCATGTTTTGCTGCAACAAAACACGACTTGAATCAGTATATCGGCGACGCAGAGTGGATTTCCAATCCGTGCCGAGTACTGACCGTTTGTGTGGCATCCCGCCGGCCCCTCCTCCAGCTACGCCAATCTCACCTGAACAATGAGGTGAGTGCGGCGTGGGGAGGGGGGGACGGTGCTCCGAATCAGCAGCGTGACGAAAACACGCGCACCATTCGAAAAACCGATGTAGCTTAAAGCTATACAAGTAAATGTGCACGTCCAACGCATCGAAGCAAACGTGCACCCAACACATAAGGAGACAACCATGTCCCAGAACGAATCCCAGAACAACATCACCCTCGCCGACCTTATCGAGAACGTCAAGCTCGGCGGTGGTTCCGTCATCACCTCCAGCACCGAACTCGAACCCGCAGCAGGCCCCCACGCATCCGTGGCGCCCGCCAAGTACGTTGATGGCAAGGGGCAGGCTGCTAAGTCCGTTTTTGTGTACGAGACCCGCTACATCGTAGAGAAGCCTGAAGACCAGGACGAACCCAAGAAGGAAGAAGCCAAGACTGCTGAGAATGCTGTCAAGGGCAAGCCTCAGACCGTTGTCCTCATTGACAGCAAGCAGTCCGAACTCAACCGCGCAGAAGCCGCCATTGAACAGGGTCGCCAGTACGGCGACGAAGCAGTCGTCAAGATTCCCCGCGCCGTCGTCACTTACCAGACTGAAAACGGCCCCGTCGAATACACCGACCTGGAGCTCTCCCACCGAATCTTCGACGGCCACTTCCGCGCCGGCACCATTGACGGCAAGCTCATCACTGAAAACGACGACTACCGTGCACTGCGCAACTGCACCCCCGCAGATATGAGTGCACTGCTGAACACCGCCCCCGCAGCACTCCTCTTCGGTGCCTGGGACTCCACCCGCAAGAGCAACCAGGTCCGCCTGCGCAGCGCCCTCGTCGGTGAAATCATCGGTGTCCTCGCTGATCAGAAGCGTACTGGTGAAGAGCAGCAGGCACGTCGTAGCGGTGCTCGTGTTGACGCTGTAGCCGCCAGCGTGAAGCTTGCTCCCAGGGATATGGAATCCTTGGTTAATGACCAGGAAGCAGAACTGAGCCCGGGCAATATTGGAGCTCGTCGCAACGAAATTAAGAAGGCTAAAGCCGATGACCGTATCTCCGCTTCCCCTCTCGGTCTGGGCAGTATCCCGCCTTCGGTTGAGGAAATTGGCGGTGTCGCTTGCCGCCGTATCATCCGTTCCTGGGTTCTGAGCCTCGCTAGCCTGCGTCAGTTGCGCTTCGGTCAGGACGAAACCAAGAACGTTGCTGCCCGTGCGCTCCTCGCCGCACTCGGTCTCAATGCTATCGCCCGTGCCGAGCGTGAACTCTACATCCGTGCCAACTGCGACCTAATCGAATCCTCCGCACCCGTTGTCACCCTCGACCAGCGTTTCGGCGAGAAGAAGACCTTCGCGCCCCTGACCGTTGAACACACCGACCAGCTTCTCCTCGAAGCCATCGAGAACGCCAAGGAAGCTGGCGTGGCTGACTGGAACGGCCAGACTTTCAACGTCGACGGCAACCCCATCATCATCAAGAACGCCACCGCGGAGGACGCTGAATAATATGACGAACCTCGGAATTCTCGCGAGGTTCCCGCTCGGCGTATACCAGGGCCACAAGGCAGACGGAAGCCCCGACGCCTTTCCCGACCCTGCCCGCTTGCAGGCCGCGCTCCTCAGCGCGGCCGCGCAGGGACCTCACGCAATTATCGAAAACGGGCAGCTCGCCCCCTCGGAAGAATCTCTCAAGGCCCTCAAGTGGCTTGAGGAGAACCCCCCGACCGGGCTGCAGCTTCCCGACATGTGCCCCGTATACCGCTCACCCAACAAGATGAGCCGCTTCATGTACCGCGAGGTAGCGCGCTCCGCCAAGGGACGGCAGACTGAGCCTCGTGCAGTATCCGACGGCTGGGCTGTATCCGACACCATCGGCTGGCAGTACGATAAGGTGCCCGCCGACATTGCGGAAACCATCACCCAGCTCTGCGGTGAAGTACCTTCCCTCGGAGAATCCAGCAGCTTCACCGCCCTCTACACCGGAGACGTGGAACCCACCCACATCATCGACACTAAGTCGGGTCCGTTCGAAGCAGGCGGCATGCCCGTCCGTGTGCCCGTGCCCGGCCGAGTTGACGCTCTCATGTGCGCGCATGCAGAAGCGTACCCCGCTAAGGTGCCCACCAAGGCAGGCGACAAGACCGCCGCGAGCGATACGATGCGCCCCTCCCCGGTACCCACCGCAGGCCTCGGATCCATCAAGTACCAGCCTGTGGAGGCTGAAACCTCCAACAGCCCCTGGGAAT
>ERZ773250.1576-NODE-1576-length-11198-cov-35.657902_pt1 | contig 11198 bp, 9 predicted proteins | sample MGYA00511258_ERZ773250 | MGnify/ENA primary metagenome ERZ773250 (study PRJEB29015, sample SAMEA2738164) | human oral metagenome | biome: human oral; feature: human-associated habitat; material: saliva | place: China | collected 2187 ... | reverse complement strand
TCACAGTATCCCATTGCGCAGGACCCCCTACAAACCGCAAGCTGCCTAAGAGCACTTGAATATTATATTATCTATATTAACTAGTGTCAATTAGACATGGTGCAGAAATGTGTGTAGCTTTACAATAGATTATCTACACCAAGTGTAGGTGTACTTGAGACCTCATCAATCGAAAGAATTTACGCTTGCCTTGTTACCATCTATTGTGCTCATATTATCAAGGTTTGATATGGATTCAGAACCTAGACCCTGTGTAATGTCCATTATTGATGACGCCACGCTGTTAAGAGCTGCTTCTTTTATTTTAATTTCTTCACTCATTTGAAGCCTCCATTAATCTAGCTCGTATAAAACTTTGCCTGAGTTATTGATGTAGTAATAGTTTGCATGTCCGTACTTCATAGCGTTGGCATGATTTTCGTTAGTTCCCCATTCTTCAATAAGAATGTGATCACCTATTGCAGCTGCAACACTAATGTGCATACCTGGTTTTTCATATATGACAACTCCTTTTCCTGAATTAATATCGTACATATATACTTTTGATTCATCAGCAGATACATAATATATTTTATCTTTTTCCAAAACAGAATTTTGCGCAAATCCAATACCCTTAGATTTGTCTATAATAACTTTTGTTTTCCATTTATTATTCTTTTTTTCTGCTTTACATAATGATATGCCATTGTCTCCCAGAAACCAGATATTGTTTTTCACTATTCCTAAAACTCCATTAACGGAATCTACGTCACCACTCCACGTACCAATCTCTAATTGTTCGTTTAAATTCTTTAAAAATAAATCAGTACGCCTATTATTAATCTTTAATTTTGCTAAATAAGACGCTTCAGTAAACCAATATAAGTTTCTGTTCATCTTATCAATTCCTACAAATTTATCACACTCCAGTCCACTCACATTTCTTTCTTTCCCATTTACTAGCGAAATTCTCGATAAAGAGTTATCTTTACCCGGGAAATACATCCAATCATCTATTACCATATGAGGCGCTTCACATTTCTTTTTTATTAATTTTACATTTTTACCATCAAAATCCGATGAGTATATATCGTAATAAAATTCTTGATAATTTTTACCTTTTGATTTTGCATATATAATCGATTTTTTATAAATAAATAAGCTACCAGAATTCTTGTCTCCTACATCACTCATCAACAAGGTCTTTTCGCCACTTTTTTTATTGATTCTAAATAATTGGCAGCTATTATTGCTTCTATTCACATAGAATATATAGTCGCTATTTTCAGCAATTGAGCAACCATATCTTAACCTATATCTATTGTTTAATGCTGCACTAATACTGTTTCCCAATTTTCGAGGTACATAGTCATCTTTTGAAATCCAAACAGCTAAAATGATTATGCTTACTGCCACAATAGAAAGCGTCACAATTGCTATTTTAAACAACTTCTTAGTTTTTACCATTTCTTATACCCACTTCTTCGAAGATACTGTCTATAATATATCCGAATGCTTGTTTTAATCCAGCACTAGCATGAAAGTAAAAACTTTGCTCTAAAAACTTTCATACCCTCAGACTATTCAGTCCTTTTGTTATACTCTATCTGTGCATTCGTTGGTCCAATTATTTGAGTACCTTCATCGACAGTTATTTTCTTTAGTTTTGGATTCTTTGATACGTCTAAAACCTTAATATTTGTATTTTTAATCCATATATGTTCAAGGTTTGGATTGTTTGAAATATCTAGTTCTTCAAGAGGTCCATTAAAATATGAAAAATTATCAAGCTTTTCCAGTGATTGTAGGTCTATTTTTTTAATAGAGGTCCCTTTTAAAAAAATGTAATCACACTTATTATTAAATTTAATATTTTTTAAAGCCTTAGTTTGACCAATTACTATAAGTCTCAGTTTCTTATTTTTGCTAAAATCAAGCTTTTTTAATTTAGACTTATTCTTTTCTGCATATAACACTAATTCAAATGATTCTAGCTCTTTTACTCTGCTGACATCTAGCGAATCAATTCCCGAGAAATATGGATCTTTTAAGGATATTTCTTTTACAGTTTTATCGCCCACCTTTGAGGGAATTATAATATCCGATCCTGTCTTTTCTAAATCAATCCAGGTAAGTATATAGTCCAAATCTTTGTCTAAATAAAACTTGTCCTTATCTGTAACGAATAAATTGCAGCCACATAGCACTACTATTATAGACAATATAATCACTGAAATTTCTACTTTGTATTTTATTCTTTTCACTTATTTGTTCTCCTATCAGATAATACTATTTCATGTTTATTTTTTTAGATATGCCTCGTTTAGTCTGCCCAAGTCCTTGAATTCATCATTATTATATTTATATGGATTCTTTTTAAGATTTTCTTCTAGTTTATCCAGTTTATCATTCGTATCTTCAGGATAATTGAGCGCATCATCCAACTTTATAGGATCTTGACCATAGTGCTTAAAGACTTCGTTATAGAAATTTATTTTGTCTAGTGTTCCTTTTGTTGGATATAGATTATATATTAAATCTCCTTCATTTGTCTTTGCTGTTGCTAGTGATGCTCTTAAATCAAAGCTATTCAATATAGTTGCAATTCCAGAAGAATTGATGCCAAAATCCTCTTTATATTTCGATGAATCTGCGATTTTTTTAGTACACGCTTTAAGTATCTCATTTGATATTTTTCCGCCAACTTTCATCTCTGGCATACCTATGCTTATGCCAGTTTCTATCACTGATACTACTCCATTTGCTATGGTTTCAGAATTGTCTTTTCTCAACAGATTTTTTAGATATTCCGCCTTAGCACGAGATACTTGATCTGCACAAATGGAAGGTGTTTCGAAAACATGAAAGGTTGTGTATGTCTCTTTGACTGGTAGTGGTGATGCATTGTTTAATGATGACATTGTGTGCTTTGTATATGTATACTTGTAATGTCCTTTTGATAAGTGAATTTTACCAACTTTGAAAGTATCATCTCTCGAAAGAGCTATCTTTAATATTGTACATCTTTCAAGAACTTTAGAATCAACACCTTCTGCCGAGGTCATACAGTACATATTAGTTCGAATATCAAGCAGTTCCTTTAATTCATAAGCACTTTTTCTACATTGCATGTTTCCATACCATGTTTTTTTATAGTAGTGCTTTATAACTTTATTCATATCCTCAGGATTTGCATCAAAAATCAAAAAGTCAACGTACTTATTGTATACAGCTTTCTCGACTGGTGTCATCTCTGCTATGGTCAGATTGGAAAACTTCTTTACGAAGTCCTCATTTAGCCTGCCTTTAGATAGCATACTCTTCGTATACCTATCTAGTAGGTCATTGTTCATTGCCACTGCCCAGGCCGGCATTGTGTCGTATGTGAATCCACCTTTTCCTGATTTATCTAGCTCTGAAATGCACTTATTCAGCTCTGCGAGCGCTGACTTGGATTCTAAAAACAGATTGTTCGTATTACTTTCAATCTCGTCAATCTTCTTTATCTTGTTATTCAGCGCAGTAATAGCTACATCTGCTCGCTCTTTTGCTGCATAATTGAGGTTAACCTGCATCCTGCAATGTTCCGCAAATGGTGTCAATGTTGCAAATTGAGTTTGCTTGTGGCGGTAGTCATCTTATCATTTGAATATTCGCGAGTTTATAAAAATATAGACATAGTTAGCGTTACTTACAACTATGCCTATATCCTTATTCCCATTCTTTCAAAGTCACTTCCTGTCATATATCAAAATGATTACTTTAGTCAAATACAGACATGAAAGTGAAATTGTACACCTAAAAGAATATTGCGTTCACAGACTACTCAGTCCTTTTGTTATACTCTATTTGTGCATTGGTTGGACCTATTATCTCAGTGCCTTCGTCTATTAGTATATACTTCAGTTTTGGATTATGAGATACATCCAGTTTTTTAACATTGGAATCCACAATCTTAATGGATTCAAGGTTTTGGTTATTCGAAATATCTAGTTCCTCAAGAGAACCCTCACGATATGTAAATCTAATAAGCTTTTTCAATTTCTTTAGTTCGACTTTCTTTATAGATATCTCTTTTAAATAAATTGATTCACATGTACTATTAAATTTAATGTTTTTTAAAGCCTTGGTTTGAGTAATTTCTATATGTCTCAGTTTATTATTTTTGCTAAAATCAAGTTCTTTTAACTTTGACTTATTCTTAGGATCAAATAAATTTATAGTGAATGCTTCTAGTTCTTTTACCTTGCTAACATCTAGCGAATCAATTTTGGAATAGTATGGGTCTGCAAGATATATTTCTCGTACTGTTATGCCACCAACCTTTGCAGGTATTACTATATCTTTCCCTGCCTTCTCTATATCTATCCTCGAAAGGCTGTAGTCTAGATTTTTATCCATATAGAACTTATCTTTATCTGTAACGAATAAATTACAGCCGCATAGAACCACTATTATAGACAATATAATTACTGAGATTTTTACTTTATATTTTATTCTTTTCATTTATCCATTCTCCTATCAGATAATACTTTCCCATGGTTATCTTTTCAGGAATGCTTCGTTTATATCCTGAACACTTTCAAAATCATACATGCCATATTTATCTGAATTCTTTTTAAGTTTACGATTTAACCAATCGAGCTTATCATTCGCATCTTCAGGATAATTGAGCGCATCATCCAACTTTATAGGATCTTTACCATAGTGCTTAAAGACTTCATTATAAAAATTAACTCTATCAGCCGTTTCGTTTGTTGGATACATATTATATATTAGCTCTCCTTCCTTCGTTTCAGGAATTGCCATAGATGTTCTAAGTTTGAAACTGTTTGACACGGTGGATATTCCTCCAGAGTCTATTCCAAACTCTCCTTTCTTTCCTGCTGTTTCACTACATTCCAGGTATGTTTCTATCCCGCCCTTTAGTAGCTTCTCGCTTATTCTTAACTCAGGCATAGCAAAGTCATATCCAACATTTATTGTCATTTTAATAAGTTCTTCCTTGAGGTCCTTTCTGAGCAGCTTTTTTAAGTACTCAACTTTATGCTTAGATAGATTATCTGCACCAAGTGTAGGTGTACTTGAAACTTCATCAGTTGTATACTCCTCATGACTTGTTATTGGTGTCGCATTATTTGAGTCAGAATATCGATACTTTGTGTACTTATAATGATAGTGTCCATCTTCCAATGTGATATCCCCTATCTTATAGGCATCAGATCTAGTAAGAGCCACACTTAGTATAGTGCATCTTTCAAGTATTCTAGAGCCTACATCTTTTGGTGAGGTCATGCAGTGTATATTCATTTTAAGATTAAGAGCAGCAACCAACTCATCTGCACTCTTTTTTCGCTCTAGAACACCATCGATTGTGCGTTTATAATAATGCTTCACAACCTTATTCATATCCTCTGGCTTCGCATCGAATAGCAAGAAGTCGGTATATTTATTATATACAGCTTTCTCGACTGGCGTCATCTCTGCTATGGTCAGATTGGAAAACTTCTTTACGAAGTCCTCGTTTAGTCTGCCTTTAGATAGCATGCTCTTCGTATACTTGTCTAGTAGGTCATTGTTCATTGCCACTGCCCAGGCTGGCATGTTATCGTATGTGAATCCACCTTTTCCTGATTTTTCTAGTTCCGAAATGCACTTATTCAGCTCTGCGAGCGCTGACTTGGATTCTAAAAACAGGTTGTTCGTATTACTTTCAATCTCGTCAATCTTCTTTATCTTGTTATTCAGCGCAGTAATAGCTATATCTGCTCGCTCTTTTGCTGCAGAATTGAGGTTAACCTGCATCCTGCAATGTTCCGCAAGTGGTGGCAATGTTGCAAATTGGGTTTGTTTGTGGCGGTAGTCCTCAATTCGCTCGGAGCACCTCTGCCTTATCTCCTTTTGTACTTTAAGCATCTCGAGTATGCTATCTTCATTGAGGTACTCATTACCAACTCTTATCGACATTTCATCGCAGTCTTTTATCATACTTTCAGCAACCACGATAAACATATCCATAACTGATTCATAGCATAACACTTGATTTATCATAGCATCTACGGCTTCTCCCTTTGCTGATATTGCTTCATTTGAATATCTAGCAAGTGTCGATTTAGCCTTGCGATAATTAGATTCATATGAATCTACATTCTTTTTTATTGCATTCATTCCCATACGCATTAGCGTTGGATTAACAATTCTGCCCATTAACTTCTTTCTCCTTCTTTTTCTTTGCATATTTTTCGAAGTCGCTTTAATTCTACACACATTGAATTCATCAGCTCCTCCTGACCTTGCTTTTCTGCAACTAGCAGCTCCTGCTGCTCACTAAGAACACTTCTTAATGTCTTATCTGATTTCCAATAATCAATTTGACCTTCTACTCCTGCAATGTCCCTTCTTCTTTCAAAATCATCTTCAAATTGATTGTTTTCCATTTCTTTATAGAAAACCTCCATCTTTTCAAGCTGGTCATATTGCTTATCTGTTTTGTTATACATCACTTTCACCTTTTATAATTGTTTTAAGCAATTATTTTATAGTTATTTCTTTCCAAAGCATTTGGCAACTTTATTATCAAAATCCTTAAAACCATTATGCGCCTTTGCAATTTTTTTAGCATCTCTGTTAAGTGCATTATTCATAGCTGTTACTACGTTGTTACAAGCTTCGTAACATTCTATGCTATTTGCATTTCCGGCTATTGTTGTTTCATAGTCTCTTGCAGTGACTTCTTTTATTCCCATTGTCGATGAAGCTACATCCTTTTCCATACCTTTCATCGTATTACTATTTATTAATATTTCTTTGCTGCTCATATTAATCTCCTCTACATACGTGGAATTTTAACCATTGCTATAACCCCGTTTTCGTATACATATGCCATCCCACGCTCTTTACCAAGTTCATTTTTTCTAATAGCAAATATTTGCTGTGATTGTGGATCTCCCAGTACTATTCCGCTTTGTGCGTTATCTCTTACTGTTTTTGAGACTGCATCAAAGCCTTTTAGCTTATTTGACATTGCGGTTGCATAAACATGGATCTGAGTTGCAAGACCTCTGCATAGAAGTGAATTGAATTCTGTTACTTTGCTTCCTAGTACTTCAACACAAATATCTACATCCTCTACGATAAGTGATATAGGATCTAATGATGCGTAGAATTCTTTCATCTTGAGGTTTCCATCATATTTGCTATATGCCCTCTCTCTCGTCTGGATGATATCTTCAAAGTTAGCAATAAATTCTCCAATATCACTTGCTGGATCAGCATATACCACATTATTGTTATTCTCATAGTCATCCAAATCTCTTGTCCTTGAATCAAATAGAAGGATTTTCTCATTATTTAACTGCTCCAAAATAACTTTAAGAGCATTAGTCTTTCCTGACTGCACAGGACCCAGAATGAGTTTAACTTGAGATCTATTATCAATATAGTAAGGTGCCACTTTCTCACTATCAAGACCTATTGCGATTCGGTTATCTCCATCTACCTTATCTAATATAATCTCTTCAAAGTTGACCTCATCTGGCAAGACGGAAATCTTCTCTGCTGTTGTACCAATATTCGCGTTCTTAATGGCCTCAACCATACGTTGCAATTCTGTGTTGTAATGAGACTTATGCTCACATCTAACTGGCAAAAACTCCTGCATCAAATACACATTATCCTTGCTCACCAGTGCCCTGCCCTTAACATCCGAAAGCTTGTATTCGCTACGTCCGATGAGCGACACAATCTCGCTGCTATCGGACATGAAGTTGCAGATTCTAGCACCAAAGTTATTTAGCACCGCATACTTCATAGCGTTTGCCCTTGTTGCTGTCACAAGTGTGTAGATCCCAACTCCGACTCCGTCTCTTGTCAGCTGGGTGAAGTAGTTCTCTAGATCATAATCAATCTCCTTGATGACATCATAATTATCGATAACTACGACAATCGCCGGCATGATTTCACTGCCGGAAGCATTGTACATCTCTAAGGTTGTGACATTATAGCGGGCGAACTTTTTCTTTCTCGCAGATATCTCATCTGAAAGAATATTCCTTAGCTTTCTAAACTTCTCCGTGTCGTCAAAGGAGATATAGTCGGCAACCTGTGGCAAATCCTTAAGAGCAAAAAGTGCCGTGTTACCGAAGTCCACGATGTACATGTTAAGTGTATTTGGAGAATTCTTAGCTGCAAGAGATAGAATCGCATTAGTTGCTGCTGTAGACTTTCCCACCTTGGATGTGCCGAATATTGCCATGTTTCCGGACTTCGAGAAGTCATGGGTATAGACTTCCTGCTTCTGCTTATCCGGCATGTCAATAATGCCGACATCAAATGAGGTATCAGGTAGTTCACCCACTTTGATATTAGCAATATTAGGGTTTATTATCTCCGCAGCTAGCGGTGGTAGCCATGGCTTCGTCACTTCTGTGCATGGCTCTGCTTCGTATATATCCTTGATATGGTCTACAACTGCATCGAGCTGCGTAATCTTGGTTATGTCGTTCGATTCGCCGAGGCTCAGATCTTCATTGATTAGCCTACCCTGACCGAGCTCATTGAGGACGAAAATCCTCTCATCGGCTTCGCTCTGCTCTTTCTCAACGCTGTATGCACCTCCACTATATGCAGACTGGAATAGCTCAAATATCTCGTTGTTTCCTACCTGCAGATACGCACGTCCAGGATTTGTAATATTGGCTGCATCACCGCTATGTAGAAGTTCACGGCTGTCCGCTTCGTTCTGAACCTTGAGGCACAGCTTAAACCTTGAGTTACTCCATATCTGGTCATCCACGATGCCCGTAGGTTTCTGCGTCGCAAGTATGAGATGCACTCCGAGGCTTCGGCCGACTCTCGCTGTCGACACTAGCTCTGCCATAAACTCAGGTTGCTCCTTCTTGAGCTCAGCAAACTCGTCGGAGATTATAAAGAGGTGTGGCATCGGCTCTGTCGCCTGACCCGCTCTGAATTTCTCCGAGTACTTGTTGATGTTGTTTACACCATTCCTATTAAATACATCCTGACGCCTCTTGAGCTCACTCTTGATAGATGCGAGCGCTCTCATGCTCTCTGCCCCGTCAAGGTTCGTAATTGTTCCGAGCAGATGTGGTAGTTTCCTAAACAGGTTTGCCATTCCTCCACCCTTATAGTCTATGAGCAGGAATCCAACATCGTGAGGATGGAAGTTGCATGCCAAAGACAGTATGTACGACTGCAATATCTCCGACTTTCCGGAGCCCGTCGTACCTGCGACAAGTCCGTGTGGTCCATGTGCCTTTTCGTGAAGGTCGAGAGTTACAATATCTCCTTTGCCACGTACACCGAGAGGTACCGATAGCGACCTATGAGTCGCGTTGCTGTTCCATAGATTCCTGACATCGATTTCTGCAGGTGATTTCACGCCGTATAGCTCAAGGAACGAAATATTCTCTGGAATCTGCGTGGTAACTCCTTTGTTATGAATGAGCGGCTTTAGGCGTCTTGCAAATGTCTCATAGTCAATATTTGCCATGTCAAACTCGAGCTTCTTATTGATAAGATGCCCTTCGTCCATGAGAACCTTACCCTCGTTCTTAGCCTCTACTTCTAGTATCGTCTTAACATTCTCAGGTAGATTCTTCTCCGTCTGCGTTATGTATATAAGGGTAAATCCAAGCTCCGAGCCTTCCTCCTTGAGGTGCTCCATGATGCTGTGGTTGATAATAAGCTTTGACTCATCGATGAGAAATACATAGTGAGGAGTAAATCTAGTTTCCTTCCTCGACTCATCGCGGGTCAAGCTTCTCGCCTTGAGTTCTCTTGCGATGTGCCCGAGCACTTGATCTCTCTGATTTTCCCCTATGATTACACCAGAAACATTGATACTTCTAATCTCTGTATGCGGTAACCAGTGCATCCAGTCATATTCTGAGCTATTTGCCTCTCCGACAACTGGTACGATGCAGACATCGTGATAACTCTGAAAGAATGCCGTCTGTGTTACGATATCTCTCAGTCTCGCCCTACAGTATTCAGGCCTTCCAACTATTCCTAGGTGAGATTTCTTGAGATCAACGACATATGGGATGTCCTGAACATCTTTGAAATTATTATATATATCAAGCATCTCACTATACAGCTTGTCTCCCGCTCTACCGTACCCTTCATCATCACACTCGATTTTGAAGCTAGGCACTCCCGGTGCTGTGCCAAGCGATACGGTTAAGAAGTCCTCATCGTTGAAATTCCTCTCGTAAATCCTATTTGAATAGTGCTTTACCTCGTCCTCGATCTTCACTTGGCTTAGGTTATGGTACCTCTTTGACTCCTTAAATTCTTCGGTTCTATCATAGAGTTCTTTCCTCTTCTTGAGTAGATACTCCTCGTATGCCTCGGTGCGCTCCTTTTTCTCTGCAGCCTTAGCTTTCTTATCATCAAAATACGTAACAACCGTGATTATCATGGTTGCACCTGTTGCCGCAACCATAACCATCATGAACATGCCACGTCTCATGAACACGCTCATGAGAATCGTAGCTATTATCATCACGCAGCTAGGAAGTATGCGCTTAACGAGTTCGCCTCTCTTCTGACGTTCTTCTTTATCTGGTGTCTTAATCTGAATCTTAGCATAAGGCTCTGTCTTGATTATTCTAGGTGAACGCTTGTATATTGGAAAATCTTCGAAACGCTCTGGCTTGCCGATATATGAAATCAGATCTGTTTCGTATGTTTCTCCACAAACTCCGCATATTTCTAGCCACTCTTCGTGGTATATAAATTCAGTTTCGCCAATCAGAATCTTATCTCCTGGAGTAAGATCTGCCACTGCAACTTTTTCTCCATTAACATAGACTTCTCCATGTGATTCGAGACTTCTGCCTGTTATGACGGTGTAAGGAGTTTCGGAGTTAGGACGAATAGAACATGACGACGCATTCCCTATTTTCACCACTTGCTTTCCTCTTGTAGCAAGCGCTTCGTACTGGCTTGGAAGTACAAGTTCTGTCTCTCCCGCTTCATTAATGGCACGGCAAAATAGCGTCACATCACCGAGCGACTTTCCATCTATTACCCTCTCCGTATACTTATCATCTTCGAACAATAAAAGTCTGTAATCCATATTATCTTCCTACTGCAATTTATTTATGATCAATGCTTCTAATTAAGGAGCTTCGGTTCGTCACTTGAATTATCACCACTTGAATTTGCGCTGCTCGCATTAGAACTACTTGCCTCGG
>ERZ773250.1573-NODE-1573-length-11223-cov-34.721794_pt1 | contig 11223 bp, 12 predicted proteins | sample MGYA00511258_ERZ773250 | MGnify/ENA primary metagenome ERZ773250 (study PRJEB29015, sample SAMEA2738164) | human oral metagenome | biome: human oral; feature: human-associated habitat; material: saliva | place: China | collected 2187 ... | reverse complement strand
CAAACATATGGGATAAAGATGATGAGGACTTGGTCGATGAGCTAATAGAGGAAATCTCAGATTACATCGAAGGACTTCGAGACTTCTATAAGAAGGTGCTCGAAGCCGGAGGACATGCACTTATTACGATTTATTAAGGTAGATATATGACGATTAATTTAGCGGATGCGATTTTGAAAACAGCAGGCTTAAATGAAACCCTGATGCGAGAATGCGATATATTTTTCTGCGATAAGCCCGGGGACACTGAGTATTCGGGGCACGGCGAAGGATATTCGTATTCGTTTGAGACATTTGCAGTTGACGGAAGTGGCGGCGAATATGTAAAGCTTGAAGACGGCAGCATCGGATATATTAGCAGCGAAGGGAGCGTCGGAAGAGTTGCTGAAAGCATGGAGGATTTACTTCTGTTTCTAATTCATGCGGGATGTATTTCGGATTTTAACTGTAAATACATCTACAAAAGCGACGAGTTGTTATCCGCATTTTGCAGCGGTTACATCGAGAAATCACGCAAGTCATATGATGAGAAAGGTGCTGATTTCGACGAGATTAGAGGCGAGATTGCGAAGAAGTTATCGCTCGAGTATGATCCTGGTAAGCTCCCCGAGTATGCAAAGAGGTTTTACGCAGCTGCCACTAGAGAACCGTTATTTACCTGCAAGTTCGGAGACGGAGAAGACGAGTTTGTATGTGATGGGATTATTTCGGATATTCTCGGACTATGGGTAAACGAGCTAGTGGGTATGACTAGGGATGAGATTCTGAATTATTAGCAAGTGAAATTATTGGGAGACGATATTATGAAACCTTTTGAGAACTTTGACTGGAAATCATTTTGGGACAATTCTGATGGCTATACCGATGATTATACAGGCAAGGCTCCTACAGACCAGGAGATATTAGATATAGAAAAAGAGACTGGATATAAACTCCCTGAATCGTATATCGAACTTATTAAACGCCAGAACGGCGGTATTCCTGTAAATAATGTCGTAACAACAGACAATGTTTGCATTAATCTAGTTGGGATCTATGGTATTGACAAGGATAAGGAGTATTCCGTTTGTGGCGACTTAGGCACTGATTTCTGGCTTAAGGAATGGGGATATCCTTCGTTTGGTCCTGTAATTGCCGATACCATCTCGGGTGGACACGATATGATATTCCTTGATTATAGCGAGTGCGGACCAGAGGGCGAGCCAATGGTTGTATTAGTTGATCAGGAAGATGACTATAGCCAAGAGATATTGGCGGATAATTTTGAGAAGTTCATATACAAGCTTGAGTCCGACAGGGTGATTACTGATATCGAAGAGTTTAAGCAACTCGATGCAGAGAAGCAGGTGCTCGCTCTAAAAAAGATCCGTAACATGAAGGGATCTAGAGATATGATAGAACTTCTTGAGCAGGCTGAAGCTAGTTCATATAGCGAAGAGGTTCTCGGCATGCTGGCAAGCGCTTACAACAATGTAGACCAAGAGGATCTTGCTATTCAGACTCTAGACTTAGTGCCAGAGGCTAACCGTAATGCGATGTGGTATTACCGTTACGGTTACTCTTATGCTCTGATGTCTAAAAAAGCTGATAACACTCATCACGAGAAGAAAAATGCCGCTGTAAAGAATCTTGAAAAGGCTATCGAGTTAGCCGAAGGCAGCAACGAAGATGACGTAATCGACTACTGCATGATGATTTTTGATAGAATACTGAATCTTAAACCAGCGGATCTACGTGGTGGATATGAGCGTATGATAAAAAGTCTGTAAATTTAAATCAAGCCTTCTATGGTAAAACCTAAATACTATAGGAGGCTATTTATTATGGCAAAGAAAAAAGAAGTTTATCATGTTAAACCTTTGACCGAGGGAAAGAAGAACATTATTGCATCTCTAATTGATGAATACGATATAGAGACAGCAGATGACATCCATGAAGCTCTTAAGGATCTTCTCGGAGGAATATTGAGGTCAATGATGGAAGCAAAAGTGGACGAGCATCTTGGCTACCAGAGTTACGAGCACAGCTACAATGACAACTACCGTAACGGAACTAAGAGAAAGAGGGTTTGTAGCAATTACGGAGAATTCGAGATTGATGTTCCTCAAGACAGAAACAGCAGTTTCGAGCCACAGATTGTTAAGAAACGTCAGAAAGACATATCCGAGATTGACCAGAAAATAATCAGCATGTATGCACGAGGACTCACAACAAGGCAGATTTGAGAGCAGATAGAGGAACCCGGAATAATCCACTTACCGATCAGATAGAAGATGCTTACGGGATCGGAAATAATCATCTGAGGCATATCCTGCTCTTTCATCTTATCAACAATTCTTTCCAGCTTAGAATTATCTAGCATAATGTTCCTCCATTTCTTCCGTGCGCTCGCACGGGTTAAATCATTAGTAGGTCCATTATCAATCTCTAACCATTGCTTGAATATACGATTTGGTAAAAAAACAATCAAATTTTTCATTGTGATTTCTTACTGCATCATAGAGCTCTGATAAAAAAGGAGGACTTCTGCACTTATGCAAAACATCCTCCAAACCGATAATCTAAGTTATTTTTTCCATGTATTGTCTTATAACACTTATATATTTCTCAAGCTTTGCTTGTGGAATATTTTTCATTTTTTTGCCATTAATTTATTTCCCAGGGTGCTGATAACTACTGACAAGAATAGTAGCACGGGGAATATTTTTGCATGATTTAGCGCATCGTATTCGATCAATTCAGAGCCGGTTATTTTAAAATTAATGTCCATACATATGAGCTGCACTATGTAGAAAGCGGACGAATATAGGAATAGTGCCTTTATATGCCTTTTATCTTGTAGATAATATCTTTACACTCTATCGCAAAATTAAACTCAGATAAGCGTCAGATATGTAAAATGTTGTCTTTAAAAGCTGCGCAAACAAAGTCGCCGAAACAACGCTAAAAAGCAATATTAATGCGCCTAATAATACTAACCACTTCCGTTTGTTTACAAATGATACAATATTGCTCATGTTCATATCGTTCCTCATTTCCGTTAAACTGTCATGTGCGTCGTGTAATACCCATATGAAACTCTTGTTTTTGTTGTTAACTTCCAAGCATGTTTATAATTCAGTAAAACTTTTCCTTTAAAATACTCACAGGAAGCTCCTACTGTAAATAAATTATCAACTGACTTATATCATAAAAACCCGCCTTCTACAATTCTCGATTATCATCCCAACATCAGTTTATAGATAAAACACGTCTGAACAAATCATTTTATAAAAATTAGTAAATTTTATATAAATTGTAATATAAGTGCAATACTAGATAAGACGATGCCAACCAAAACAAATTGTTTAACAGAATGCAATTCTTTTTGTAATTTAGAAAGACTGATATTAAATGAATCTAGTTTGTTATTAATATTATTGGTTTTTTCAATATTTTCATTATTATTGTCTTCTATTGTTCGTTTTATGACAACGGTAGATTTCTTAAGTTCGCTGACAGAATCATTAATAGAGACATAGCAGTCTCTAATTATATTTGACAATTTCTCGTGCTCCTCATCAATACTCGTTTCAAATGATGCAAAAGAATCCATAGTATTTAAAATCAGCTTATTCGCCTCATTTAACGCCTCGTAGTTTCTATTCAATTTGTCTATCGCTTCTCCAACACTATCAATTATGCCATTCGTTCTGCTGATATTATCCTGAAACTGTAATAATTCTGATTTTAATTCTTCAATATCATTATACATTTTCTATCCTCCAAACTTCTTTATTAATTAATCCTGCAAGATATCCATAATAAACTGTATCTTCTTTAACTCTACTATAAATAGTATTTATAACTTCATCTATAGGAAAATACTCTAGAAACTTTTCCATTATCTTCAATCTATCGTTGTCATCCAGTTTTATATAAAACTGGTAGGATTTACTCAACAGTTCTCTACGATCAATAATTGAGACATTTTCAACTACTCTAAGGAATCTTGATAAAGAGTTGGAAGGACTTCTCTTAAATTGATGTAGGAAGCACATTAAATCCAATTTTGCATCATAGGATGCTGTAAGCAATTGCTCTGCGGCATCTGCTACGGAACTATCGACACAATAATTGGAATCAAGCATCTCCGTTTGAGATACTTCAGATAAATATCCTTTTTTATCATCAACAGTTTTTAATGTCGTTGCAAAATAGTTACTGAGCTCCCCAAGGATTTGATTTCTATCATTACTTTGAGAGTAATAATTAAAAAACTCTACAACATTTAGCAATTGTTCTCTATGGTATCTTAAAAATTCATTATAGAACCACTTTTCAAAAATATAAATAATTTCCTTAATACTTGCCGCGTTTGTAATCTCATACGTATAGTTATTAAATTCCCCCATCATGTTAAAGTACGAGATCGCTCGTGACTTTACGGATTCAATTGTCTTTTTATCAAAATCAACTTCGATCTGGACGTACATATTTTTTTGATCTTCATTTTTGATATACCAATTATCTATTATGCCCAGTAGATGCAATTTATATAGATATTTTTGATTTTTTATCTTGTCTATTGGATTTTTTTTACTAATTTCTGCAGGTATTACTATTTGTGGGGATTTATCTATAAAATCATAAATTTCGAATATCTCAGATGAAGATTTTATGCAACTATCATTAGTCGAAATTATGGATTTAAGCTGTAAAGCTAACTCTACATCAGTTCTATTGATAATACTAATTGCTTCATCGATTGTAGTTTCAAAGCTGATTAATCGATTTTCATATCTCGTATATTTCTTGCTATCTTTAAATATAACAATAGATTGTCCTTTATTCAGGTAACGATTCGCCCTACCAATTTCTTGAACGTACTGCGCCTTTGAATTTGGGAGTCCATAATGAACTGTGCATACTACACTTGGAAGATTGATACCAATCCCCATCTCGCTATCAGCAATAAGCACATGCTTGGCACCACTTATAAATTCCTGGTATGAATATGTGTGTTCAGCATCATAACAAGCAGTATTGTAATATTTAAGTTCAGCTAGTTGTTTTGATATGCTTCTAGTTTCGCCCACATTGTGAGTGAAAACTATCATTCTATCTTCAGAAGAGCTCCTTGAATAAATAAATTCATTTATGACTTCAATAAGAGTAGTTATCTGATTTTTATCGTTATCACATCGAATGTATTTAAACACAAAGTCACCCGCATTAAACGCTATCGGCTGAATGATATTGTCGTTAGATATTTTCAATTGATTGGATAGATCGGATAGAACTTTATAATTAGCTGTAGCCGTGAAGCCAATATACCTGCAAAAATCTACAAATGTAAACAGATTGTTGCAAAGCATGAGATAATCTGGTCGAAAATCATGACTCCAGTTACACAGTGTGTGTACTTCATCAAGTACTACATTCGCTATCATATGATTGGTGTTATAGTGAATTAATCTTAAAACACTCTTATATGATTGGAGTGTGCTTGGAGTTATGTATATCAATTTATTTTCTAAAAGAAAGGGTGCTTCCTCGGTTGAATCATAAATTACACAGTCATCAATATTATGATACTGATGAAGATTCCTTATCTGATCTTTTGCAAGTATATTCGTTGGAGATATTACAATTGTCGGGCTTGGGGATAGTAATGCATTCATATAAAAGACAAGTGATTTACCCGAGCCTGTAGGCATCACACATAAAGATCTTTCTTGGGCGTTCAATGTCCCTACAACAGCTTCCAGTTGTCCTTGCCTGAACTCACTAAAGGAAAAAAAGTCTATAATGAACTCATGTAGGATCCCAATATGTTTTTCAATGTTTATACTATACTTTAGATTTTTTGAAAACCATATGCGACCATCTGAATTAAAGGGTTTCTCAGCGCTGATAGCACAAAAATCCGCTTCTCTATCTATTGCCATGCTTATACCAAGAGAAGAAAAACACAAATTATAATCTGATATTTCCTTTTGACATAATGCAGATATACAATTTGCATAATGCTTTATATTTTTAAAAGCAATATCAATATTTTCTCGTTCATTTTCAGCGGCATCAATCGAAAGAGTATATCTGTCAATTTTTCCGAATCGAATTGCAGATAAAATGAGCAACTGATATTTAAAAATAGCCGAAAAGTCTAATGTAATTCCTCTTTCAGCTTCTAGTTCTTTTAGGTAAAGGTTCATTCGTGGATGTGTACTGCACTGTAAAAAGTTGTTTATTATCGCAAACACACTCTGATCGAACCCTGGGATGGCATTTTCTCCACGTTTGAATTCTATATAGAATCCCACATCGTGTGCTCCTACCCCACAATTAACATAGAATTTGTTTTCATGTCCCGGGTCCTTAGATGTTTTCTTAGAACTGTCATTTTCAGGGATATATTTTGCTTTAATAATTGAAGGTATATTATATATCCAGCTAGGATCTAGCTGGTATTTAGCAAATTCCGGTAGACAGTTATTCACAAAATAGTTGAAATCATGAAAAAATAAATCTAAAAAATATTCATCAAAGACAACCTCAGTTGCGCCATCATGCTTAATCCTATTAGCTATTTTATTCAACTCATAGAATGTATCAAGATTATACCCTGAAATTGATTTTGACATTTTAAATTTATCACTTAAACTGTAGTAACGAAGTGAGTTGAGATTTTCTCCATGTTTTAAAAGGTACTTCGTGACAACTTCTTCAAGGAGCGACTGCAATTTAACATAAGCCCAAATGTCTTCTCCTGCTATATCGCTATAGATATTGTTTATAATGTTGCTATCCATCTAAGCATTCTCCCTTTATATTTAGTTAACCCATATGGATTAATCTATAATAATTGTTAAGAAGTTGAACCTACTTAATTTATCTATCTTCAATCTCGTATCAACTTGAAAAAATTAGACATTTTTAACATATTTATTATATTATATTGCTACTTAACAATAAAGCATGCTTTATATCATAACTAAAACCAAATTGTAGCTTTACAATAGATGTGAGACCTCAGAGTATAGAAAAAGGCGACTGAGTCCGTTAGAATGTTTTTAGCAGAAAATAACTAACGAAAGGACATTCAATCGCCATGAACAGCATATCACATTCTCAACGATATTTACCTCACACTATTGAGACAAGATTTTATGCCGTTAATTAGTATCGAAAATGTAACTCCGTACGGTTCGTCTACAGGAGATACATATATCCAAATCTTCTCCAATGTATGCGTTGGAATGAGAGAAACACAATTAAAGACTTGCTGTTGTCTCCGTTCCAGCTCTTCAGTTCACTCTTAATTCCCGGAATTGTATAATCCAACAAGTGAGTAAGAACGAGCAGTACTGAGATACGAAGCTGCATATGGTAGCGGTACTGACGGCTTAATATTCTCAGTTCTGCGCATACGTCCTGTGATATCTGAAACTCTTTCAGAGAACACCAATAATCAATGTCAGATCCGGCTATCATCATTGAATCCGTACGATCTGTCTTGCACTTACGCAAGTCTCGCGTGCGATACTGCTTCATTTCATACGGATCAACCACGGGCACGAACATTCCATGCTCTATCAGATATGTTGCTACCGGTAAATGATAAATACTGGTAGCTTCCATCACGATTCTGGCCTCATTATTCATCCTACAGAACATGTCACACATTGGTTTTAAATTCGTTTCCATATGCTGAAACTCAAATGGGTTGACCACAATCTCGCCATAAGGTTTCATGGCACAGGCTGCACTTTTACCTTTTGAAACATCGATTACTGTGCTTATTATAACGACCTCCTGAGTGTATTTTGCAGCTGTCCAACCGAACTTATTACCACTCATTTCAGTTTGTTACACGGAAGCTTTTATATTGTCCCAACCTGCTTAAACAATTTCATATAATAAGGGGCTGGTTGACGAGTTTTATGTCGGATGCGATGAGCCGGAAAAGCACCTTGCCAGACCAACTACGTCCCTCATTATACGAAATAAGTGCAGCAAGTAGAGAATGTGTAATACTATTCTGAATAAAGCAGGAAAAGCCCGTTATTAAATCTGCCAGATTGTTTATAAAATTGAACACAATATATTTGCAGCGCGTGTGAACGATGCATATGTATTGAAGAGACAATCAGACGTTGCATGAAAAAGTGGAAATCATAAGCCGGATTACTATTTCCTTTTGTCAGTAAAGGCGCGAGACAGTTTTACTGATAGCATATGTTGTAAAATGTAATACAGAAGTCGGAATTCGTAACAGCGGTGCGTGAAAAAAATTATAAGAGTAGGAGAAAAACCATGTCTGATGACAGAACAGTTTTAAGAAAAATTACACTTTGTAAGACAGCTTATATATTATTAATTTTAATTTTTTAATAAGTTCTCTGTGCGGATGCGGAGATGCAAAGAAGGAAAACCCTGCCAAAAAGCATAAAATGATATATGGACTTACCATTGATGACGCATGGTATGATGACACAGAATTAAATGATGTATTAAAAGGGTTAAAAAATCTAAAACATAAACCTACAGTTCGAATAGTTATGTCAATAGAAACAAAACCCAAAGAATATATAAAACCGTTCAAGTCAATAGAACCTTATGCGGATATAATGGCTTGTCCCGTTGATTCTTTTGAAATGAAACAATTCAAGAACCGTGAAAGTTACCTCAAAAGATTCAGAGACTCCTATAATAATTTATCTAAATATGTAAGTATTTGGCAAGTTGGAAATGAAATAAACGGAAGGGGATGGATAAAACAAAAGCCTGAGCTTATTGTTGATAAAGTATCTGCGGCAAATGAATTTATCAAAAATAAAGGCAAAAAAACAGCGGTGACGCTATATTGTAGCGATTCACCACATAAAGACATGATAGGGTTGACGGAAAATAATATCCCAAGTACATTATCTGATTCTGTCGATTATTGTTTTGTAAGTTATTATGGCGATGACAATGGAGGATATTCTCCTAAATGGAAGAGTATCTTTAAGAAACTTGCTAATATTTTTCCATCAGCCTATCTTGGTATAGGCGAGTGCGGAAACACCGCGCAAAATGCAACTGAAAAAAGCAAAGTTGAAATGGCAAAGAAATACTACGGAATGCCTAAATTCCATAAACGGTTTGTCGGAGGATATTTCTGGTGGAATTGGGTAGAGGATTGTATTCCTAGTAAAAACAACAAGTTGTATGAAACTATAAATAAGTACGGCTTTGATTAGTAAATTTAATTAAGCAGAATCAATGTTATCAAGCTGAACGATAACGGCTACCGTAATTTTGAGAGATTCAAGCTAAGAGTAGTCTATTCTCTCAATAAGAACTCATCCATTAAGATCTAATTCATTGAACGCAGAAGAAAAAAATTATGATTAAATATTGCCCATTTGATGAACGCCATCGTTGCTATATATGGATCGACCATGCAGTTATTAGATATATTCAAGCAGAAAGTGGAGAACTGTTACAGGCGAATTGGAACGAGATAGTCTTTCTGTTGGACAGGGTGTGCATCCTTGAGGATTGCATCAAGTACATCGATGAAACTGTTCCTCCGATATTCCCAAACGATAACGGGTAAACCATTTTGTTTGGTTTCTGGCGCAGCTTGAAATACCTTTTTAAACTAACAATCTCTGTTGTAGGCAGTGACTGTGGCACCCGATTAATTTATTACAGTTAAAAGAGTTGTTTGTCGCAATCATGACCACCAGCTCATCCGGTGGTTTGTTTTGGCCCTATAAGGGCCTTTTACCTGTGGCATCTTAAGATGCGTTGAATAGATTCGCCAACCGCACGTACTTTACTACAAGTCCTAAAGGACTATTTCATCTTTTCTCCTGTGAATGGATCAATATACTCCTTCAACGTCATTTGATCATCTACTATATCATCTTGGAGTTGTGTACGTATGTATTCAGCTATTTTCTTTTCGTTCTTTCCTACTGTATCAACATAGTACCCTCGGCACCAAAAGTGTCTATTTCCGTACCTGTATTTCAGATTTGCAAATTTATCGAATATCATAAGGGAACTTTTCCCTTTCAAATATCCTACTATTTGCGACACAGAATACTTTGGCGGTATTTCTACAAGCATATGTATATGGTCAGGGCATAACTCAGCCTCAACAATGTTGATACCTTTTCTTTGGCATAGGATTCTTATCATCTTTCCTATTTCTACTCGGTACTTACCATATATTTCTTTTCTTCTGTATTTTGGTGCAAATACTATACGATATTTACATCTCCAGCTTGTATGTGCTAGAGTATTTTTGTCGTCTATGACGGCAACCTCCTTTGCTATTTGATATGGTTGGCGAACCAACATCATAATAACATTGGAGGTATTTTTCTTGAAGCTAAAGCTATCCTAATCACACCGGCATAGCCGGTGGTTTATTGATTCACCTCGCTATCGCTCGGCGAATCCTCTGCTAAAGCAGAACCAATCAGCAACCTGCTTCATTAAATCTCGCAGGATAGTCTTAGCCAGCTCTATTCTTCAGCTTCTCGACCTTCTTATCCTTACGTTCCTCTAGCTCAGCGATTTGACCAAGTAAAAAGCTCTCAAAATCGCCTTCAACATCATGCATCTCATAGCCATCGAAAACAACTATCTTGCCTTCTCTATCGAAACAGAATATCTGCTCACCGTCACCTATTACCGAGAAGAACGGGATGCAGTCAGATAGCCCACTTTCATGGAAAGCCCTTGTATTTGCACGTAAGTCTAGGTACTCTGGGACTTCGCTTGAGATGCCGTAAACCATGATTCCGCGGCAAAACTCCCAGAATGGTGCAACTTCATACTCCTGTGCCATAGGCCAGATTTCTTCTCTTACTTCCATGTATAGACCACCAAGCGGAGACATTGTAAACTCTTTGAAATCCTCCGGTAGCTTTATATTGAACTCGCTCTCAAAAGCTTCTATATCTTGTTCTGACGGCGTGTCATCTCCACATGCAAAAACCTGATAAGTTTCTTTGTCGTAGCTTCTAAAATAATCGTAAATCTTTTCTATAGACATATTTCACCTCGTTATACTCCCGACAATTTGCCTGGATACTGATTTCACTAATATATTCATTATACTTTCTGTCATATATTTATTGTAGTGATTCAATATAGAAAAATCAAATGACGTTAATTAAAAGCATAAAAAACCATCCACGCGTCGAACGCGTGGTTGTTAAGTAGGCGGGCAAAGCCCTC
>ERZ773250.1563-NODE-1563-length-11256-cov-2.444246_pt1 | contig 11256 bp, 5 predicted proteins | sample MGYA00511258_ERZ773250 | MGnify/ENA primary metagenome ERZ773250 (study PRJEB29015, sample SAMEA2738164) | human oral metagenome | biome: human oral; feature: human-associated habitat; material: saliva | place: China | collected 2187 ... | reverse complement strand
TAAAAGGAAGAGAGATGGGAAAGTAGCGCTGCATCAGAGATTGATGGTCACGCCGACATTAAAGTTGCGGTTGAGCATGAGATATCCGGCGTCAATGCCCTGATAGAGCACACCGTTGCCGGCACTAACCTCGGGATCGGAGCCCCAATACTTGGTGAGGGTCACCACGTTGTTAGCTTCACCCCACACCGAGAGGCCTTGGAGCCATGAGAGGGAGAGAGGCACTGCGTAAGTGAGACGTACTTTCTTGAGTTTGAGGTAGGATCCGTCTTCAATCCAACGGTCGGAGAAGCGCTCGTTGTTCACCCAAAGCATAGATTCGGAAGACATGGTGCGAGGCATATCTGTCTTCTGGCCTTCGTACTTCCAACGATTCACCACAGCGGTGGTTTGGTTGGTGATGCTGTTGGCGCTTTCGAGCTGCATGCGCTGGTAGTTGAAGATGTCGTTGCCGAGCGAATATTTGAGATTCACATCGAGCGTGAGACGTTTCCAAGACAGCGAAGTGAAGATGTTACCGTAAATGTCGGGGTTGGGGTCACCGATTTTCACACGGTCGGCTTCGTTGATCCAACCGTCGCCGTTCTGGTCGACGAAATGCACGTCGCCGGCCTGGAAATTGCGAGAGGGCTGCGAGGCGAGTCCCGTGGGATACTTGAGACCTGCGGCCTGAGCTTCGGCGGTGGTGGAGAAGACACCGGCGGTCTTATAACCGTAGAAGACACCGGCAGATTCTCCGACTGCTGTCAGGATGTTGTCCTTGCCATAAATCGAAGAGGTGTAACCGGACAGGACGCGATGGCTCGAAGCCACCTTGTCGCCGTTGGCATCAAGTGCCCAAGTTTCCAGACGGTTGTTGGCCGTGAGCGGGAGGGATTCGATCTTGTTCTTGTAGTGTCCGAGGGTGAAACCAAGTTGCCACTTGAGATCGGAGGTGTTGACAAGCACACCGCTCACGCTCACATTGGCACCACGATTGGTGAGCGAGCCTTCGTTGGTCCACTGTCTCTCGAGGCCGGAGATGTCACTGATGGTGCGACGCGTCAAGAGATCGTTGGTCTTGGCATAGAAGACTTCGGCTCCGAACGAGAGGCGGTTGTGGAACATGTTGAGCGCCAGGGCCACATTGAAACGATTGGTGGTTTCCCACTTGATCTTCGGATTCTGAATGTTGGCCAACTGGAGTGCTGTGGCGCGCTCCAAGAACTTCACATTGCGGAAGTAGGTACGTGTGGCGTAGTAATCCACATCGTCATTGCCGGTGATTTCGAAACCCGCGGTGAGTTTTGCGTAGTCGATTGCGCTCACCTTGAACCAATTCTCATTGGAGAGCACCCAACCGGCTTGCACAGAGGGGAAGAGTCCCCATTTCACGCCCGCTACCTTGATTCCGCCGTCGGCTTCGCGACCAAAACGCGAGGAGCTTTCTGCGCTTCCACTGAGCTTGAGGAAGTAGCGGTTCATGTAGTTGTAATCCGCATTGGCATAGTAGCTGAGGTTGATCCAACGGTCGTTGACACCACCTTCGCCGATGTACTGCAACGAGTAGCGGATGTCGGGCATCTTGTCGTTGTCGTTGTTGTAACCACGAGAGTAGCTGTCCGAATAAGAATAGGAGGCAAAACGGAAACCACCGAAGACATCAAATTGATGCTTGCCGTAGTTACGCTTCCAATCGATGCGGAAATCGTTGAAGAGTGTGGTCTCCTTACCAAATTGAGAAGCGGCAACGCTCTGCACATCGCCGAGACCTTTGACTGACTTACGAGGCGTACCATTGCGGGGCATATAATACTTCTCGTTGCTGCGGTTGAGCGTGTAAGCAAAACGGTTGCTCAGCGTCCAGTAGTCATTGATCTTGTACTTGGGAGCTACATTCAGCAAGAACTGGGTTTGCTCCTGGTTGTTCTTGTTGTCGCCTTCACCGTTTTCGAGGATCCAATAGGGATTGGCCAAACCGGGATAACCGAACTGCGAAGCAAAGCTCAAGGGGTTGCTCGACTCGGTATAGTTCATGCCGGTGTAGACACGATTGTTGTGAACAAGGCCGAGACGGTTGTCGCCCAAATAGCGAACATAGTAGGCGTACGGGTCTACGAAGGGCGATTGCGCCAGACCAAGCACATTGGGCGAGGAAATGTTGCGATCTGCATAGCTCTCGGCCCAACCGTTGTCGCGAAGGTTGTAGGCATTGCGCACATAGGCCATGTCCAGTTCGGTCGTGAAACCCTTGAAAAGGTTCACATCGGTGTTGAAGCGGATGTTCAAACGATCGAATGCGTTGTTTTTGGCCGTGGCTTGTGCGTTGGTATATCCCAGCGAGAGGTTGTACATGGCCACGTCGTCACCACCTTGTACGCCGACACGATAGTTTTGCGTAACGGCAGTGCGGTAAAGATCCTTGGCCCAGTCCGTATTATTGTGGAACTGCTTGTAGTAAAGGTAGGTGGGATCTTCGTTGAGGAAGGGGATGACCATCGACGAGGCAAGACGGTCAGCTCGAGACGTGGTGCCGAGGAACTCAGCAAGGTAGTTTCGATATTGACCGGCGTCCATCATGCTGGTACGCTCGGGCGAAAGTTCCACACCGCCGAAAGCACGGATGTTGATGCGAGTGGCCTGCGAATGTCCGCGCTTGGTCGTGATTTTCAATACGCCGTTAGCTCCTTGAGAACCATAGAGGGCGGTACCGTTGCGAAGGACTTCTACACTTTCGATGTCTTCGGGATCGATGAGGTTGAAGACATTGTTATAGAAACCGTCGTGCAACGTGGTGCGACCGTACTGCATGTCCCAAACGACTCCGTCGACAACGACAAGCGGCTGCGCATTGGCGTTGAGCGAGTTGATGCCATTGACGAACATGGCTGCACCCTGGGCAGGAAGTCCACCGCGATTGATGGTACGGACCGCGGCATTGAGGTTGTTCTCGATATCAGTTTCGGGCGAAACACTGCTGGATTCGACCGGGGCATACTTCGCTTTGTTGAGAATCGTGGTGCCGTCGTGATAGAGCGAGAGGAATTTACTGTCGTAAAGATAGGCATCTGCGGGTACCCCGTCGTGGAGTCCTACTTGAACGGCATTGTATCCGTCGGTGGAGATGAAAAGAGAGGTGACGTGTTCGGGTACGCTGAGCTTGTAGGCACCTTTTTCGTCGTGAGTGCCGAATAAAGTTTATTGCCGAGCGACTGTACGCGAACACCGGGGAGCGGCTTGCGCGTAGCGGCATCATAAACCACACCGGTGACTTCCTTCATTTGGTATTGAGGAAGCTGACGACGAGAAGATACCTTATTGGAGGCGGAAGCGGTGGAGGTGCTGTCGGCTACTTCGCGGGCTTGCGCTTGAAGTGCACAGGCCGAAGACAGAACCATCAACGCCACTCCACAACGAAGGGCGGCTTGCTTCATGTTGTTGCTGCGATTAGCTGGATTCATAATCTCGTTTGTTATATTTCAGCGGGTATTAGTTGCCGCGATAGGGTTTGAGGATCACTTGCACGATGTTGAGTGCCTGGCAATTTTCATTGCGCGGACCGATACGGGGCACGGTCAGGCGAAGCATCGGGAAGGACTTACGGTCGGAGGGCAAACCATAATAGCACTTGGGGAAAGTGATGTAATCGCCCAGCACGATGTGGTTTACTTTATTGGGATCAAACTGCCCTTGCTTTTGGTCGATGGTGATGCGGCTGGTCTCTGCACCGGCAACTGTGAAGGGGATGTTGTTCTTGTTGTCGTCGATAACTTCGGCATTGAACACCACTTTTTCGTCTTCACCGCCGTCATTCAAATTGATCTTGGTCGGAACGAGCACCAATTCGATCTGGTAGGCTGCACTCAGCACGTCGTCGAGGCGGAGATCGACCGTCATGTTCTGACGGGGGCTCTTCATCTCATAACGTTGATAGGCGTTTTCCGTCACCGAACCGGAGACACCCAACATAATGGGCTTTCCGTCGGCGGTGCGAAGGGTGTCACCGTTTGCATCCAATTCTGCACGCTCGCGGTTGTAGTTGGCTTCTGTCAGATTGACCGTAGTACCATTGGCATAGGTCGTATTGTTCGAACCCAAGGTGTAAACGGAGGAAGCAGCAGCAGGTCGGAAGTCAATTTTCTTTACCCAAATGTACGAGGGATCGAACTTGTAGTTCTCCAACTCGAACACATAACCATTGGAAGCGCGATACGGAGTTAGACCGGCCAAGCTGGGGTTGAGATTCACATTCTGCTTCGTGGCTCCCTTCGCAGCCGTGTTGTAGAAGGTGGTTCCCGCGGTGGAGATCAACGAGTCGGCATATTGCACATGGTGAATGAGTGCAGCGGAGTCCATGCTCTCATAGCCCTTGATGCGATAGGGGGCGAAGAACAAGTTGCTGACGATGTTCAAACGCACATTGCGCTCACGAAGCGAGTCTGCCAACGTCATGTTCTTGTTATTATAGGTAGCGGCATCGAGACGATAGTCCTTAGAGAAGTTGGCTCCATCCCAATCATAACGGTAACGCGTGCCGTAATTGAAGATTTTGCTGACTTTCTCCAACGCTTCCTTCCATGCCGCATTGCGCGGAATGAGTGCCACGTAAGTGGAGTCCTCGTTGCGGATCTGCGCATGCGAAGCATCCAACAAGGAGTTGCTATGCTGGTAAACAGAGTCGATGTAAACCATCTTACCGTATTCGTTCATGGCGCCGGCAACGGATGCCTGCTCGTTGAACTTACGGATGTCGATGGTCGGATCCTTAATATACGCGTTGATATCGCTGAACTGTGCGTTGTGGCTCAGGTAATCGTAGATGTTGTACGAGAAAGGAGATGCGCCTTTGAGCAAGTGGAGTGAACCATTACTTGCGTTGATGGCTGTACCTTCTTCGGCTACGGAATTGAATACGCCATTGCCGTATTTCGTATTCTTGCCGTTCATGAGCTTGAACTCCTGCACTCCGGCTACCCCCTCGTGGTTGAAGCGAGCGATGTGGTTGGAGGCAAATTGATTCCAAACTAAGAAATCAATATCGCGTGCCTCTTGAAGAGCAGCGGGCGTGCCGGTTTTACGCAATGCATCTGCACGGTCAAGCAGTTCTGACCAATGCTGGACATTGAAGGTTCCATTGAGAGGAGCCCACATGGTGAAGCTTTGGGGCTGATTGAGCAATTGAGCTACTGTGAGCTGGGCGTTGCGATCGTTCTCCTCTTTCATCACCTTGGTGCGTTTGAGGATAGAGGCAAAATCCGACAGTTGGCTATTCGAATCAATGTTTTGCCACAGGGTCTGGTTGCCGGCCGCATCGGACTTCACATCAAAATGATCGTCTGCGCAAGCCGCCGTCAGCGCAAGCGCTGCACAGCCCAAGACACCAAATGAGATCCAGGAGTTGAATATCTTTTTCATGTTGTATGAAATGCTAGTGGAAGAAACACCCCTCCCGCCGATCCGCAATTGAACCGGCGGGACGGGATAGAGTTACCAGATGTCTTCGGCTACGGTTCCGTTGTAGACAGATTTCGGTACAAATTCGAAATAGTCAGAGAAGAACTGCGCATCGGTCTTGTTCAAGGCCGACTTGAAGCGGAGGTAATAGGTTTTGTTCGGGTACATGTAGGCAGACACCATGATGCGGCGGAGCACAGCCTTCGTATCGCGAAGGTTGGTTTCACCCTTACCGTCACAAGCAGTAAATGCCTTCGGAGCTTTCATGTAACCGTGGTTGCGCATGCTCTTGTCGTTTTCGGCTGTGATGTCTGCATCCTTATTGTCTGCTACCCATCCAATATTCTCGTTGTCGCCATCGAGACGCATATCTACAGGGAGACCGGCAGGCGAAAGGTTCACGGGGCTGTCACCGAAGTAGATTTGGCACATACCGCGCAAGGTGTTGTTAGAAATACCCATGCGGATTTCGTACTGACCTTCCTTAGGCACGGGAGGAAGTTTGAGGACAAAGTCGTAAAGACCAAGCACCATCAGCTCATCACCTTCGTAGTCACGCCATCCTGCACCATTGACGAATGCGGAATGGAGGTAAAGGAACTTCGTGCTTTCGCTTTCTTGCGTGATGTTCTCAAAGTAACCTCTCGGGAAATTCATGTGTTGGCGCGAGGAGCGGCAACCATTGGAAAGGATTTCCGGGAGAATCGTACAGATATCGAAGCGGATGCGTTCGCTTCCCAAGGATTCACGGGTGCTGGCATCCATGAGCATGATCTTCTTAATCGGGAAGAAGTAACCATTGCGCGCATTGTTGTCCAACACTTTACCTTCAAAGTCGTTGTTCGCGTAAACTTTGATGCCTTCTTCTTTGGCGCGTACGAACTTGTAGTTGTCGTTGACATTGTATTCTGCCACGCGGTTGAGGAAGATGTCATGGCTTGCAGCATCCTGAGTGACCTTGATCAGGCTACGATACTTACCCAAGCTGACAAAATAGTCCGAAATGTCGATACTATATTTGTTTTGCTGCGGGTTCTTGGCGTCACCGTATTTGTATCCCCACTCATTGAAGTGCTGTACAAACTGGTTATGAGCCACGCGTCCCTTCATGAAGTGGTAGGCCACGAATTGGTTCACCGCATTGTCCTCGTCTTTGAGGTCGTTCTGAGCCAAAGTGCCGTACACATTCTCGCAATGCGACTTGATCGCATCGAGAATAGCCTGCGCGTTGGTCACAGTTTGTGTCTTCTCATCATAGACAGGCGCGGGCACGCCCCATTCCTTCTGGAAGACATCGTCAGTTTCAACAAATCCCGTGAAACCAAGGTAACGGTGTCCGGCTGTGGGAACGAGACCTTGCACACCTGCAATGCTGTGAGGATCGGTTTCGCGCTCTACTTTTTCGTATTCACGGTCAATACTTTCATTGAGCTTGTCTGCCCAACCCGTTGCCTGCAACAAGGTACCCATGATACGCATGTTGGCCGTTCCTTCGATCAGACCGGAGACGCTCTGATTGGAAGGGGCGATAACAGACGCAACGGAGTGTACATATCCATTACTCAATTTCGTATCGCTCTTCACAACGCGTGACGTTCCGTTGATCAAGTAATAAGAAACAGCAGGTTTCTTCAGCGAATCAGTAACTTCTTCGCTCGTGATGCTTCGGTCGTTGAGGTCTCCCTTTGCAAAGGCACCGCCTTTGGTCGGGAACACCGGGCTATCGTAAGCGCTTTCGTTACCATTGTCGATCACGCAGCTATAAGCGATCAACTGAGCCTGCTCATCGGTGAGATCAGCGACGCTTTTAGATTCGCCAAGTACCTTCGTAACGTAGGCAGACATTGCATCGTTGGTCGGTGCAAACACAGTATAGTTACCGCGAGCGGAGAGAACCGCTGCGAGCGTGGAAGCGTTACCTTTGTTACCCAGACGAACACGATCAAAGACCGATTTGATTTGCGAGTATTCTTTTTTGCTTCCGAGATAATCGCTAATGGTTTGCTCCTTGGCAATGGCAAAGTTGCGTTCATCGATCTTTTCGCTGCAGCTCTGTGCCGAGAACAGGAGACCGAAGGCCATTGCAACCGTTCCGCAATAAGCGGCCAAGGTGCTAAGGGTGAAACGATTTCTATTCATAATTGTCTGAGTCTTATGATTTGGGCATATACTTTTCCCATGCGGGGTTCTGGACAAGGTTACCGGTCTTGCTACCATATTCCTTGCCGTTCACCTTGAGTTCTTCAAGATAAATCGGATTGTAGAGCGACCAGAGTGAACGCAAGCGGTTGCGCACTGTGGAAGAAAGTCCTACCCAATCGGAAAGCACCTCTTTCGTCGCGCCACGGAATTCGCATTCGCGAACAATATCGTACCAGCGCTTACCTTCGCCGAGGAATTCACGCTGACGCTCATTGAACGCCAATTTGAGGGGGCTACCATAGTCAGAGTAACGCTGCTTCCATCCGGCCCCGTTGTCCTTGTCATCCTCAGCTTTGAAAGCTTTGGAAGAACGCAAACGCTTGCAGAACAAATTAGAGGCGGCAGCCACGGTGTCGGCCGTAGGATTGTTACGACGGAACAATTCGTCCAAGATACGATACGAATCGCGTTCCGGGTAGTCGGGCGATGCGAACGGTGCTGCAGAAAGGCGAGCGATCGCTTCTGCTTTGAGCGTCATCATGTCCGAAAGGCGGTAAACCGGCCAGTTGCTCGATTGCGAACTGCTCTCTTGGAAATCATAGTTTCCTGTGCTCTTGGTAATGTCTCCAAGTGCATTGCCGGAGAAACTGATGAATACGGTCTTGGCTGCACCTTTGATTATGCTCACAGCATTTGTTTTGGCACTTTCGTCCGTACGCAAAGAATAGCTGGCGAAGCGCAAGTCTGTACGTCCGTAACCTTTGACGGGATCTACAGGAGCATCTTTGGAGAACAAAGCAGGATTTGCCAACATCAAACCGGATTTGTAACCACCGCTACCGCTGTTGCCGTAGTACATATCCGTGATCACATTATTCTTGACGTTGATACCGTCATATTGCAGTTCGAATACGCTCTCACTCGAATTGTGAGATCCAAGTACTTCGTTGTAAGCAGCGTCTGCCACACCGAAACTTGTCGCATCGCTCTGAATCAACGGGTAAAGCTGTGCACGACGCTTATCATCCTGGGGAACATTGTTGAGATCGAGATTAAGTTTGTAATCAGCCATCTGCTGGTTGATCACATAATCTGCATGGCTGATTGTTTTCTTCATGAGATCAGCAGCCAAGCTCTGTTCCTGAGCGGCCGAAAGGGTGTCGCCCTTTTCAGTTACCACGGGGAAACCTTTCGCACTGCCGCGGTAAACCATACCTGCACGCCAGAGATACATGTCTGCCAACAGGGCATGGATGGACGTGCGCGTCCAGCGTCCTTTATTAGAGGAATTGCTACCGTAGTTAATGGCGGCTGTCGGCAACACTGCTTCCACCTCGTGGATGAGCGAATCCATAATCACTTGTCCCGGCGTGGCCTTGTCACGTGCCACAAGTGCTTCAGCATCTGTACTGATAGAGTGACGCACAAAGGGAACGTCGCGGAACGAACGTACGAGATAGAAGTAATAGAGTGCACGAAGGCTGATCATTTCGGCCTTCAGCGGTTGCCATTCGACATTGGTAAACGAGGGGTCAGTGCCCTTGTCGACCATTTGCTGACCGTGCTCGAGAACCTTGTTACAGTAGTTGATGCCTTTGTAAAAAGGTGCCCAGTCATACAGGTTTTCAGAAGGTTGCAACACCGCCTCCTGCATATATCGGTAGTTGGCTTTACTCATGTCGCTGAGCTCCACGTTGTCCGAGCGGAACTCACCCCAAGCCAAGATCTTACCGGTGCACTGTGTCATTTGGTAATAAGCCGCGGCACGCACATTGTCGACGTCGTTGCGGGTATTCCAAAATTCTTCTTCCGTAATAGAGGTTGTGGGGTAAAGCGTCAGGTAATCCTCACAAGAAGTCATACCTCCACCCAAAACGACTACGGCGCCGGCTACCAGCAGTTGTTTGAATATTTTACTGTTCATGATGTCTTAGAGTTGTGGAGGTGGAAAACCACCTCCTTTTGCTATGCTAAGTACGTGTAGAAGCGTTAGAATCCGAAGTTCAAGCTGAACGTAATGGAGCGCGAACGCGGAGTCTGCGAATTATCGAATGCAGGCGAGAAACCGCTCGCACCGTGTTCGGGATCTACGCCGGAATATTTCGTCCAGAAGATCAAGTTGTTCGCAGATACACTCATCGTCAATTGCGAGAGTCCCCAGCGCTTCAGCTGTTCGGGCTTAACCGAATAACCCAATTGCAGATATTGGAAACGGAGGAAGTCTCCCTTTTCTACATAACGGTCGGAGGCAAGCGCATTGAACGAGTCGCCGGCACGCGAGTTTTTCGCACGAGGAATCGGCGTGATGTCGCCATTCTTACGCCAACGCCAGTTGACAGAAGCTACTTGGTTATCATTCGAACGCATCATCTCGGCATTCATGCGGGCCATGTTTACAATCTTATTGCCGACACGGAAGTTGAAGTTGGTCTTCAGCGTCCACTGACCATAGCGGAAGTCGATACCGAAACCACCGTTAAACTTCGGGTTCGAGGATCCGAGATACACGATGTCGAGTTCGTCGATCTGGCCGTCGTGGTTCACGTCTTCGTAGATCACGTCACCACCTTCGAAACGATAGTTCTTACCACCGTAGTTGAAGTACATCGGCTGGGGATTACCCGACTTGTCATAGAGGATCTTGCCATCGGCACCGTATGCAATCGGAGCGGTCTTGCCCGTAGCGGCTGCGGTATTCGGTTTGCCCGCTGCATCAATATAATTATTGCGTTCGGGGTTGGCGAAGTATCCGTTGTGATCGTAGTCATAGGCGTAAACGCCCTTATAACGGAAACCGTAGATACCGCCGAGTGCATGTCCGAGTTGAACGCGGCTCAGGTATTTCGCATTGCTATTGTCGAACTGTTGATTCTTCGACGAGAGCACCGTGGGATCCATTTCGGTCACCGTGTTGAGACTCTGCGCAATATTGGCACGCAAACGAACGTCGAATTTCCCCATCTTGAAGATCGGTTTCGTGCTCACGTTGAATTCCCAACCGCGGTTCTCCATCTTACCCACGTTGGCATTGGCCACGTCTGAGTAACCGGTAGACGAAGGAATCTTCACGCCCGACATCAACAAGTCAGTCGTATAGCGCTTGTAAACACTCAAATCGAACATCAACAAGTCATCAAACAGATGCAAGTCGAAACCGAGGTTCCACGACTTAGACTTCTCCCAACGGATCTGCGTCAGACGAAGATTCTCAGGTGCGATACCCTGCACACCGTCGTAGTAACCATAGCTCGAGTACTTATTGTAGATCAATCCTTCAGCAAACCATGCATTACCGTTGATACCCCAGCTGGGACGGAACGAAAGCATGTTCACATACTTGCGATAAGGTTTGAAGAAAGCTTCATCAGAGATATTCCAACGAGCGGAAACACCGGGGAAGAAGCCCCATTTGTTACCCGATCCGAACTTCGTCATACCTTCTGCGCGGAGCGTAAAGTCAAACACGTACTTCGAACCATAGGCATAGTGTATTGACCCCGTACCGTTCAGGCTGCGATCGCGACCTGTAGACGAGTTGGTGCCAGTGAGGAAACCGGCCACCGTCGGATCCGTGATTCCCCCAGAGATACCCGAGTGACTCTTGCTCTGCGAAGTCTGATTACGTGAGTAAGACTCAAAACGTCCAAGAATCTGGAACGAATGGTTCGGATTGTCGAAGTG
>ERZ773250.1561-NODE-1561-length-11275-cov-2.410428_pt1 | contig 11275 bp, 8 predicted proteins | sample MGYA00511258_ERZ773250 | MGnify/ENA primary metagenome ERZ773250 (study PRJEB29015, sample SAMEA2738164) | human oral metagenome | biome: human oral; feature: human-associated habitat; material: saliva | place: China | collected 2187 ... | reverse complement strand
TACGTACGATCTGCATTCCTAATCCTTCATGCTCCGCTGTAGGCCGGTATGCATCCGCACCAGATTCTTCGATGGGGTCATCCCCCATACCTCTGCCGTTGTCCGTAATAATAACGGTCAGGGTATTATCCCCCTGCTCATTGATGTTTCGGCGCCCTTCAAGAGTCACACGCCCAGTTTCACCGTTCAGCCCATGCTCCACAGCATTTGCAACAACCTCGTTGATAACTAGGGCAAGCGGAGTGGCAAATTGACTGGGAAGTAGCCCAAAGTGCCCCAAGAGCTCTGTATCTACAGTCTGCCCGGGAGAAGCGAGCTCGGCGGCAATATGGAATTGCCGCTCGATAAGCTCGTCAAAATCTACACTCTGCGTTAACCCCTGTGACAGGGCTTCATGCACCGTTGCAATTGTAGCCACGCGTCGCATAGCTTGTTCCAGTCCCTGCTTTGCTTCAGGTGTTGTCATGCGCCGCGACTGCAACCGTAAAAGCGCCGAAACCGTTTGAAGATTATTCTTGACACGATGGTGAATCTCTCGGATTGTTGCATCTTTTGTCATAAGCTCCAGCTCGCGACGACGCAGCTCAGTGACATCACGGCACAAAATAAGTGCACCACGACGTTCCATCCGAAAAGTAGTACTATGTACGAGCGGAATAGAACGCATCGTCACTCGGGTGCGGCCAATCGTAAGTTCAGTACGTATATCCGCACGGCCCGCTAAAACGAGCTGCAAAGTCTCATCAGCTTCCTCCCCAGAAGGAAGCATATCTCGGGTAACATCCGCCAGGTTGAGGTTCTCAAGATGGTCACCTAGCCCCAAGCGCGCATACATTGAGTTTGCATTGGGTGAGGCCAAAACGACCTGACCTTGTGGATTAATGACGATAATTCCATCAATGGCACGCGGATTACCACGAGTATTATTCTCCTGCGCCAGCGGATCAGGCCAAATACCAAGGTGAATCATCTCAAGCATATTCTCAGTAACCCAGTTATAGATTTCTTCAGCTTGAGACGATGCCCGCACTACAGTGGGAATCGTATGCATACTCAGAAGCGCAATAGTACGGCTATTACGCACTATCGGTACAAAGGTCACTTTTACTCCGGGGCGCATGCTGGGCCCGGCTTCCATAACATGGTGAACAATCTTTTGGGTATGCCAAGATTTACGTGCTTCATCGCAGATATTATCGTCCATGGTGTGGTCCACAATATCGTGATGAAACAGAGTGTGAACGTTAGACGGGCGCACATGTGCTATTGCTGAAAACCTGCTGGACGCCGACGGTCCAGAAACGCTATCCGGTCCGCTCCCATCAGCCACCACATAGTCAGTGGGGAACCATACAACAAGGTCGCTCTGAGCAATATCGGCAATAATCTGCCACTCCCCGATGATGAGGTGAATCCACTCGGTATCACCAGGACCGAAACCACCAGGGCTGAGATTACTCTCTGTAAAAGACATTGGGCTCTCCCAAGAAGTTGAATACGTCTAACCTATTCTACGGTTCAACCATGTTTTCTGGATATATGACGTGGAGAGTTTATAGTTTTTACGCCGTATTCATGCGCAATAGACCCTATTGTTACTTTTCGGTTTCGTATCCCGAAAAAAGGCTCACCTCAGTTTCCTAAGACCCAACGATACGTATAGTTTACGAATCCCAACAACCAGCGGGCTTCTGGGGGCGTATTCCAGAAGAGTCTGCCCACGAAACCATGCCCGATCCACAGTTTTCCGGTCATACGGTAAAAACCCCGAAATAGGGTTTCGCGGCCCAAAACGCTGCCAGGTATTCGCCAGTTCTCGTTCCGCGTCCCGTCCGGTTGCCTCAGTACGAACCTTGTTGAGCCAGATATGAACCTTGGCAGTATCACGAAGCGTACAGGCGCCTTCATGCATTTGGTCATACGCACGGATCGTTCGAGGGATACCGATAATATCGGCGTTTCCCAGTAATACAATATGATCCGCCATTTCAAGAGCCGTTATAGCAGCACCATTGCGGCGGGGACCAGACTGCGCAAAACCAAGCTCGGCATCTGACTCAAGACATGCTGCTGTGTCAAGAATAATGACATCATAGCGATGCGCAAGCCACTTTATACTATCGCGGAGCGCACGTGTTCGCAGCTCAGGCCAGCGATCGGGACGAGTGATACCGCTCAAAAAATCAAGATAATACTTTCCCACCCGCAGAGTGCTAATTATCTCATCGCTAATCTGGGTGTCAAGCTGCCCACGCTCGATAAAATGACACAGCTGTGCGATACCAGAATAATCGTCTAGAAGACCTAAAAGAGGACTTAATGAGGGGTTATAGGTATCGGCATCGACTAAGCATACACGCATCCCCTCAGCGGCAGCGCAGTTCGCTAGATTAAGCGCTAAAGTGCTACGCCCAGGCGCTCCCCCTGTACCCCACACAGCAACAATAGTTCCTCGATTTTCAGCTTCTACGGCCTCGGGTTGAGGCCCAGAAAACTGTGGATAGTATTGTCGGGGCAAATCTCTAAGTTCGTTCAGCGTCGGCTGCTGCATATTACTTTCAAAGTAAACAGAGGCTTCGTAACCCTCCTGAAGCTGCGACGCTTTTAATTGCTCTTGCGAAGGGCAAGACAATGGAAAGTCCATGCTGCTTTGTTCAGTCTGGCTTCTATTCGAGTTTACTAGAGCATAGCCATATCCAGAAGTATCGGGATGCAGGTATTCTCCTGACCCGTTGTAGAGATTCTGCGTATCATATCCGTAGTGTCCGGAATATCCCGAGTCGTACCCATACCCGTTCTCCGCTTCTTGAGGAGTTATGCCGAGTTCCTGTTCAGGCTCAGCAGATGCCTCATCAAGTAGTTTTTCCACTATTGCTGGCAGTTGATGCGGTTCCGTATCTGTTGCAAGAGGCATAACAAGATCCGGAACCGGAGTATCTTCAGGAACCAAAGCAATAAATTTTACATCTGCTTCGTCCAGTTCGTGCAGAATAGATACGGTAGCTTCCTGGGGCAGACCCACGCTGAGAATAGCACACGCTATTCCGGCGTGGGCATAGCCTAAAGCATCCGCAAAAGTATGAGCGCTTCGAGCAATGCTAACACGCCCCCGTTGAGATTCGATAGCGTTCAGGATGGTACCGTCGTCTCCTAAAAGTACCAGAGGGATATTATGGATCACTTAGTTCCCCTCAGATTTATACTCAATAGGCACAAGGGTAATTTTTGTCTCTGATGACATGGCATGCAGAATGTCCGGTAGCTTTTCGGATTCTATCCAAAGCTGTACATTGGCATGCCCGTTCGCACCCAAAACTCCTTCATCAACCGCAATAGTTGATATTTCTGCATTCTGAACAAGAGGTTTTTGTTCAGACTCATTATCCTCGTTTTTACCTTCGCCCTCAGGCACTTTCTGCTTTTCCTTGCCGGAGGAGATGACCCAAATATCCACACGCTCGCCAGCTTTAAAAGTAGAAGCTATTCCACGATCAAGGGTTACCGTAACAAGCCGTCTGCGCTCCTGGATATTCTCGTGTGCAGATGCCGAGCTAATAAGCTCCCCCGCAGGAATTTGCCGCACAGCGATATACTTTCCTGATTCAAGTTGCTCACGTGAAAGATAGAGATCTTTACTATCACCCAGATTAACCTGTTTTTCAATCAGCATATCTGGAGTAATCTTTTGCCCAATAGAAATATCATTCTTCGCAGTGTAATATGTATAAGTCTGATTATTAATTCTAATAATTCCAATAACTCCCGCTATTGAAATCAGAATTAAGATAAGACCAACAATAAGCTTCGGGTCTTTAAAACCCGGCTTGTGCATACGCATACTACTTTCTTCAGGTTGATGCATATTCGTTCTGGAGATTTTATTATGCTTCACTGCATAGACCTTTCATCCGGAAGTGTCGCTACCCTAGTGTTTTGTAGCTGTTTTCTGCGCTTTCATCAGGGAACAAGCGTCTAAGTTATATAGCACCACACTGCACACCTTGAAAGCAATTATTACAACTTTGAGCGCAATATCATCTCTTTGTGTGCATAATATCTAAACTACAAACCTATGAATATGAGATGTACAGCTAGATAATTTTTTCAGGCTTATGTGCATAAATAAGCTGGCATAAGCCTATTTAGTAGACTATACTGAAACTACACATTAGCTGCTCCTCAAGAGCACAAAGGGACCCAAAGACTCTGTAGCGGAAGGATTTTTACCATGTCTGCACCACGTTTTTTGACACTCAGCGATGTCGCCGAGGAGTTGCAGGTGTCGTTGAGCCAGGTACGAGCACTCGTTCGTAGCGGTGAACTACCAGCAATTCAAATTGGTGGTCGCAACCAATGGCGTATTGAGCGCACACGCTTCGAAGAGTACATTAACGAACGCCACGAACAGACACTAGAAGCCATCGCCTCCGGCAAAATGACGAAAATCAAAGCCAACTAATTGACCGTCACAATAGCGCATATACGGGATGTGGGGATTATCCTCACACCCCGTTCTTTATATGCCAGCGCATTGGAGTATGCGGAATAAGGTTCGCATGGAGATAACGTCATTTCGATAAAGTCTGCCCCAACTCGTGCGATAACACCTTCAAACATCGTGTTTACTGGCGAATCACAAGATACCCGCACTGGCTCTTGCGCCACCATCAAGGCGTAGCAAGCATCAGACGTGCTGAACCTATAGGCACGAGCCTGCACATCAACCTTGACCTTTGCCGCCTGATTCTCACATTCCCACCACAGGATGCTCGATTCTGGAATAAGGATATTCTCTCGTCCTGTGCTGAGCTGAATCCACCCCTGACCAATCGCTTCAAGACACCCTTCACGAACCGTCCCATCCGTGCCACAGACTTTTATCCTGCTCCCATGTTGAGCCGCACATCGCTCACGCATGGTCACCGCCAGATACTGCATGCGGGCACGTCGTTGTGCCTGGTTCTCAAGAGTCCGAAGCTGTTCCGCTTCAAACTGTATGTCTAAATCTCGGAATAATCGTTGCATTCTCATGCTATGAGCCTACTGTATTCAAAGTCTTGAGGCATATTGCACCTACACAAGCCCCGAAAAATCAGCATTTCTTCGAGAATTATTACTAAATGATTAAGATTCTCCCCTTCAGATTTACACCGACTATGTAGGCGGGGTAAATATAACATATAAGAACATCAACAACTACCAACGCCAAGGGGGAATACGATGAAGTCACAAGCTCAGATGAGCGTCCTTGATGGAGTGCTTAGCATCGGCGTTCCCACGCTATCCGTTCTCTCAGGGGTGCTAGCGCATAGTGTTCGCGTTATATCTGTATCTTTGACGGGTTTGGAAAACGCTATGATGATAAGCGTTGAAGTCCTCTCTGCAGCCGTCATGCTCTGGTGGGCTCTTGGCGTTATCCTCGGTGTTGGATACCTTCTGAAAGTCAGAGCCGGTTCCATACGTCTGCATCACCGTGAGGATCGTGGAACTTTTCTGCTCCCCCGGTATATACGCAACACTATTCTTACTCTAGGCGGTGCAGCATTAGGTCTTAGCGCGGCATTTGCACCTGCACAGGCCGCAGATGCGCATCCGAGTATCAGCAGCCCTGCAATATCTGCGCCGTCTCAGCTTTCGGATTCCCCTGCTGCCCACTCGGCTTCGTCGTCGTCAGAGGCATCTGTGGAAAATTCTACGCCCAGCACGGAGGCGAATGCTTCACCGCAGGAGTCAGCCGCAGAAACCTCTCAAGGGGTACCGTCTCAGAACTCTCCGTTCTACCAGGCTGCTGCCTCATCTCCGCAGGCTACTGGAGCCTCCGCTTCTCCTCATGAGTCTTCTGAGAGCCCGGCAGTACCCGTCCAGCAGCAACGTCCAAGTCTTTCACCCTACGCGCAGCCCTCGCCAAACATATCTGCCGAACCGGCGGTTCCCTCAACAACCCAGCCTCAAGCAGAACATCAGAATTTGAGCCCGTTCTTCGGCGGTCAACGAGAAGGCGCACCTTCCAGAGAGGTAGCACCAGCATCCCGAAACCACACTACGCGTTCCAGCCACCAAGTTGTTGTGGGTGATTCTCTCTGGTCCATTGCCTCTCACGAGCTGAGCGACGATGCCTCTCCTCCGGAGATTCTGGAATACTCCCTGAGAATCCACTCCGCCAACCTGGACGTTATGGGGGATAACCCCAATATTCTGTATCCAGGTCAAACTCTCACATTGCCTGACCGATAAGTACGCTACTTTTCTTCTCGACCGATATGTCCAACCACTATGCAAAGGAGCTAAATCATGACCGCTATCAATATTTCTCTTCACGATCTCTCCAAGAAGATCGAGAGCCATTTTCTCAAAGAAGCAGCCGCCAGAGCGCAACAGGGTGATATTCCCGATGTACCACCATCGACCGCGCCAGGAAATCTTGTCCAATCACAATATGGAGTAGTCCTCTCCCCGATCAATATGTACGCTCAAGATCAACAGAATAGAGAAGCTCACCATATGTTGCCGCAGAACACCGCTGTTAGGGCACGCGTTCGTTCCCGGAAAAGTGCATCTCACGGGCGACCTCTTAAGCGTTCCGATTCTGGGACCCTACGCATTGAGTCGCTTTGCGCAGGCATAGGTTTAGCGGTTCTTGAGGTTCTTATGAAAAAGCGATCCGCACAGCAGTTCAAACACTGGCTATCACCCGAATGCTTCACGGCGTTGGAACAGCGCCGTTCCTCGCAAGAGCAACATGCTAGTTATCTCGCTTTTACCAAGACCCCGCACGTAGCGCGGAGCCGTGCTCAAAGACTTAATGACGAGACATATGAGGCATGTATTATTCTCACGGACGGTTTTGTAACCAGGGCTATGGCAATGCGGGTGCAGGCTCGCTACGGCGGGTGGTATATTACTGCACTGCACTTTATCTAAACCGCATAACCAGATGTGGGCACCCCAAGCTTTTGGGAGTGCCCACATGCATGATGAAAATAGTGATGAAGCTGCTAGTCAGCGTTCTCTACGCGAACATCGGTGCCACCTTCTTCATTGGGTGCAGAGTACTGCAAGAACTTTGGGCGGCTCGGAGACTGAAGCTGCACCGCCGAGGCCTTGGTTCGCTGCTTCGACAAATCCAAATTGAAGAGGTAACTAACGGTCTCTTCGCGAATAGCGTCAAGCATAGCCTGGTACATGCTGTAGCCCTCACGCTGGTATTCCACTAGGGGGTCGCGTTGTGCCATCGCACGTAGTCCGATACCTTCTTTCAGGTAGTCCATCTCGTACAGATGTTCAGGCCAGCGTTCTCCAATAGTCGAGAGCATTACACGACGCTCAATCTCACGCATAGAATCTTCGCCTACAGATTCTTCGCGTTCATCGTAGACAAGATGCGCATCTGCAAGGATCTCTTTGACTATCTGGTCACGAGTAATCTGGGTTCGATCCCCGGCATCTTCCGCCAGGTCGTCGGCGGTAATACTGACGGGATAGATGCTCTCAAGAGCCTCCCACAAGTCGTCAAGGTCCCAATCTTCTGCGTGCCCTTCGCTAACACGTTCGTCAATAGCGGTCGTCAAGACCTCGTCCACAAAACCAGAGATCTGTTCCTTGAGATCGTCGCCGTGCAGAATCAGAGAACGGTCCTTATAGATGGCTTCACGCTGGCGGTTAAGAACATCATCGTATTTCAGCACGTTCTTACGCTGTTCTGCGTTACGTGACTCAACGTTTGACTGCGCAGTCGCGATAGCGCGTGTCACCAACTTCGAATCTAGAGAAGAATCTTCCGGAGCCATCGCCATGAGGCGGGTTGCAGCGCCGGTATTAAACAGGCGCATAAGTTCGTCAGTGAGTGAAAGGTAGAACCGGGACTCGCCAGGGTCACCCTGACGGCCAGAACGACCACGCAGCTGGTTATCGATGCGGCGCGACTCATGGCGTTCGGTACCTAGCACATAAAGACCACCAAGTTCCGTTACCTCATCGTGCTCGGCCGCTGCCTCTTCCTCACACTGTTCCAGAATGTCGGGCCAGCGTTTCTCATATGCTTCAGAATCGCGGTTCGGGTCAAGACCCAATTCAGCCATCTTGGCGACAGCCTCGAATTCTGGGTTACCACCAAGCATAATATCGGTACCACGACCTGCCATGTTGGTAGCCACCGTTACGGCACCCTTGCGCCCTGCCTGAGCCACGATGTGAGCCTCACGCTCATTGTTCTTGGCGTTCAATACCTCATGGCGCACGCCTTCTTTTGCAAGTTGACGCGAGAGGTACTCCGACTTCTCAACGCTCGTCGTACCCACCAGAATAGGCTGTCCCTTTTCATGGCGTTTCTTAATGTCTTTAACAACGGCTTTGAACTTGGCTACCTCGTTACGGTACACCTTATCCGGGTTGTCAATACGCTGCACATCCTTATTCGTGGGAATAGCAACAACACCCAGCTCGTAGGTGCTCATAAATTCAGAAGCCTCAGTCTCCGCAGTACCAGTCATGCCGGAAAGCTTATCGTACATGCGGAAATAGTTCTGCAAGGTTACGGTTGCCATCGTCTGGTTTTCAGGCTTAATTTCGACGCCTTCTTTAGCCTCAATAGCCTGATGGATACCATCGTTATAGCGGCGTCCAGGAAGAATACGACCAGTGTGCTCATCCACGATCAGGACTTCACCGTCGATCACCACATAGTCTTTGTTATTGGTAAACAGCTCTTTCGCTTTGATGGAGTTATTCAAGAAACCTATAAGCGGAGTATTCCTGGATTCGTACAGGTTCTTAATACCCAAATGGTCTTCAACTTTATCGATGCCAGATTCGAGAATACCGACGGTGCGTTTTTTCTCGTCTACCTCGTAATCTTCATCTTCTTTAAGAACGTTTTTTGCGATGCGCGCGAATTCACCGTACCAACGGTTCGCTTCACCTGCAGCTGGTCCCGAGATAATAAGAGGGGTACGCGCCTCGTCAATCAAGATCGAATCGACCTCATCAATAATGGCAAAGTTATGCCCGCGCTGTACCTGCTCGTCAACGGTCCATGCCATATTGTCACGCAGGTAATCGAAGCCAAACTCGTTATTCGTACCGTAGGTAATATCGGCTTCATACTGTTTACGGCGTTGGTCCGGGTCCATCGACGAGAGAATCACGCCAGATTCCATACCAAGGAACCGGTAGACACGACCCATCAGATTCGCCTGGTATTCGGCAAGGTAATCATTCACCGTCACCACGTGCACGCCTTTGCCACTGAGTGCATTTAGGTATGCGGGCAGAGTTGCGACAAGAGTTTTACCCTCACCGGTTTTCATCTCAGCGATATTTCCCAAATGCAGGGCAGCTCCGCCCATAACCTGAACCTTGTAGTGACGTTTTCCAAGGGTACGCTTAGATGCTTCCCGGACAACAGCGAAGGCTTCAGGAAGCATAATATCCAGGGATTCGCCGTCCTCAATTCGGGCACGGAACTTATCGGTCTCGCCGCGAAGCTCGGCATCGGTCATAGACGCGAAACTATCCTCAAGCGAATCGACCGCCGCGCTATACGCTTCTAACTGTCGAAGAATTTTTTTATCGCCAGTGCGGAGGATTTTCTCTAAGAAAGATGCCACTGAGCTTCTACTCCTTGTTGTCTTCGTCCCCTCATGAGGGCGACACAAAATGCGCCCACGGCTTGAGGCTTTCCTAACTATTGTAGGGCAGAGGTATCCATCTGACAGTCACAGTCCTCATTTTTACGCTCTGCGCGGGTAGAAATAATAATTATTTTCCTCACAGGAATATAGCAGAACCCGAAACACTCGCTTGAAAGAAAGCATTTCGGGTTCTAAATCTAAATGAGAATTAATAATGAGGAGTGTCGTCTAATCTTCGGTGAGAGTGATAATACCGTAGCTCCATCCTTTACGGCGATATGCGGCTGCCGGTGCTCCTGTTTCTTTGTCAATATAAAGGTAGAAGTCATGACCAACGAGCTCCATACGATCCACGGCTTCTGCCGGAGTCAGCTTTTCACCTACAAAACTCTTGTGACGAATCTCAATTGGTGAAGCTGCTTCATCGACGAGGGTAACTTCACTATTGTCGAAGGCTGCTTCTTCAACAGGAACATCGGGTAGCAAAATTTCCGTAATCGTCTCGGTAACCGTAGGAAGCGATCCTGTAGCATCTGCGACAGAAACAGGATGCTTACCACCATGTTTGCGTAGCTTACGACGATCACGTGCTCGACGCAGGCGTTCCAAGAGCTTTCCATAAGTCTCATCAAAGACCGCAAATTTATCATGTCCTTGGGCTTCTGCACGAAGCACCGGTCCACGTCCAACAACGGTAATCTCAACACGAATTGACTCGCCACCAAGATGGCCATCTTTAGTAACTTTGACGTCGATATCGCTCACGTTGTCGCCAAGCTGCTCGAACTTTTCGACCTTCTCTTCGATATATTCACGAAGACGATCCGAAATCTTGATATTACGTCCGTAGATGTTGACTTCCACGATATTTCCCTCCAAAGTGTGGGGGTTATGCACCGTACTCGGTTGAGTTCGATACCGGGAACCCGTCCTTGAGGCTCCTTGTCATTATTTTATTACATTCTTATGGTGCATGTCACCGGAAATGACAATTATTTTCGTAGTACGAACACTGTGTATCAAAACGCAGAATAGCCTTAGTCCGGGTGTACCATAAGGGCTTCCTCGTCCACGTTTTTCTGCATCGACACAGCGGCTACACAGGCTGCTCCCAGAACTCTCGCGCCACCCTGGCGCAAGACTCGTGATGCTTCAAACACGGTGGCACCGGTAGTCATCACATCATCGCACACAATGCACAGTGCCCCAGCTACATTTGCTCTGGGTGACACCCGCATCGCTCCTTCCATACGCTGGGCTCGCGCGCTAGCTCCGAGCGTTTTCTGTCCTGCTGTATTCGGCCTTATTAAACGCTGGTATATGTTTTCTTTTTCTAAACTCAAGATATGATGTGTCTTCACCCGCACTTTACGTCTGTGCAGAGCTACAGAACGATTGAGTTCGTGTTCTACCTGTCGCGCAAGCAACTCAGCCGGTACGTAACCACGACGCTGCACGCTACGTTGTGATGAAGGGGCGGGTATCAATAGGATGCGCGTTCCTGCGGGAACCTGCGCACGGTCAATAATCGTTGCCACGGCCCTGCCCAATGCGCGCGCTAGTTCGGGAACCGCATCAGTGCGGCCCGCATTCTTCATGGAAAGGATCACATGCGCGAGTGTTTTCTCATAGATACCTGCTGCAAC
>ERZ773250.1558-NODE-1558-length-11279-cov-4.233072_pt1 | contig 11279 bp, 13 predicted proteins | sample MGYA00511258_ERZ773250 | MGnify/ENA primary metagenome ERZ773250 (study PRJEB29015, sample SAMEA2738164) | human oral metagenome | biome: human oral; feature: human-associated habitat; material: saliva | place: China | collected 2187 ... | reverse complement strand
AGCTGGTTGCCCAGCCCTCCCATGATAGATAAATAGATGGGATTCATAGAGTGGTAAGCGCGTGCAGGCTAGAGCTTCCCGTCGTCGGGAGCTGGTGCAAAGTTATCCTTTCTCCAACAAATAACCACGCTCACTTAGGTCGCCAAGGGGGAAAAGCTATCCCTCCTCTTCTCCCAGCTCCGGTCTCCGGAGTATTTTAGATTAGGCGCAGGAAATGGAGAGATGAGGGGAAAAGAAGCTGTCTTGAAGGTCTTTTAGCGTAAAGCATAGGTTAGCTCTGGGTAAGGGTATAGCTTTGCTTTAGCGAAGCTATACCTCTCTTGCAGAAACCCTTTACCTTTCCTTCGGGGAGCTAGCTAGCTTAGCTGTGGAGTAGGTGCTAGTTCGGTAAAGAAGGCCTTGATCTCACTTATCCTGACAAGATAGCCTCCTAGCCCCAAAGAGTTAGTTAAAAGACCATTACGACTAGTATTTATCACAAGGAAGAACCCCGTTGCAAGACCTAGTCTTACAGCGGGGCTCCGTCGAAGGTGGTACCCAGAGTGGGACTCTCGTAAATTGTCACGAGCGTGTATATTGACTGCTATTTGCGCTTAGTCGTTGGCTTTTGGTGCAAGGCTTGTGTTAATAAGAGACAATAGAGAGCAATAGAACACTACTCGAAATGTCCGCTACTCGTCCGCTGTGGCATGGTGTAGCGGACGATTGAACTTAGCCATCTCTTGCTCCTTGAGCTTGTCAACAATAGCGATGTAGGGGAGTATGGTCTTCTCTGTTTTGTGCCCCGTGTATTTGCGTATGACCTCCGAGGGGATGCCAAGAGCTAGAGCATTGACGACAAAGGTGTGGCGACCGATATGCGAGCTGACTAGCTCGTACTTGGGGTAGGTCTCTTCGGTGCGTTCTGTGCCCGAATAGCGAAGACGTGTAATGGGCGTGTCTATGTTAGCCTGCTGGCATACTGTCTTGATGATGCGATTTAGCCGTTGCTCTGCCATTGGCGGGAGCGCTCGATCGTCATCAAAAGTATCCGTTTGGTATTTCTCGAGGATGGCTCTTGCGTGGTCGTTGAGAGGGATCTCGGTGAAGGTGTCGGTCTTCTGCGCAAAGAAGCGGATGGAGTCTGCTGTAACGTCCTTGCGCTGGAGGCGCTGTAAGTCTCCGTAGCGGATCCCGGTGAAGCAGAGGAAGCAGAAGAGATCACGGGCTATCCGCTCGGAGTGAAGACGAAGATCCATCGTGTAGATGTAGCTCAGCTCCTCCCAGGTGAGATAGATGTCAGATCTATTCGCATCTGTTCCCTTGAGTCGAAGCTCAAAGAAGTCTTGATAGTCGTGAGTGTAGATCCCCGACTTCTTTGCCCAGCGGAGGAAGCGCTTTATCAGCCGTAGGGTCTTGTCTATGGAGGTGTTCTTAAGCCCTCTGCTTTTCGAGAGAAAGGTAACAAGCCCAACGATCCACCTCTCGTCAATATCGTCAAGTCTAGTGCGTGGCTGATACTTTTCGATGTGCATACGTGCCGTGCGTATGTTGGCTAGATGGCGCTCGCTCCATCCTTGGCGGATACACTCGTTTTCTACGTATCCATCCCACAGGTCTAGCAGTCTGTCACCACTCTTAACATTGCCCTCTGCGCCTTTCTGGCGGACAGTCATCCCCAGCTTGTCACCGACGAGCTCTGAAAATTTAGCCTTCAGTTCCTCGGGCTTGGGCAAGTGCTCTTGCTCCTCGAAAAAAGCGAAGGCGCTCTCTAGGCACTCCTCTGCTATCTGGAGGTCTCGATTGATCACCGATGCTGGCGTCCGCTGGTCGCCATGTGTCGTATTCTTTAGACAACGCTCCATCTCCCTGCTCCACTTCTCAGGCTCTGCACGATGCCCAATGAAGATGCTAGTTACATAGCCTCCTCCGTAACGTATGCGTAGGCGGATCTTAAGAGCAGTCCAGCCCTTTTGTGCGTCAAGGAGAAAATGGCTTCGGCGACGGATAGGTAGCATAATATAGATACCTTGACTTGGTGATTAGCAAATGACTAGCAAATAGGGATGTTGCTAGTTAACAGCTTGTTAAGGGTCTTTTGTGTTTAGTTAGATGATAGCCAGCAAATGACACGCAGGGGAGGGTGCAATCATCGAGGGTCGTACGTCCCTAATTGTGTCGAATTAGACACAACTAGTACAGAGGGCGAGAGGCCACTAATACGTCGTTATGGGAGTATGCAATTAATACATTGGTTTAACTTACTCGAAGTCGTTATCCGAAAACAAAGAAGGCTGATCATCTTCGACTTTCACCGATTGGCGTTTGTGTGTTGTGTGCGTTGTCGGTGTCTGATCTCTCCGTGAAATTTTCTTCATGTCAGCCTGAGACTGTATAGATTTATCGAACTTATTCAAGAAGTCCGGCCAGCTATCAGAAACTTCCATAATTCCAATAACACGCTGTATTTGACCAGCTAAATGGGTGTTCCCAATACCTTCTGTTAGATGCTGGTGGTATCGATGGGTGGAATTGCCTTGTTCTGATCGTGGGGTGATCTTCTTTAGCTCTTCAAGGACTCCATCTGGGAGCTGTTCGTATATTAGCATATTCGTCCAACGCCCAACCACGACAGGTCTTTTCTTTATACTTTCGATAGTATAGTCCCATCCATTTAGCCGGAATAAGTGCAGGTAAAAGGCATCGGGGAATCTCTTCTGCCAAGGCAATAGTTCTTCAGATACGTACGCTTTGAGAAGCTTCTGTAGCTCATCTCGCTCTCTGCTGTATTGGTATCCTGTAGCCTCGTCGATAAGTGCCGTTATACCAACATCGGCGAGGGCGAAGAGTAGAGCCTCTGATATTATAGCCAAACGCTCCTGCGATGCCTGAAGGACTCCGGCACGCTTGGCGTCTATGTAGACTTTGCATAGCCCACGAAGCACACGTGCGTCATATCCAGTTCGCACACCTCCAGATAGGGTCTTATATTCTATAACCCTGGTCCACCCCTTAGTCTCTTCACTAACAAATGGTTGCAGGTTATTTGCATTGACAAAGCTAGGCATTCGGTCCGCTCTATATCCTTCACTTGACTTCCCTTTTCTTGGGCGGTCAAATGCGTGAAATACCGCTGTTGCTGTTAGGACGCGTGTGCCATCACTCAAGACGGCGCAAGGAAGTTCCTTGTCGCCGATCTTGAGTATCCCCTCATGTGTAGACTTTAGACTCATCTATATTTCCGATTTGTTGATTTCTTCCTCCTTCTTGCATATATCGATGTCCATGTATGTAATGGATGCACCAATGGTATCTACGACGATTTGCGTTCTCTTGTCAGAGAATATAATCGTTCTTCCGTTGCTTGCTTGGCGATATAAAGCATACTTCGAATTGTATTTTGAGAGTAGTTTAATGGCGTCGCTTTTCTCTGGGAGGATTATGAAGACCTTGTACAATGTAGAGTCAAAGAAGATAAAGCTAGTAAATGAGGCGTCTACCCCTGCGAAATGGGTATCCTGAACATACAGTACATGTGTCCTTTCCGTCTTGTTTAACTCATTAGAGGCAGAATCTAAGTAGAAGATTGCCAGTCCTTTCTCTGCCATAATTCGTCGGATCTTTTCTGTGTTATCCTCTCCGATGGTACAGCCAAAAATGCTTCTTGTTATTGGTGGGGCGTCTTCGATCGTCTTTTTGTCTATGTTTTTGTTCCACATAAGGAGGCTTAAACACACCAATATAGAGATTGCAAATGCGGATACCGCCATGTGTGCTTTTTTGCTCATGATTTGATTATTTGTGTTCCAATGTACATTTTCCCATTTCCTTCTGAAGTAGTTTTTGCGCCTTGTCTAACCTCTGTCTATACTTTTCAACTGGATATGGATTAAATAAAACAGTTGTTCGACCTTTTTCCTCTTCGAATATTGGCGTGCATGATTGTTCAGCTCTTCTAATGCAGTCCTCTTTATCGGGATGTCCAGAGATAGCGTTTTTTGCTCTTCTCTTATTCTCGCAAGAAAAGATGTCAATAGCTCTCTTTATTACTCTGATTTCCTCCTTGTAGCATTTTGTCCTTCTGTAAATGACCATAAGGCGATCGAATGAATGGGTTGCGGGGTATCCATCTTGGACATTGAGTTCGTACTGTTCTATAGCCCTTTCGGTCATTCCTTCTTTTTCTAGAGATATGCCGAGGTTGTTTCGGTGCACAATAGCGCTAATGCGCATATTGAATTGCTCATTTTCTTTTCTCAGTTTTTCAAACTGATCATCTAGACTTTCATCTAATCCTAATTCCATCATGACAAGTTCCGCTGTGCTAGTCGCTCTACATAGAAGATAGCCTGAACATCTGATAGGTTTACCTCGTAGTCGTCGTAAGCTGGGTTCAGTGAGTGGCATGTGATTACACCTTCAGCCTTGTCGTGTTTAGTGACTTGCTTTAGGACGACGCCCGCTTCTGTTGCAATGACGCAGAATGTCATTGTGCGCTTCTTTATGCCATACTGCCAATCACTTTTCGGTAGAACTCGACAGAGCAGGAAGTCGCCGTCAAGGAATGAGTTCGTAGTGCCGTCATCCATACTATCACCTTCGACCTCATATATGAGGTAGTCGCCTCTGAGACGCCTATCTACAAGTACATGCATTGTCTGCTTGCCGTCTTGCCACTCGGGATCACCAAAACCAGATAGTACACCTGCACGGGCACGGTAGGGCACAAGCGGGATCTCTACCCACTCTCGCTCACCCTCAAGGACAGGGCGGACGTTGCTCTCTATGCGGCTGGGCTTATCCTCTGCCTTATCCTCTGCCTTATCCTCCGCCTTACGTAGCATTTCGCCTTCGCCAGTGAGTAGCCAATGCAGGGATATGTCAGGATACCTAGCAACGATCTTATTCGCTAGATCCCCAGAGACTTTCCTTGTCTTGCCAGACTGTATATCATATACCCTTCTGTATAGCACATCCACCTCACTTGCGAGGGTTGGAGCCTTAATGCCAAGATGGTCTAGCAGATTTTGTATTACCTGTTGTGCATCTAGTCTACCCATCGGATATTTTTTTGTTGCTATCACACAGCTAGTTAAGTGTGTGATATGTCCTAAATCTCATATTTCATTTTGTGATATGAGAAATATCTCATACCTTTGCAGTGTAGTCCAAGAGAGGACAGTACCACGAAGTCCAAAAGAGGACATTCAAAGGTAACTATAATATCAATAAGTAGTAGACCTTATGGCAAAGAGACGAGCCTTAAAGCCTCTATCTAAGGTGTCTGCAGAGCGAGCTGAAAAGGTGCGCACAGCATTCGCCAAGATGAAGGAAGAAGGCATGAAGACAGAAGACGCCGTGCACAGTCTACGTGTGAAATACAGACTCGCTCGCTCGACGGTGTATAACTACCTCAAGAGCTAACGGCTGTGCACCTACGAGGGCTAGCCCCTCACCCTAGCGGTCTTTGACATATTTGATAAGCAACGATGGAATAACAAATAAATAGTGATTAACCCATCGCTGGTAGAGCCTGAGCAATAAGAGCCAGGTGCATAGGCAAGGCGTCAGCTTGACGAGCTTGTCCACTGCGGGGAGCGAAACCTCCTGCCAGCACTTAACTACTCACCAATAAATACGCAAGACAATGAATAATGCAGAAAGATCATCAGAGAGAAGTCGTCTGAACTCAAGGAAACACTTGAAAGTGTCGGAGGGTACGGCATCATTTTAGTGAGTCATCCAGATATGGATACTACGCTGTCTAAAGGCTATGGAAGAAGATCGGATATAATTAACCTCTTAGCCTCTGTGGCTTCCGAGGATGATGAATTCCGTGAGCTCTTAGCCCTAGTGGTGGCAAGTCTACTGATGAAAGGAGGCTTTGCCTCTTCGGACGATAGCGCTAGCCCACAAAGTCAATCCAATCTCCCCTCCTAGAAGCATGCCGACATGACACTCATTCGACTATTCCTCCGCCACGCTTGGACGCCGATAGTTGTAGCGCTAGTGCTTTACAAGGCTTACACAGATCCCTCCTACCTCTTCTCCTTTGACTGCCTCATAGGCGTGGCGTTTCTGACGATAGCCCAGCCAATTCTCCTTAGCGAGATGGAAAAGCCAGAGGATACAGACTATTAGATTTGATTACGCTGCCTCGGGCTAGGGCTAATGCCTGGGGCGCCCCTCTACAGCTGGGAAGCGGGAGATGGGGACTTGACCATTTGTTTTATGTATAGAGTTTAGCACTGCTCCGAGATAGCCCGAGAGGGTCAAAGGCGGAGCGCAAAGACAAGACAACATTGTGTTATGACAGACAATCAATTTCACCTCATCCCACTAGACCTCTATATGCGTGACGTTGCGCTGGTCGTCGGCACATGGAGCTACGCCTTAGCGATGCTTGATGACCAGATGGGCAAGCACGAGCGAAGAGAGCTTATGGACTCCAAGCCAGGCAAGCAAGAGAGGGGACGCTTTTTCATCCTTAACTCTGGGCTAGCGGTTATCTGGATCCGCTCAGGGCAGTCTCCAGAGGTCACAGCTTCCACCCTCATCCACGAGATCATGCACGCTAGCTTTGGGATACTAGACAAAGTAGGCATAAGCCCCTGCCGAGAAAGCGAAGAAGCCTATGCCTACTTAACTGAATACCTCACTTGGGAGGCATGGAAGAAGCTAGGGATCACCCTCGCTTCCGATCCGTCTCTTTCACCGTCGTCTTTGGGTGCTTCTCAGCATACGTCTTAGTTACGTAGCGTCCAGTCTCCGCACTCCGGTACGATGAAGTCTTTCCTGTGCTCTTTGCCATAGGATGGAAAACTAAAATTAAACATCAGTGAATTAACTCATCGCTAAGGTAGCGATTTCCTAGTGACTTATGAAAACAATCAGATTAGTATCCCTCTCCCTCCTTGGCTGGCGAGGAGAGCAGGAGCGCACGACAACCTTCTCACCGTCAGAGACGACCATATCCGGCTCCAACGGCTTAGGAAAAAGCCGACACTTTGACGCCTTCCTCTGGCTCCTCTTCGGTAAAGACCGAGAGGGGCGTAAGGACGAGGACATTAAGAGCCGTGATGCTAACGGCAAGACCACCGACAAAGCTCCCTGCGAGGTATCCGCAGTCCTAGAAGTGGACGGCAAGGAGGTGAAGCTACGCCGAGCCTTCGTCGAGGACTGGGTCAAGCCACGAGGTCAAGCCGAAGAGGTCTTCAAGGGTCATCACACCGACTGCTGGTGGGATGATGTGCCAGTTAATGTCACCGAGTATAGCAAGCGTGTTGCTTCGCTTATCGACGAGACGACCTTCAAGCTACTCACCAATCCCGCTTACTTCACCTCCCTCCCGTGGAAGGAGCAACGATCCATCCTCTTTGACCTAGCAAGCACCCCCTCTATCGAGGAGATCGCTCAAGGATCCCCCGAGTGGAAGGCTCTCATTGATCGCCTCTCTGGCAAGAGCCTATCCGACTTCCGCAAGGAGATCTCTGCACGCAAGAAGCGATTAAAGGAGGAGCTTGCTACCATCCAGCCGAAGATTGACCAGCTCACCGTCTTGATGCCTGCAACAGCAGACATCGCTCTGCTAGAGCAGGAGATAAAAGACATTGAGGCTCGTGATGCTGAAATAGACAAGGCGCTATCCTCTCATGCAGAGCTAGAGCGACAGCGTGGAGATGAGCAGGCGAACCTTGAAAAAGAAATAGCTGATCTCCGCCGTGCCCAGCGTCAGATCATCGAAGAGGAAAGAACTCGTGTCGATGAGCTGAACTACAAGGCTAACGCTGAGCGCAGAGACCTTAGTCGACGGATCAAAGAGATAGAGGATGAGATAAAGAGCCTTGCCGATAAGCGACAGGCTCTGGCGAAAGAACAGAAGACCTACGAGGATGAAGTCGAGAAGCTAGACCGACAGCTCGAAGCCCTGAGAGACAAGTGGGTATTGGAGAAGAGCACCACCTACAACGGCGATACGACCTGCTCTCACTGTGGTCAACCTCTCCCAGAAGATAAGGTTAATGAGGCTCTAGGGATCTGGGAGAGTGCCAAAGAAGAGCGGCTAAAGGGTATTGGGCTTGAAGCCTCCCGTCTCAAAGAGAAGAAGGAGCGAATAGAGCAGTCCATCCAGGAGTGGATAGTAGCCTTAAGCGAGAGTACTCAGAGAGCCACTCAGCTAGAGGATGATGAAAAGAAGCTACGATACCAGCTCTCCGACCTCCCAGCGTCAGAGGATACTAAGCCGACGGATCCCAAGTATATCCCTGCCTACCAAGAGAAGGAGGCTAGGATAGCTTTCCTCTCCGCAACGATCGAAGCTAATAGTGCCGAGGTAACCACCGACAGCACGAAGGCTTACCAAGCCGAGCGAAAGAAGCTCAGTGATAGACGAGTGGAGATAGCGCTAGCCCTTGAGGAGCAGCGTAAGCGTGCGGAATACATCCAGCGCAAGCAAGAGCTGAACGAGAGGGGTGTAGAGCTTAGCCAACAGATAGCGGATGCCGAGAGGGAGGAGTTCCAGGCTACGAGCCTAAGTCTCCGTCAGGTGGAGGTTAGCGAGGAGGCTATCAACAAGCTCTTCCGAGGCGTCACCTTCCAACTTTTTGCCTACACCAACGAGGATAGAGATCGTACCTCCCCTATAGAGGTGTGTGTGCCTCTTGTCGATGGAGTCCCTATCCAAGTGGCTAACACAGCTAGCCGAGTTAATGCTGGGCTAGAGATCATCCGCACGCTATCAGACAAGCGACAGATCACCGCACCGGTATTCATCGACGAGCGGGAGAGTGTACAGCATATCCCCGAGGATCTACCTATGCAAATCATCAACCTCCGAGTCACCGATGACAAGGAGCTAATAGTAACCCATAATTAACAGACAAGACAATGACACCAACAAACATGCCTGCAAATCCGCAGACCTTTACTCCTGCGCCAGCGCCAGTTGCATACTCGGGGATTGACTTCTGCAATCCCGCCCAGCTGGACAGCATCCAGCGAGCCTCTAAGATGTTCGCATCATCAGAGCTCGTGCCACAGCAATACCAGACTACAAAAGTGGGCGCAGATAAGGCTATAGCTAACTGCGTCATCGCTCTAGATGTCGCTAGCCGCATCGGCGCTAGCCCACTGATGGTTATGCAAAATCTCTACATCGTACACGGAAGACCATCGTGGAGCGCAAAGTTTTTGATCGCCACGGTCAATACCTGCGGTCGCTTCGAGCCTCTTAAGTTCCGCTTCCGTGAGCTCGGGAAGGTCGGAGTAGTCGCTGGCAAAGACTACGGCACTATCAAGGATATTGAGTGTGTAGCTTACACCCGAGCTAAGGGGACAGATGAGGTACTAGAGTCCAGCCCCATCACCATCAGACTATCCATCGACGAAGGCTGGTACAATAGGGCTGGTAGCAAGTGGCAGACCATGCCAAAGCAGATGCTTATGTATCGTGCTGCATCTTGGTGGACGAGCGTATATGCGCCCGAGCTATCCATGGGGATGCGAACGGTTGAGGAGGATGAGGAGATCGAAGATGTCCCCTACGAGGATGTTAGCCATGAGGTCGCCACGCAGGTAGAAGAAGAGACAGCCTCCTCCGCACTGGATTTTGATACGGAAACGGGAGAGATCCACGAGGCGTCAGGTACTCCTGCGGAGTCATCCGAAGCACCGACAACAGAACAAGTACAAGCACCATTCTAGCATGCAACTTATAGTCCTGGGTTCTAGCAGTGCTGGTAACGCCTATATCCTTCGTTCGTCCTCGGGAGAGATGCTCCTCCTAGAGTGTGGTGTTAGGAGCTCCGAGCTGCTACGAGCATTGGACTATAACATCCAGAGCCTCTCGGGGTGTCTCCTCTCTCACGAGCACGGAGACCACGCCCGAGAGGTGCGCTGGATCACCAGCAGGAGGATACCCCTCTACTGCTCCAAAGGCACAGCAGAAGCATTGCATCTCGAAGACGATCCTATGATCCGATATGTCAAGAGCAAGAAGTCGTTTAAGGTAGGTAGCTTCTCTGTCCTCCCTTTCGATGTCGAGCACGACGCCCAGGAGCCCATTGGCTACCTCATAGAGCATAGGGAGATGGGGCGACTTCTGTTCATCACAGACTCCTACCTTCTACGCTACAAGTTCCCTCGGGTCACACACTGGCTTATAGAGTGCAACTACAACAGAGACTTGATTAAGGCTAGGCTTGACTCAGGCAAGATACACCCTGCCCAGTATAAGCGTACCCTTAAGTCACACATGAGCTACGAGGCGTGCCGGAAGACGCTATTGTCTAGCGATCTCTCCTCCACCAGAAGCATATTACTAATCCACCTGTCCGAAGGCAACTCCGACGAGCAGAAGTGCAGAGATGGTATAGCTGAGACAACAGGGATCTACACAGAGATTGCCTCGCCTGGGCTATCCATAGAGATAAACAAGACACCTTTTTAGGCTTAAGCGTTATGTCAATCCCCCACTATTACACCCCGCAGGTATCTATGCTCAGCCCCGATGATCTGCGAGCTATCATCCAAGACGCCATGCGTGAGGGGGCTGAGATCCTTAGGCAGGAGCTAGCTCTTAAGTCGGCATCCGATAGACGGATGATCGCCGGGAGAAAGGCTATCATGGAGTACCTAGGTATACGTAATCAAACGACCCTAAGGGAGCGTATCAAGAAGTACCCCGAGGCATTTGTTCAGGAGGGCAGGACAACGCTCCTCCTTGACACCACAATCCTCTCAGAACTCAATCGGAGAGAGGGCAAGATGACCCGAAAGAGATAACACCAGAGCCTATGTGCAAGCATCGATATGTCCCTCTTGACGTTGTCGTACTTGACGACGAGAAGATAGAGCGCCTTCGTTCCACCAAAGGTGAAGCTGCCTTCGGTGTCTTCTGCGCCATCCTTGCCAAGCTCGCCCAGCTTGACAAATACGATTATAGCTATCCCGCCGACGCTCGAATGCTTCGCCTAGCTATCAAATCCCCAGCTCCTGTATCGCTCATCCGCTGGGTGATTGAGGACTCAGATCTTTTCAAGACAGAGGATGGGCGCTTCTTCTCGCCCCGCCTACGTAAGCACTTCCAAACTCTTGACGGGATGCGATCCTCTCAAAAAGAAGAGGCTCCGGAAGGTGTGAATGTTAGCGAAGAAACCCCGAGCGACAAGCCCCAGCGTAATATCTCCGAAAAGGCACGAGAGAAGATGAAGGCTGGTGGGCGAAAGGGTAAAGGAGGTGGTAGACCCAAGGTAGCCCCCGAAGAAAACAAGGTAGAAAACAAGGTAGCCCCCGAAGAAAAC
>ERZ773250.1556-NODE-1556-length-11293-cov-3.642463_pt1 | contig 11293 bp, 11 predicted proteins | sample MGYA00511258_ERZ773250 | MGnify/ENA primary metagenome ERZ773250 (study PRJEB29015, sample SAMEA2738164) | human oral metagenome | biome: human oral; feature: human-associated habitat; material: saliva | place: China | collected 2187 ... | reverse complement strand
TTTGGAAAACTTATGTTTAGCAAATATGCAAGTAAAATTCAGTTGAGTTTAATGAAAAAAATGTATCCCAATATGGCTTATCCGAAAGAAATAGAAGACCATTATATGGAGGATATGCCAAGGACGCCGATTAAAACATTGGTGACGATATATCAAACATATATGGGAGAATATAGGCTTAAACATTCTATTGCAGAAAGTAAAGCGCAGGTTCTATATATTTATGGTGAAAAAGAAATGGGCTGCGTTAAGGAATCGGCTAAGCTATTTCAAAAAATGCATCCCAATTGTACTTTGTATGAAGCGAAAGGATATAATCATGGTTATCTATCTATTTATTTGCCTTTGGAGTGGATGGATTTAGTTAATCCATTTTTGGAAAACGATGTTCCTCATAACAACTAAACTATGAAGTTATATAACAATTCCTAGGTTATTTTACTAAAAAGTCTTAGTTAATCTATATGTTTATCAAAAATGGTCGTGGAATCGAATATGGTATAATTTAGGTATGGCCTGGTAGCTCAATGGATAGAGCGGCTCCGTCCTAAGGAGAAGGTTGCGAGTTCGACTCCCGCCCGGGTCACCAAATACGTATGAGAAAAATGATTTTTGATGGTCAGAGAGAAGGCGAAGAGGTGCAGTTTGTGTTCCGACGCCATTTTTTAACGGCAAAGTCCGGTGTGATATTTTTAATTTTGATGATTATGATTGGGGTGGGATTGACCCTACTTTGGCCAAATAATATGATGATTTTCGAGGTATTTTTGGCGTTGATTCTAGTGGGGGTTTTAGGATTTTTATATTCTTACATGTTATGGTATTTTTCAATTTATATTGTGACTAATCAGCGGATTCGCCAGATTTCGCAACGAGGTTTGTTTAAGAAATCAGTGGTAGACTTGGGATTAGATAAGATTCAAAGTATTTCTTATGGTGTAAGTGGAATTCGGGCGGGGTTAATGGGGTATGGCACGATTGTGATTCAGACGGCGGTGGGAGATTTGGTGATATCGATGGTGAAAAATTCGGAAAAAATTTATAACGATTTACAAAATCTAATTAATGAGAAATAGGAAATGAGCAAAGCTAAATTAGAAAACGAAGTGGATAAAACGATGATAAACGAAACCGACGCTGTAAAAGAGAAGAGACTTTCAATCGTGGCGAAAATGAAGCAAAAGCGTGAACAGAAAAAGATTGAAGAATTCAAGAACAAGACGGAGTTAGAAAAAGTCGAGGAGCGTCGTGAAGAGGTGCTATCGAAGGGGCGTAAGTTCAAATATCCAATGCAATATGCAAAATATCGCGTGGTGACGGTGACAATTATTTTGTCAGTAATGGCGGTGGTTTTGGCTTCGGGGGCGGGCTATTTTATGCTTTATAAATGGCAGAGTACGAATCCGATTCTTTATCGTTTGACTCAACTTTTACCGGTGTCGGTGGCGAATGTGAACGGTGCGGACGTGCGTTATTCAGATTATCTTTTGATTTACCGTAGTACGATTACGCCGATCGAAAAACAACAGGGTAAGCTGGATAATGCGAAAGACAATGATTTTATGGAGCAGCATTATAAGCGCTTGGCGCTGGATGAAGCAGAGAATTATGCTTGGGCTCTGAAATTGGCGAAAGAAAATGATTTGACGGTGACCGATAAGGAAGTGGATGAGACAATTTTGGAGCACCGAAAAATTGGTGGGGTGGAACGCAGTGAAGAGGGATTTAAGAAGATTTTGGAAGATAATTTTGGTTTGACGATGAAGGAATATCGTCGAATGATTTATCTGTCACTGGTGAAGGAAAAAGTTTCGCAGGCAATTGATACGAATGCCGTGCAGCTTGCGGCGCAGGTGGAATCTTTGATTAAATCCGGAAAAGATTTGAAGGCGATTTCGGAAGAGCTGGGCGATAAGGTGCTTTATGAAGAAACCGGTGGACTAGTCGATAAGATGAACGTGGATGGTGGCAGATCACTAAAAGCAATGAGTCTCAATGCGGGGGAAATTTCGGATAAATTTGTATCAAGTTCAGGAGATGGTTATTACTTCGTGAAATTGGTGGCGAAAACCGATTCGACGGTGAACTATACTTCGATTAAGATTTCATTTACAGAATTTGATAGGCAAATGAAGGAAATTCGAGATTCTGGTAAAGTTAAAGAATTAATTAAAATTGATCGACAAGAATCCTAAAAGTTGTAGGTTTTGAGCCCACTTCGAAAAACAAAAATTGTTCGTAAATAGATTCACCTCTGGAAACAGGGGTGGACTTTTTAATAAATTTGATTACAATAATCTATAAGCGTAAGTTAAGATTACGAGTACTTTAAACTTTAGAAAATTCGAAGGAGGGGGATATGGAATTAAAATTTTTGGGCAGAGGCTCGGCGTTTAATGTGAAAGAAGGCAATACAGCAGCGTATTTCGTTGATGATGATCAGTTGTTTCTGATTGACTGTGGTGAGGATGTGTTCGCGAAGCTGAAGCAGAAAAGTTTGCTTGGCAGAGTGAGGGCAGTGAATCTGATGATTACCCATACGCATTCGGATCATATCGGCAGTCTGGGAAGTTTGGTGACTTATTTGTATCTTGTATTGCATCGACCGCTGAAAATTATTTTGCCGGATAATGATGAATACGTAAAAACGATTGAGCAGATTTTGCAAGGTTTTGGTTGCACAGAAGAGATGTATGATTTGGTGCAAGATACGCAGTATGATGAAAAATTCAAAAGTTTTTCAGGAGTACGTTACGTGAAAACTTGGCATTGTGCGGAGCTGATGAGTTTCGGTCTGATTTTCACCACAAAGGAAGGGGTAGTATATTATTCGGGTGATACGAAGGAGATTAAGAATTTACACTATCTTCTGAGCAAAGGAGTGCAGATTGCGCGAGCTTACATTGATGTGACTTCGGTGAAGAATTCGAACGGGGCACATTTATTTGTGGGAAACTTGGCGATGGTAGTGCCGGAAGATTTAAGAAAGCAGATTTATTGTATGCATTTCAATGATGAAAACTGCATCCAGATGGCGCTAGATTACGGATTTTCTGTAGTGGAATGCGAGGCGTAAAGCCGGAAGGGAGCAGGAGGCTCCCTTTTTTATGGTACTAAGAAACTGGTGCGAGCGCGGGAGAAAATCTCCCTCGGCCTCACCCCAAATAAAACAAAAAATAATAATTATTAACTTGAGGAATAGTGCGAGTAAGACTACTACGTAGTCTTTCTTATGCAGGCGACCATAAAAATAAAGAATATGAATATTTTTTCTTTTTAGAATCTGGCGTAAGTAATCTTACTTCGTAATCTTTCTCGTACAGGCGACCATAAAAATAAAGAGCATAAATGCTCTTTCTTATTATGGTCTGGTGCGAGTGGAGGGAGTCGGACCCTCGTCTCTTCCTTGGGAAGGAAATATAATAGCCGTTATACGACACTCGCGTAATTTCATTTTATCATAATTTGGGAGCGATTTCGGAAATAATTTGAGAGGGTTTTTGGAAAATTCACAGTGGCTTCATAATTAAAATTTAAAATAAAAATATGGAGGAAAAATGATTAAAAATGCGGTAGCTTATGTTTTTCGAAAACGCACGCGTACGGCGTTGATATTTTTGATTTTAACTTTAATTCTGGCGGTGATTTATGCTGGCTTTTCGATAATGAAAACTAGCGAAAAAATGGCAGGAGCGATAAATGGAGCAAATGATACGGGATTAAAAATTAGATCACTAAAATCTGAAACTTTTGATGCGGAAAACTTTGAATTGATCGGTAAAGAACTTGGAGTGGAGAAAATTTATCAGTATGAGGGGATAGCGGAGCTAAAAACTGGGAAGGTGATAACGGGCGAACAGGTGGTGATGAGAGAAGATTTGCCGGGTTACTTAGGGAACGTGGTGGCACTTCAGGCGGTGAGTGATATGGGAAAAGAGCCGTTGCTACGCAGTGAAGTATTTAAGTTGATTGAAGGGAAAAATATTGCGCGTGAGGAAATTGGAAAAGTTCTAGTGCATGAAGCTTTGGCGAAAAAAAATCAGTGGAAGATCGGCGACAAGGTGAGTTTAAAAGTTTTAGGGGAAGAGAAGGAATTAGAACTTTTAATTCAAGGAATTTTTACCGGGAAAAAGCAAGAAAAATATACTGGGATGTCTTCGGATTTTAGTGAGAATATGATGTTTACGGATTATGCGACGATGGCGCAAATTTTTGGCAAGAAAAAACTGGTGACGAGTCTAAAAATATTGGCATCTGATTCCGAAAAATTAGCGGCGTTAAAGGCGGAAATGAATAAAAAAAGTGTTCAGCTAGAAGACTACGAGATAATTGAAGAAGAAAATCAATTCTCGGGGATGGTGGAGTCTCTAGATATGGTGAAACAGATGATTTCTATGATGATTATGGCGGTGATCGGGGCGGGAATAATTGTATTGTCCCTGGTGCTAATTCTTTGGGTGCGAGAGAGAATGTATGAAATTGGGATATTACTGGCGATTGGGTGCAGTAAGATGAAAATTGTAGGGCAATTTATCTTGGAATTGGTATTCGTTTCGCTACCGGCAATGATTTTGGCGGCGATACTAGGAAGAGTTTTTATGGGATGGATTCTGGGTGCGGTTTCACGGAAAGAGAGCTTAGATAATTTAGATTTAAGCAGCTTTATGACTGATGGTGGGGGAATGGATATTTTTGCGATGAGCTACGGACTTTTGATTTTAATTATCGTTCTAGCAGTATTAGTGGCGTCGTGGATGATTTTAGTGAAAAAACCGAAAGAAATTTTAGCGAAAATAAGTTAGGAGGAAAAATGAGTGTACTAAAAATTAAAAATGTTTCATATACTTACGAGGGAAATCGGGAAAATATTTTAGAAGGGGTGGAGCAGAAATTTGAGCGTGGGAAATTTTATGCGATTATCGGAAAATCGGGAGCAGGAAAATCTACATTACTTTCATTGCTCGCGGGATTAGATGAACCGAAGAGTGGCGAAATCTTGTTTGAAGATGAAAAGATTGGTAAATACGGTTACAGTTATCATCGCAAAAATCACATCGCTCTGGTTTTTCAAAACTATAATTTGATTGATTATTTAACGCCGCTAGAAAATATTAGATTAGTGAATCGGGAAGCGACAGATGAAATTCTGGTGAAGCTGGGGTTAGATAAGGACCAAATAAATCGAAATGTGATGAAACTTTCGGGTGGACAACAGCAGCGGGTGGCGATCGCGCGGGCGCTAAGTTCGGAGGCGCCGATTATTTTGGCGGATGAACCGACAGGAAATTTGGATGAAAACACGGCAGAGGAAATTATTGAGGTTTTGAAAAAGTTGGCAAAAGAGCGCAATAAATGTGTAATTGTGGTGACACATAGTAAAAGGGTGGCAGATTCGGCAGATGTGGTCTTGGAATTAAAGGGAAGGAAATTGAGATAATGTTGAAAAATGCATTTTTATATGTGACGCGCAAAAAGTTAAAAAGTTTGGTGATTTTTTCTGTGGTACTAATAATGGCGGCACTGGGAATGATCAGTCTGGCGATTCAGGATGCGACAAGCAAGGCGGCGAGTGACGCTTTTTCGGGAGTAACTAATAGTTTTTCAATGGAAATTAATCGTCAGGTAAACCAAGGTACGCCGCGGGGTGGCGGCAATGTGAGGGGAACTGATATTAAAAAAATTTCTGAGTCACCGGAAATTGAATATACGGTGAAAAGAATTAATAGTGTGGCGGATTTGGTGGGTAAGGATATTATCGAGACACCAGAAACGTTGCGCGGAATGTCGGCGGAACGTGCGAAAAATTTTAAACGCACAGTGATGTTGACCGGAGTGAATGATTCAGCTAGGGAAACGAAATTTGTTTCGGGGGCTTTTAAGTTAGTGTCGGGAGAACATCTGAAATCGAATGATAAATATCAAATTTTGATGCATGAAGATTTGGCGAAGAAAAATAATTTGAAAGTGGGGGATAAAATTAAAATTAAATCAAATTTATTTGACGCGGATAATGAAAAGGCGGCAAATGAAACTGTAGAGGTGAAAATTAAGGGGTTATTTACCGGGAAAAATACGGGGAGTGTGACAGCGGCACAGGAACTTTATGAAAATACTTTAGTGACGGATGTTTCGACGGCGGCGAAAGTTTATGGCAATGATGAGGATACGGCGGCATATCAAGATGCAACATTTTTTGTGAAGGGCGAGAAGAATCTTGACCAAGTGATGGCTGCGGTGAAGAAATTGGATGTGAATTGGCGCGAGTATAATTTGATAAAAAGTTCCTCAAACTATCCAGCTTTGGAACAATCAATTTCGGGAATGTATGGAGTGGCCAACCAAATGTTTTTCGGCTCATTAATTTTTGCGGGAATAGTAGTGGCTCTAGTATTACTACTCTGGATGAATGCAAGAAAAAAGGAGATTGCAATTTTACTGGCGTTAGGCTTGGAAAAGGGGCAGATTTTCGGACAGTTCGTGATGGAACTTTTGATGGTGAGCCTGCCGGCATTCGTAGGGGCTTATTTCTTGGCAGGAAAATTTGCGAAAATAATGGGGAATGATATTTTAAAAAATGTCACAACTGGAGTAACAAAGCAAATGGCGAAACAGGCTGGGGCGACGCAGCTAGGTGGGGGCGCAGAAATGGAAGGTTTTACCAAAACCCTTTCGGCAATTGATGTACAGATGACGACTAATGCGGTGGCGATAACGGTGGTTTTCATGTTGGCAATCATACTGGTTTCGCTTGGAATAATAAGCTATCGAAATTTGAAAAAGAATCCAAAGGAACTTTTGACAGAGCTCTAAATTTGGTATATTTAGATTAATGAAAATACTGATCGTAGAGGATGACCGAATGATTCGGGAAGGGGTGGTAGAATTTTTGCGGGAATTTAAATACGAGATGGTCGAGGCGGGGGATGGATTAGAGGCGCTGAAGAAGTTTAATCATGAAATTAATTTGGTGATTTTAGATATCAAATTGCCGTCGATGAGTGGACTAGAAGTTTTAAGAAAAATTCGTGAAAAAAGTCGGGTGCCGGTTTTGATGATGACGGCATTTTCGGACGAAGAATCGCAGATCATGGCTTTTTCGAATTTGGCGGATGGGTTTATGGAAAAGCCGTTTTCGTTGCCGGTTTTAAAAGCGCGAGTGGAGGCATTGCTAAAGAAAACTTTGGGTGAGGACGTAAGGGGATTTTCTTATCGGGAGGCGAAGATTGATTTTGTGAGTTTTCGAGCGGAGTTAGCAGGGCAAGCCGTGGAAGTAAAACCGAAAGAGCTGGAGATTTTAAAATATTTGTTTTTGAATGAGGGGCGAGTTCTCAAGAGGGAGCAAATTATCGAAAATGTTTGGAAGGAAAGTGAAGAAATCCCGTTTGATCGGGTGATCGATGTTTACATTAAAGAGCTAAGAAAAAAATTAAAACTGGATTGTATTTATACGGTACGCGGGGTGGGATATAAATTGGAGCGAGAATGAGAGGGATTTTTTGGAAGGGATTTTTCAGAGTCTTGATATTGCTGCTTGGGGTAGTGACAATCATTCACGGTGGGGTATTTTATACGCTTTCGAAATCATATTTGGAAGAAAAAACAAAAGAAATTAGACAAACAGCTTCGGAGGTGACGAAAAATTTGGCTGGAAAAAATCGTGAATATGTGGAGCAAGCTTTGGATTTTTATTCTAGAAGTGGTGAGATTAAGGCTTACCTAAAAACGCAGAATGCGGAGAACGAGATGAAAGTTTCGGAGCTACTATCCGTGGATCGGACGAGTGAAAATAATTCGGTGATTATTGAAGAAAAAAGCGTGAAGCTTCTGAATGGAGAAGAGGCTTTGGTGCAGTTTGTTTCGACGGCAAATTTAGAAAAGGATGCGATCGATTTGAGCTTGAAGTTTTTGCCGGTTACATTACTGGGGTCGGTTGTGCTATCGCTGGTGGCGGCGGGGTTTTATGCGAGGCAGGAAACTTTAAGAATGAAGCAAGTGAATTTTGAATTTTTGCGTGGAGCTTCACATGAATTAAAAACGCCACTGACCAGTCTGAAGATTGTTTTAGAAAATATGCAATTTAAGGTAGGGAAATACAAGGACCGGGATTTTTATTTGGAAAAATGTGGGGAAATGGTGGATGAACTTGACGCGGGAATTCGAGAATTGCTCTTGATGTCTAAAATGGATAGTTTCGAAAAATCTGAATGGATAAAAATCTCAGAGGTAGTCGAGGAGTCCTTGAGGCGAAATCAGATTATGATTGCGGAGAAAAATCTGCACGTGCGAATTGAGGTGGGAGAGCAAAAAATTTGGTTGAATCGGACGGCTTTATCGATGGTGCTAGCGAATTTAATCGGTAATGCAGTGAAGTATGCGGAGGAGAGTGGTAAGATTTCAGTGCAGATGCGAGATGAAGAATTAGAAATTAAAAATTCGTATAGAGCGGGCACTAATGAGCAGAGCGGAAGTGGTTTGGGGCTTTATATTGTAAAAAATTTATTGAAGCGATATGGTTTGAAATATGAAATTTGCAACCAAAAAAAGAGTTTTAGTTTTAAAATCGATTTTGGAACTTTAAAAAGAAAAAACTCTTGCACAAACAGGGGAATCAAGTTATAATATCAAGTAGTGGATTCGTAGCTCAGTTGGTTAGAGCGCTGCCCTGTCACGGCAGAGGTCGCGAGTTCGAGTCTCGTCGGATCCGCCAGAATAAAGCCCTTCGGGCTATTTTTTGTGGTTTGAAAATAGAGCTTGATGGAATTTAGGCGGTAGTGAGTTTTAGATGTGGTTTTGGTTTTTAAAATTGATTTAACTTAGAGGATTTTTTCGACAATAAATTGAGTGGCGAGAGGTTTTAATTCCTGAAGTTTTTTCTCGTCATCGATGGTGTAACAGAAAACTGGTGCTTTGGTTTTAAATTTTTGGATAGCAGGGCGGAAAAGCATGGATTCGTTGACGCTGAGAAAATCTGGTTTGACGAGGCGCCAAATAAGAGGATTATTGACAAAAAAGTCGTATTTTTTGGCTAGATCAGAATCATCAGAAAGGAGCAGTCCGACGGGAATTTTGGGATGATGCTTCTTAATCCAATGGACGATGCGCGGGTCGAAACTTTGAAGATAGATTTTCGGGTCATGATAACTTTTGAGATATTTCTCGAGCGCAGTGAGGATGGTTTTGCCAAATAGTGGAATATTAGAGCTTTGGGTAGTCTTGAGTTCGATGAGAAGGGGAATCTTGGCGTGAATTAAATCGAGAACTTCGGAAAGTGCTGGAATGTGCTGGGTGGTAGTAACGCCGTCGGAGTTAATTAATTTTAAGGTCTGAAGGGTAGCAAGGTCGGTAGTTTCGAGATTATAAGATTTTCCGGTGAGGCGCTTGGTGTCGTGGTCATGAAAAACCGCGAGCTGGTGGTCTTTGGTAAGATGAATGTCCAGTTCGATAGCATAATTCGCGAGCAGGGCACGCTTAAATGCGGAAAGAGAATTTTCCGGAAAATTCTTGGCGCCTTGATAAGTCCCGTGCATGCCGCGATGAGCGATGAGATCCGAGATGAGGCTCTTCATAACCTCATTATACATTAAAGAAAAAATAATGTATAATGTCTCTATGCCATTGTAGCTCAGTCGGTAGAGCAGCTCATTCGTAACGAGCAGGTCACAGGTTCGATCCCTGCCAATGGCTCCATTTTTTTATCTGGTGGGAGCCAGTTTTTTATTGATAAAAAATTTTAAATCTGCGAAAGAAATTCAATGGCAGAATTGGCGGCAATGGCGCCGTCGGAAGAGGCGGTGACGAGTTGACGGAAATTTTTGGAGCGACAGTCGCCGGCGGCGAAGAGTCCAGCGAGATTAGTAGAGCAGGTATCATCGGTAATTATGAAACCAGACTGATCGAAGAGGAGGAGACTTTTGAGATTGCTGTCTTTGAAAATTTCAGTGAGGGAAGAAAGGCGACCAATTTCGACGAAGAGGCTGGAGACGGGCAGAACTTGCTGATTTTTTAGAATAAGGAAATCAAGGTGATGATCTTGACTACTGTGGCAGGCGAGAATTTCTTGATTGTAGAGAATTTCGATATTTGCAGAATTTTGAATTTGGGAGACCAGGGCTTTTTCGGCGGTAAATTGATTGCGGCGATGAATGAGAAAAACTTTTTGCGCAATATGAGAAAGATAAGAGGCGGCGAGAAGGGCGGAATTACCACCACCGACGACGGCAACGGTTTGGTTCTGATAAAAAGCGCCATCACAAGTGGCACAATAGGAAATGCCGTGGCCGATGAGCTCAGATTCGTTGATGAGATTGAGACGGCGTGGCGTAGTGCCGGTGGCGAGAATGACGGATTTGGCGGTGTAAGTTTGATCGCCAGTGAGAGTGAAATGGGTGGTGGTTTTTTCGAGATGCTTAATTTTGTCGTAGGTGAGGGAAAGGCCGAGGGATTTTAATTGTTGATAAATATGTTCGGAAAGTTCGGGGCCACTAACTTTGGTAAAACCGGGATAATTTTCAACAATTGGAGCTTCTAAAATTTGTCCGCCGTAACCGGCATTTTCGAGTAAGAGGACTTTTTGGTGATTACGTAAAAGATAAAGGGCGGCAGTCATGCCAGCGATGCCGGCACCAATGATGGCGACGTCATAAAGTGAGGTGGAGTTTTCGTTCATAAGTATATTATAGCGTAAGCAGGAAAGAATGTCGCATGCCTTTTATCGGATCACTCAAGGGAAAGAATGTCGCATACCTTTTTTCAGACCGCTCAAGGGCGCTTGCCCAAGCCTATGTCCTCAAAAAGGTAAGACGACATTCTTTTTTGAAAACTAAGTGAAAGGTAAGTCAATATTTGGCGTTATTGGTTATTATGTTTATGGTAAAATAAAGCTATATGCAAGTCCAAAAATCACATTTGTCACATCCTCACGGGGGGGGTGGCTTAGCTGGGAATTGAAGTTTCTTGGTTTATTTTTGACTCTAATTCCTTTCACAAATTTAATTCTTATCAACAATACCTCGGCCCTCTTTGTGCCGACACTTTCCGCTTCGGTGGATCAAGCGAACCTGCAGGTGAACGGTAATTCGGTAATAAATTCGACAGATAAAACCACAGAGATTCCATTTAATTTCACCGTAAATACTAATAATCGCACGGGGTATACTGCTACATTAAGTTCCGAAACAGAAAACACGGCACTAACCAACTCGGGGTCGGCAACTGGAGCGAAAATTGATTCGATTAGTACTGATTTATCTTTAACTAATTTGCCGAATAATACTTGGGGTTATAAATTCAGTGC
>ERZ773250.1555-NODE-1555-length-11294-cov-11.788415_pt1 | contig 11294 bp, 11 predicted proteins | sample MGYA00511258_ERZ773250 | MGnify/ENA primary metagenome ERZ773250 (study PRJEB29015, sample SAMEA2738164) | human oral metagenome | biome: human oral; feature: human-associated habitat; material: saliva | place: China | collected 2187 ... | reverse complement strand
AAATCGTTCGTGATTCAGACTTAATCCTACGTGAAGAAATCCGCAATGCAGGACTTGAAAGAGATATCTGGCAATATTTTACATGCTTACCAAATATCCGCTCTGTAGGTGTTATGGGTGACCAACGTACATACGACTACACAGTCGTTATTCGTGCAGTTACATCTATCGATGGTATGACAGCAGACTGGGCAAGAATCCCATACGAAGTACTCGATAAGATCTCAACACGTATCGTAAACGAAGTAAAACACGTTAACCGTGTAGCCATGGATATCACATCCAAGCCACCAGGAACAATCGAGTGGGAATAGAGCAGTTTTTCTCATAAATGGCTTGAAATTGAGGCTTATAGCTTGTTAAAATGAGCAACTGGGACAAAACTGGGTAAAGATTTCAAAAATAATAATCTCAGTAATTGTTCAAAGTGGCTTGCAGTAAACTATAAAAAATTAGACCGTAGCTTACTTGTTATGGTCTTTTTGTGTTTATTTGAGTGTGGGTATTTCAGGTAAATATTATTTAGACAAACTTAGAGTTAAAAAGTCTGGAGTATTTTACTTTCCAGACGAACATTTATCATAAAATAACTATTTATAACATTCCTCTGAAATATCAAGACATAAAAGGTCTTCTTTTATTGTATCTTTAATAATTTTTTTTCTTTCTTCCCAATATTCTTTTGCATTTAAATTACTAAGTGCGGTTTTTTCTACCAAGTAAACTACTTTACAATATTCTTCAATGCTATCAAAAATATCAAAATAAGCTTTTAAAGCTTTCTTTTCTAAATCCATTTTTAGAATGTTTTTCTTTTCATCTTTATACTGTCTACCCCATTTTCTATAAGGAATATTTTTAATGTCTTTATTTATATAATAATCGCCTAAATCATTGTTGAGAAAATCAAATAATTGGCGCCGTCCCTTCACAATATTTAAATTACAGGTTACAGGTATTAATGAAAAATTTAGTAGATAGTGCATTTTCTTGTCTTTTTCCTTATCAAGCTTTAATTCGTAATCTGCATCGCCACTCAACCTAAATGGATAAAACCCGCTCTCTTTCAAACTTTCGCTACATTCTATAAGCCTTTTAATTTTCTCCTTTTTTTTAGAGGATAGTGAGTTATTTTTTTCTACATCTTCAATTGTTCGAGGACAAATCATATTATTGCCGTTGTATTGGTGTATTTCATCAAAATCAAAAATATCATTTAAAGTAATAGTATAATTATTTTCAATTTTATAAATTTTTTTATACCAATTATCAAAGGTGAACTTTTTTCTATCAGCATCCATTCACTTATTATCTCCATACCATGTAATTAATAATAGCATCATTATCTGTGTTTCTTTAAAAACCTTGATTTCTTAGGAAAAGACAACTTCCAATCTTCAAATTCCTCGTCTGTAATTTCCCCGTTATAATGTTTCTTTCTCATTTCATCCCATTCGACTAAGAAGTCATCAAAATGTGGATTATGAGATAGTAGTGCAGTAGGTTCACCGTTTCCTACAAGGGGACGGAACTTCATTTCCTTTTCATAGTCAAAGATAATATGCATGATCTCAAAAATAGAATTTGGATCATGGTCGATTAAAGCAGAAATATCACAGTTAAGTGCATCTGCTATTTTTCTTAATTGTTCAATGTTCGGTGATCTATTTCCCAATTCATAATTACGAATTGCAGCATCAGTCAGTCCAGACATGATGGCAAGCTCTTTTTGTGTTAGTTTCCTAAATAAGCGAATTTGCTTTAATTTCTTACCGGAAATCATTTCAAGACTCCTCTCTTAAAAATTCTCTATTATATTTTATCACAGATTGAACTTCAGCACAACAGAAGTGTTCTGTGTATAACAGGAAATAATCCCGTAATAATAGACTGCACAGAATAATAAAAATTACAATAGGACTTGACAGAACGAAAATGAACTATTATAATACGGATATACAGTTCAAATACGAACTGTTAGAACGCAAGAAATTTAGATTGACGCTCGTCCTATCTCAAGACATGGATGCAGAACCTTGCAAAAACTATGAATTGAAAGGAGGGCTAAAAATGCAAAAGGTATTCATGACAGCAAAAGAAGTTCAAGATTTTTTAGAAGTCAGCAGAACGACTGCATATCAGTTGATAAACGAAATGAATCAAGAACTGACAAAGCTCGGCTATCGAGTACAACGAGGTAAAGTGAATCGACAGTATTTCATGGAAAAGTATTGTTATGGAAATGAAGTTAGAAAAGAGGTGTAAAGGTGGGGGCATATAGAGATGAAAATAAAAACGGCACTTGGTACTGCAAGTTCAGTTATGTGAATTGGAAAGGGGAAAAGTTATATAAGAAAAAAAGAGGATTTTCAACAAAGAAGGAAGCTTTGAATTGGGAAAAAGAGTTTCTATCACAACAAGCCGGGACGGTTGAAATGACATTTAGGGAATTCTTTGAACTGTATAAAAGAGATAAAAAGCCACGTATTAGAGAGAACACATGGCGAACTAAAGAAGCAATCGTTATGACTAAAATCATGCCATATTTAGGAGATTTGTTAATGAATGACATTAGCAATGTAGCCATTATACAGTGGCAGAATGAATTGATGAAAATTAAAGATGATAGAGGTCAAACATATTCACCGACATACCTTCGCACAATCCACGCTCAACTTAGCAGTATCCTAAATCATGCTTGCAGATATTATAGTTTGAAAACTAATGTGGCAAGAGATGTTGGTACTATGGGAGAAAAAGAAGCTGATGAAATGTCGTTCTGGACACAGGAAGAATATGAATCATTTATTGAAGCGGTTAAGGACAAGTCACAGTCGTTTTATGCATTTGAAATTCTTTATTGGTGTGGACTTAGAATGGGAGAACTTCTTGCACTGACTAAAGAAAAATTTGACTTCAAGACTGGCACTATAAAAATTGATGAATCGCTGCAAAGAATTGATGGAAAGAATGTTATAACTCCACCTAAAACAAAAAAGAGCATTAGGAAAGTTGTTATGCCTGATTTCCTGGCAGAGGAAATAAAAATTTATCTGGATGGTTTTTATAAATTAAAGCCGAAAGACCTAATATTTAGTTTTTCTAAGAGTTTTCTACATCATGAAATGGATAGAGGCTCTAAGAAAGCCAATATAAAAAGAATAAGAGTGCATGATTTAAGACATTCCCATGTATCCCTGCTAATTGAACTTGGATTTTCTGCTACTGCTATTGCAGATAGATTAGGGCATGAATCAATTGATATAACTTATAGATATGCACATCTGTTTCCGAGTAAGCAAAAAGAAATGGCGGTTTCACTAACACAAGTTAGGGCAAAATCTCAAAATGATTGGGAAGATTTATTGAAAGAGGATGAAGACGATGTTTAGACCGGAGTCATTGCAAAGAAGAACAAAGAAGATTAAATCAAATAATAAAAAGAATGAAGAGAATAGAAAGCGTAATCGCATTTTGAATTTTAGAGTTTCAGAGGAAGAATATGATCTGATAAATAAGCAAATTGAAATAAGTGGGTTATCAAAACAAGAGTATTTCATACAGCTACTTGGAGAGCATCAAATCAAAATTATAGCTGACTACAGAGTATTAGATGCTATATCAAAAGAGATATTTCAATTAGCAAAAGTGGTTAAAAAGTTCGGGAAATTAAATGAAGAAGAGCAAGATATTTTGCTATATATTTTAGAGATTTATGAAGAAATCAAACAAGAAAAAAGCCTTTAGCCAAAAGACCAAAGGCAAGATGAAAGTACAACTTGGTATTTCATCCCTGACAAGATTATTTTATCAGGTTGTACTTCCGTTAGCAACATAAAGATTGGAGGACAAAATGATAAAAACAGAAAAGTATAAACAAGATATTCCAATGGAATTAAGAGAATATAAACAGTGGTTATGGTTTAAGAAGATCAGGAAAATGGATTTGAAAGGAAGAGAAAAAACTCTCAAGATTCCAGTAAGTCCAATTATCTTGAAATCAAGCGATTGGAATAATAAAGAAAACTGGGCAGACTTTGAAACAGCAGTTAATAATATAGAAAGTAGTGGTTGTGATGGATTGTCTTTTGTACTAAGCAAAGATGATCCATTTCTTTGTATCGACTTGGATAATGTATCTCATGATATGAGAGAAATGTTTTGCAGAGATTTCTATGACACATATATTGAAACTTCTCAATCAGGCAAAGGACTTCACATTTTTGCAAAAGGAAAAATTGCTTATAATTTTAATAACCAAATTGATAAAGTGGAAATGTATCAAAATAACAGATGTATTGCTATGACTGGGAACAGTGTTGATGGAACGCTAAATAACATCGTAGATAAGCAAAAGGAAATTGATAAATACTATGAATGCTTTGCACCTAAAAAGAGCATTAGAGAGCAAATAAAAGCATATCAATCAGATAATGATTTACTGCCTGATGCACCTAAAATCATAGAAACGATGTGCAAGCATAATACAAAAGCTAAAGGATTGTTTGAGGGAATTATCTCAAGTGGTGATGCCAGTAAAGATGATTTCCTATTACTACTATTATTAAATAGCTACACACATGGTAATGAAGCGTTAATGAAAGATATATTTCTAAAATCTGCCTTAAATCGCATTGATGATAAGAGTAAAAGAAAAAATGAAGCTGCTTATATCAGATATTTGGAAGATAGTATTAAAAAAGCTATTCAGTATGGGAATCAAAGATATTGGGATTATAACTATCACAGAAAAAGTGTAGGTGATATTCGTGATTGATTGGTTGAAATTTAATGACGATGAACTGTCGGATTATCTTAATAGAGATTTAGAGTACACAGATAAGGGACAAATAAAGAGTAACACAACCAATATCATCACGGTGTTAGTAAATCCGCTATTTTGCAAAGAAGAGCAGATAATAGACGGAACAATTTTCTTTGATACTTGTAGCATGACAGTCAGATTTTTTGGAACTTTGAAAGGTGAAAAACAGGAAGAAAAAGAGATAAGAAAATGGAACGATCACTTAACCAATCTTTTAGGCGTAGAGATAGAAAGGGAATTTGGCATTAAGTATTCAAAAAATAGAATGGATGATGCCATAACCTTTATTGCTCATAAAAGGGCTATAAATCTTCCTGCTATGTATATGAAGTCGCTTGCGTATGATGGTGAAAGTTATATTTCTAAATTGCTTCCAAAATACCTTGGAGCAGAAGATACAAAATTAAATAACTGGATTATGGAACATATGTTGGTTGGTATGGTAAAAAGAGTTTTTAATCCCGGATGCAAGTTTGATGAGCTGATGGTTCTTACGGGAATTCAAGGTGTAGGTAAAACCAGTTTTATAGAGAAGCTGGCGTTATTTCCTGAATGGTACTGTTCATTAAATAATATAAAAGGCAAGGATGCTGTTAGCAATCTTGTAGGAAAAGTTGTAGTTGAATTGGAAGAATTTGTTGCTCTCAGGAATGCGAAAAGTGCAGACGAAGCGAAGTTGTTTATCTCTGCGAGAACAAGCACTGTAAGACTTCCATACGAAAGATTTTCTGCTGATGTAAATAGAACTTGCATATTGATTGCAACTACTAATGATGCAACTTTTTTAGGAGACTTCTCCGGCGAAAGAAGATATCTACCTGTGAAAGTGAACAGTGGGAATATTGAATTACCAATTATGTATGATGTAGAAAAATTTCCTGTACTGGAAACGGTCACAAGAGAAGAACATCGTAATATTGTTCAACATGATTTTGAAGGTGCTATTGCAGAAGCTGTGTATCTTTATGAAAATAAACTTCACGATTTCTATTTACCTAAAGACTTAAGGACGGATTTGGATTATGTTATTCAAACGCATAAGAGTGAGAACAGGCATGTTCAAAATTTCTTGGATTTTATGGAATGGAAATCTATAAAATCAGACAATCCAGATTTGCTATGTTCTGCTGAATTTACAAGTAGATATCCTGAAACCAATGAAAAAGTATTTTCGGAATTGATGGCAAATGAAATGGCGGATGAGTGGAAACTTGAACCATCTGTCAAAAGTAGAAAGGTAAGAATTGACGGAGTGGTTCGAGTTAGCAAGAAGTTTTATAAACGAAATATTAATACAGATTTTGTGGAGGTTAATGCTAAAGATATACCATTCTAAGAGTTTTGAAAAAGTCTGCTACTGCTACTTTGCTACCTGTAAGATAAGGTAGTGAGGTAGTGGTAGCGAGAATTTTTAACTTTTATAGAATTTACGGAAAAGAAACAGGGAGTATTTCTGTGATAGTTAAGAGTATGAAAAAGTTTGATAAATGAAATGTAACATGAACTTTAATAGCAAGCACAGTAAGTGTGTGTACACTTACGGGAAAATGACTTTAGAAATCAAATCGGAGATTTAATTTCGAGTAACATTTTTAGCTTGTTAGGGAGAACCCTAAGACCCCAAAACTTAATAGAAGGAGGATATTTAAGATGGAAAATAGAAAAAGAAATGTAAGGTTGAGATTTGATTTAACAGATAAAGAAAAAGAATTATTTGAAAGGAAAAAGGAAGAAAGCGGAGCGAAAAGTATGAGTCATTTTATACGAAAAACAGTTTTAGAAAAGGAAATTTATGAAGTTGATTTGGAGCCTTTGAGAGATTTATACGGAACATTATCCGTTGCCACAAATAAAATAAATCAGATTGCCAAGAGGGTAAATCAAACAGGAGTTATTTATAAGAGTGATATTGCTGATATGAAGAAATCTATTGAAGAGTTCTCAAAAGAAGTGTGGGATATACATTCGTTGTTGCTTAAGAACATCAAATAATTGAAGATTTAATTTTATATTAAATAACTATCAGTAGATCTAAAACTCATAAATTAGAACTAATATATTGAAAATATTAGACCGATATGGTATAGTAATTATACCGTTAAGAATGGAGGGAGCCATGATGTCTAACTTTTTTGTTAATGATAAATTTAAAGTCCTTGAATGTATGGAACAGAGACAAATTCAAGTTAATGATGAATCAATAGTTAAATTATCGCAGCAAGAGATTGCAGATATATTAGGTTTTACGAAAACAAAAGTAAATAATATAGTTAGAGAACTGAAGGAAAATGGGTATTTGACTCAGCTTAGTTCAAGAGGAAAGTATATATTAACTGATATTGCAAATGAAGAAATTAATAAAATGAAGAATGAGGAGGCGACAAAATGAACACAAATACAATGCCATTAGAGGCAGAAACAAGAGTGCTTATTGACAGAAGCCTCGAAAATCTTGGTTGGAAATTCAAAGGGAAAGATAAGAATGTATTTTTTGAACAACCTAGAACAGAATCAGAGAGAAAAAAGTTGGATGGCAAGCGTCCGGATTATGTTTTATATTCTAAGGATAGTGATAAACCGCTAATCATTATTGAGGCTAAGAAAAAAGGATCACGTATCGATGCTGCTTTAGAACAAGGTATTAGTTATGCGAGAGCATTAGAAGCACCATTAGTATTTGCTACGGATGGAGTATTTTGTAAAGCGTTCCTACTGTTGCAAATCGTGCACCAATATTAAATGGTGAAGAAGTTGATGAATTTATTCGTGAAGCTCTTGCACTACGTTATTTAGCTACATACGAGGTTAATACTGTAAGTCCTAAGGTTCAGTATGACAGAAAGGAACTTATTAGAATTTTTGATGAAGCAAATAATATGCTTAGAGGTGAAGGCTTACGTGCTGGTATTGAACGCTTTGGGGAGTTTGCAAATATACTTTTCTTAAAACTTATCAGTGAAAGTGAGCAAATTAAAAGAGAAAGTGGAATAAAAACAAATTTTGATATTGCTTGTAGTTGGGATAGTATAAAAAATATTCCGATTTCAACACGTATAGAATATATAAATAAGACTGTTTATGAAAAATTGAATAACCTTTATAAAACAGATATATTTACTCCTCTTCAAATACGAGACACAAGCATTCTAAAAGAAATTATGGATAAATTGGATCCTTTAATGCTTACGGATGTTGATAGTGATGTTAAGGGAGATGCCTTTGAATATTTTCTTAAAGCTTCAACTTCTACCAAAAATGATTTAGGTGAATATTTTACTCCAAGGCATATTGTGAAAACAATGGTGCGTTTGGTCAATCCGCAAATAGGTGAAACTATTTATGATCCGTTCTGTGGGACAGGTGGATTTTTGATTGAGAGTTTTAGACATATTTATAATAATATGGCAAGAACAGAGGCTAATTTGAAAATATTGAGAGAAAAGACAGTATACGGGAATGAAATTACTAATACTGCTCGAATAACTAAAATGAACATGATTCTTGCTGGAGATGGTCATAGCAATATTAAAATGATGGATAGCCTGGCAAATCCAGTTGATGGTAAATCAACGTATTTTGATGAAAAAGGAAAAGAGCATCACAACGGATATGATATTGTGTTGGCAAATATGCCATATTCCCAAAAAACTAAATATGGCAATCTTTATGATTTGCCGAGCAATAGCGGAGATAGCATTTGTGTTCAACATTGTATTAAAGCTGTGAATAGTGCTTCTGAAAATGGAAGAATTGCACTTGTTGTTCCTGAAGGATTTTTATTCCGTAAAGATTTAACTAAAACCAGGGAATATTTGTTAGAAAACTGTCAGCTACAAAGTGTGATATCACTCCCACAAGGTGTGTTTTTGCCATATACAGGAGTGAAAACAGATATAATCTATGCAACAAAAGTGAATAGAAAATTAAAAATTTCTGAAAAGCGAAGTGATTTTTGGTACTTTGATGTAAAAAGTGATGGATATACATTAGATAATCATAGAAGGAAGATAGATACCCCAAGCGATTTAAATAAGTACGAGGAATATCGAAAATTAGATAAAGATCAATCTGAAGATATGCTTAAAGTTGGATTTGAGATAGTTCCGTTTGATAAGGTACGTAAAAATTCGAATATTTTAGTTGGGAGCAGATACCGAGAGTTTAAATCAATATCAAAATTTGAAATTGCTAAATTTCAGGATATTGCAACTATAACACGTGGAGTCAATTATAAAAAAAATCAACAAAGCACATTTAGGACTTCGAATATAATATTACCAGCAGATAATATAAATTTATCTGGAGAATTGCGAATTGAAAAAGAAATATTTGTGGATAATACTGTAACCTTGTCAGATGATAAAAAATTAAAAAAAGGTGACATTTTTATATGTATGTCTAGTGGAAGCAAAGAACATATTGGAAAAGTAGCTTATATTAATGAAGATACAAATTATTACGCTGGAGGATTTATGGGGATAATTCGTACCAATCCTCAATATTGCTTGTCAAAATTTTTATATTTTTATTTGTTAACTTCAAAGAAGTTTAGAGAGGAAATTAAGTTATTAACACAGGGGGCAAATATTAATAATATTAGTAGTACTATAAACTTAGTGGAAATTCCACTTCCTTCTATAGAAATTCAGAAACAAATTGTTGATGAACTTGATGGATATATGGAAATAATTAAAGGCGCTAATAAAATTATAAGGAATTATATTCCAAAGTTGCCAGAGTATAAAGAAAGTACAAGAACATTATTAAATGATGTGGAATTATTTGAAATTGTAGGTGGAGGAACTCCTGATACAAAAAATCAAGATTATTGGAATGGCGATATTAGTTGGATTACATTGGCAGATTTACCACAAGAACAGTATATAACTGTTATTAATGATTCTGAACGTAAAGTTACAAAGTTAGGATTAGATCATTCTAATGCAAAAGTTTTACCTGTAGGCGCAATAGTCGTTTCCACTAGAGCAACTATTGGACGAGTAGGTATTACAAAAACACCATTAGCCACAAACCAGGGATTTAAGAGTATTATAGTTAAAAATACAGATATGGTATTGCCAGAATTTTTGGCATTATTATTACGAGAAAAAACAGCAGAAATGGAATTTCTAGCAAGTGGAGCAACTTTTAAAGAAATTTCAAAATCTAATTTTGAAAAAATTGAAGTAGCGTTGCCATCGGTAGATGAACAAAAAAGGATTTTATTGAAAATTCATGAAGAACAATCTTTAGTTGAACCAGCAAAAAAATTGATAGAAGTTTTTCAGAGCAAAATAGAAACTGTGATTAATAAAGTATGGGGAGAATAAATATGATAGAAGATCTGAGATATGAGGAGATTCCATACTTACAGGATATATTAGGCTACCTCCCAATTAAACCTGATGATGAAGAGGATATTATTAATTATATTGAAAATATAACAAATGTTGTTGCTGTAAATTACAAATATGAGCAATATCAGTTTGCGTATTTTGGGATGCATCTTTTGTTTATGACTTATGTTTATTGCACCGCTTGGAAAATTGCTCAAATTGAAGTTGATAGATATAAGGATGCGATTGTTTTCGCACGTCCTTATAATGGAAGAGAACACGATTTTAAAATTGAGGATGCAGATTCTATTTTTGTATATAGCTTAATGCCGGAGAAAGATATTTCTAAACTGTTTAAAATTATTGAGCTTGATAATTCGCAAATTTCAGGGATTGCGGATCTTATAGATACAAGAAATGATATGGCACATGCTTCAGGTAAGTTTTACATTCTTAATGAAGAAGGATTTGAAGTCAAGGCAAATAGTATATTTACTTCAATTAAAAATATCCACAAACATATGAACAATCCTATTAGAAAGTGGTATCAAAAAGTAATATTGAGCTTTTGTATGGGGGAATATGAAGGATATGACGATCCTAAAGATATAATAGTTGAGCAAATGATTCAGTCATTTAAGTTATCAATAAATGAATTGCTTATTTGTAATGAAATGAGCGTAAGCGGTCTAATATCTGCACATATAGGATTTAAAGATAAATTAAAGAACTTCAAAAAAGAAATAAAAGAATATTGTATTGAACTAGGATATATACAAGATTAATATTTTTAGACTACTTGGAACTGGGACTGGGACGGGTAAAAAAATCTAAAAACGAGCTTAAATTAAACAAATTTCCCAGCACTCAACAAACGAAAACCCTTATTTTGAACTGTTTTGGATGAAGTGAACAGTAGAAAAAGAAGAGTGGGAGTAGAGCATTGAATCGTTTTAAACTCTGCATTTGAGAGTCTTGCAGAGTTTTTTTGGTCTCCAAAAACTTTGGGGGACAGGTAATTTTACAAAATTTAAGGGATGATTTCCTAGTGGATTTCATCCCTTTTCCATTTTCCTTAGTAAACGCTAAATAGGTAGTACCTGTATATCAATCTTAAACCATGTCATAATCAC
>ERZ773250.1552-NODE-1552-length-11298-cov-14.484390_pt1 | contig 11298 bp, 11 predicted proteins | sample MGYA00511258_ERZ773250 | MGnify/ENA primary metagenome ERZ773250 (study PRJEB29015, sample SAMEA2738164) | human oral metagenome | biome: human oral; feature: human-associated habitat; material: saliva | place: China | collected 2187 ... | reverse complement strand
TATGTAACAGTAGGATTACATGAAATGTTAAATGTGACAGCAAAATGAAATTAAAACTATTCGTGGAATAGTGTGTATAAATTCCACACGACCTAACATTTAGACGATAAACTAACGGCTTATATTATATACGAAAAGACCAAAAACAGTAAAATTCAACAAAAAGGTTGTAACACTACAACCTTTTCTCAAACATTTTTCATAATTTTGCGATGTATTTAAAATAAATACGTCTGTATGAAGTATCTAAATATAAAGAAGGCATTGGCTGCTTGGCGCGATATTCAGCCATTGTCAGAGAAGGACAGGGATAGACTCAGCCGCCGCTTCACCGTGGACTTCAACTATAATAGCAACCACATTGAGGGCAACACACTGACTTATGGTCAGACCGAGATTCTTCTGCTATTCGGCAAGGTGATTGGCGAGGCTGACATAAGGGACGTGCAAGAGATGACGGCAAGCAACGTGGGGCTGCAAATGATGACAGAAGAGGCTGCTGTCAAAGAAAAGCCTTTGACACAAAACTTCATCCGCACACTGCACAGAACACTGCTTCGTGAAAACTACACCGTTTACCCCAATCTGCCTGGTGGTGTGCAGACAAATTATGTGATACACGCAGGTCAGTATAAGACGCGCCCCAATAGTGTGATAACAAGGTATGGCGACCGCTTTGAGTACGCTTCGCCCGAAGAAACTCCGGGGCTGATGTTTGACTTGGTGAATTGGTACAATGAAGCCGAGAAGAAAGGGAAACTTTCAGCTATCGAACTGGCGGCATTGTTCCACTATCGTTATATACGCATTCACCCCTTTGAGGATGGCAATGGACGTATCGCCCGTTTGATGATCAATTTCATTCTCACACGCCACAATTATCCGATGATTGTTGTGCGCAGCCGCAAGAAGAGCGAGTATCTGGAAGCGTTGCATCAGTCTGACCTTGAAGTCGGCCCTGTGCCGAGCGACGGAGCACACGCCAACATTGGCGATATTCGTCCATTCCTCAAATATTTCAATGAGCTTGTGGCAACAGAGGTTTATAACGATGTGCTCTTCATCAGCGAAAAGAATGAAAATGTTTGGTGGTATGACGGCGAAAGAATTTCTTTCCGCTCGCCTAACTACACCAAAATATTGAATGCCATGCGCACACAGCCTACGTTGACTCTGAACGACATGAAAGAGGAAACAGGTATTAGTGTGTCAGCTATCCAAAAACTGTTGGATAAACTGCTTTCTAAAAAGTATGTGGAGCGTGGTGAGAAAGATGGAAGCTGGAGAGTCTTTCTTACCCAGTAAACACGCAAAAAGGTTGCATCACTACAACCTTTTCTAAAACATTTAGTCTGCTACTGGGTAGAACACTCCTTTGATTAACTGCGACATTCCGTTTTCTGTGAATGTCGCAGTTAGCTTTTCGCAGATGTAACTTTTGCCTCTTATTATCCCAAGTTAACCAGCAAAAATATTTTTCATAAACTTTCGGGATGCTTTGTGTAGTATCAACTTTATAAATAATTGATAACCAAGTATAGGGTATTGTTATATTGGTTAGTATAGGGATAAGTTGTTTGTAGAATACGGAGAGATATGGTAATGATAGGTATAATATGTGTTTGTCTTTCCTACATACTATGTCCCCTTTGTTAGACCATTGATCCAGGAAAGTCATACCATGTAAGCAATAAGCCTTTATTCAGTTTCCTATCTATGCATTTAACGGAAGAACCAAAGCATTTCCCAGTGAAAACAATTTTGCTGTCACTACTGTCACCCTAATTCATTAGTTAACTTATTATGTAACAGTAGGATTACATGAAATGTTAAATGTGACAGCAAAATGAAATTAAAATTATTCGTGGAATAGCGTGTATGATTTTCTACTTACATTTAGTAGACTTTATCACGCTAAAACACAAAACCGCCTATATAATTCCCATTAGGCGGAGAACCGTTGGGGTAAGCAGGGCTGTGAAGATACCATTTAGCGTAATACCTAAACTCGCAAAAGCACCATACTTACTGCTATATGCCATGGCTGTTGATGCACCCACAGCATGAGAGGCAGCTCCCATAGATAGTCCTTGAGCAATAGGACTCTTCACATGGCCGATAGTCAATGCTTTGAAACCTACCAACGCACCAATAATACCAGTGATGACCACCACGGCTGCCGTAAGAGAAGGAATACCCCCAAGACTCTGTGTTACCTCCATTGCGATAGGTGTTGTGACAGATTTACTTGCCAAAGACAGTATGATGAACTTCGGAGCATGAAAGTATTGCGCAACCAAAACGACACTCACGATACCTACCAAGCAACCTACAAGCTGAGAGAGGACTATCGGGAGCCATAAACGCTTTATCGCATCAAGCTGAAGATAAAGCGGTACGCCTAAGGCAACAACGGCTGGCTTGAGCCAGAAGTCAATAAGTTGTGCATCTTGTTTATAAACCTCAAAAGGAACACCCGTCACCTTGAGGTAAACAATGAGAAGTATTATTGCTATCAGAATAGGATTGAGTAGCATCCAACCTGTACGCTGCTGCAGTCGTCTAACATAAAAGAAAGCTGCAAAAGTCAATGCGAGAATAACGTACTGATTGGAGAAGATGTCCTTACCATCCTGTATTAGGTCAATAGTTTGACCAATTGTATCATTCCACGAATCCATTATTCTTCCTCCTGATTATTTATACCATCCTGACCATGTAACGCCTTATCCATAACGATACGTTCGGACTCTTCAATGGCTTCTGCCTCCTCTGCCTCCTCCAAAGCCTTTTTCAGCTTCGCTGCATGAGAACGATGATGGAGCAAGTCAAGCGCCATCAATCGACGTTCAAACTTAATGACGAGTTGGTGCATGTGCCCAGTGACAACCAATACTAAGACCGTACTGATAACTGTTGCCATCATTATCGAAAGCCAGTTTTCCTTGATAACGTTGAGATAGAGTATTAAAGCCACCCCAGGCGGTACAAAGAAGAAACCGAGATTGGATATTAAAAGCTGTGAAAGGCGTTCTACCCAACCTAACTTTACCCATCCCAACTTCAAAAGAAGTGTAAGGATAAGCATACCAATAATACTGGACGGCAGTTTGATTCCTGTTGCCCAAACAATCACCTCTCCTAATGCTAAGCATCCGAAGATTACAAAGAATTGTATTGCCATGTATAAAAATTATTATTCAATACGACCACTTAAAATGATGAATTGAATAGTTATCGCTTTATAAGTGGGTGCAAAGTTATACTTTTTTTGAGTATCACGTATCGAAATTCCCTTTTTTTATACTTAAAAAGGAACTATTCTCTGATATTTATCAAATGGTTAACCCTCGTAATCGGAAAATTTTATGTAAGTTTGCAAGTGATAATATGCTATATAACGTTCGTAATGACAGAGACAGACAATAATTTATACGATAAGAAACTACGCCTTACTATCAGATTTAGCAGAAATAGTATGGCTCTTGCCGTGGGCGACCCGCAGGAGAATGGTACACTCGTTTATGAGCCATACGACATGAATATGGGTATCTCTATTGCTGCTAATCTGCGTGAAGCATTCAAAGTTTCTGAACTACTGCAGAGTGGATACAAACGCTTATTAGCAACCATTGACACCCCTGTCATGCTGATGCCTACAGATGACTTTGGTACACAGGACATTGAAACACTCTATCATCACACCTTCAAGAGGCAAGGTAATGAGGAAATTCTATCGAGTATCCTTCCTGATCTGAACGCTGTTGCTGTCTTTGCGATTAACAAGGACCTCAAACTTGTTATCGATGACCATTTCAAGGATATCCGTTTACAACCGCTAATGCAATCGGTATGGACCCATCTCTATCGTCGCTCATACGCCGGACCACGCCGGAAACTATATGCTTACTTCCACGACAAGCGTATGGAGGTGTTTAGTTTCCAACAAAACAGGTTCCGTTTCAGCAATTCATACGAGGTCACAAACGAACATGATGCCTTGTATTTCCTTCTTTATATATGGAAGCTAACAGGAATGGATACCGAGAAAGACGAGCTATACCTTGTAGGTGACCTTCCTTATCAAGAGTGGCTCTTGAAGAAAGCTAAGGAACATCTAAAGTTCTGTAGAGTCCTTGACCAGGAGGTCTACTTCAATAATAGTCAACTGGCTAAGCGTACTGAGATACCCTATGACATGAAGACTATCTATCTGGAATAGAAGAAGAATAGAAGAAGAGGAATGGAAGAATAGCTCAAATGTCTTAACTCCATTTCACTCCATATAACTCCTTAACTCCATATAACTCCTTAACTCCATTTTACCCCTAAAAAAGAAACAATGAGAATTATAACTGGAAAGTATAAAGGCAGACACTTTGATATTCCACGTACCTTTAAGGCACGTCCTACAACAGACTTTGCTAAAGAGAACATCTTTAATGTCATCAATGCTTACGTGGATTGGGAAGAAGCAACGGCACTCGACCTCTTTGCTGGTACGGGTAGTATATCCTTAGAACTCTTATCACGTGGCTGCCGTGAGGTGATAAGCGTAGAGAAAGACCGTGACCATGCTCGCTTCATCAGTCAATGTATGGAAAAACTTGGCACAGACGAGCATATATTGATAAAAGGAGATGTCTTTCGTTTCTTAAAAAGTTGCCATCAGAAGTTCGACCTAATCTTTGCTGACCCTCCATACGCATTGCCAGAGTTAGAAACAATTCCCAACCTCATCTTCCAATATGACTTATTAAAAGAAGATGGACTACTTGTCTTCGAACATGGTAAGAACAATGATTTCTCCGCTCATCCCCACTTCATCGAACACAGAAGCTATGGTAGTGTGAACTTCACGCTGTTTAGATAACAAGCTAAAGCCCTTCATACATCAGAGCGAGGCATAAAGAGATTAACGAACAAAAAACTTGCTTCTTCCGAAATATGGAGTGATAAAGTAAGACTACTACATATAAAAGGCACACAGAGAAGGGGAGAACACGGAGGTGAAAAAGTAAAGACAATATCACGGAGGTGCCAAAGGCACAAAGAGCGACAGAGCCGTAGTGTACGTGTTGCTGATAGCTTTGGTAATAAACGAATAAACGTTTTAAGAAATCTTGCAAACCACTGCTTTGTAATGAAGTAGACAAAAACATTAATAAAACTCGCAAATATCCTCTGTTCCTCCACGCACCAACGGTGCCTCTGTGCCTAACGATTTCTGCTATATAAAACCTCTGTGATCTCCATTTCTCTGTGTGACGTTTCTTCAAAGTTCTAATCTCAAAAGGTATCACTCCAAATTGCTGAAGATCCAAAAAACTTGCCCCATTACACCAAGAGTGGTGACAGGGGCAAGAAACGAAAATTAAATTACCGATGTATCGTCATTGATATCACATCAATGGCTTCCCGCTGGAAACATAATTAAAACTAAATTAATCAATTCAGTATTATTAAAACCGAACTTTTTTCTTTTCTTGAATATTGGCCCTATTGGCCTCATTAGGCTCATAAGCCCAATATCCTTTCCTATCCTTGGCCCGCTACTGGGCCACTTCCTCCTCCGTTCTTTTTCTTATCCTTGTCTGCTTCCTCCTTCTTCCTCACTGACTCGTAGGAGTTTGCGGCAAGCTCACTCTTCAACTCTCTTCCTGGCGTAAAGACCACACGAGGCTTAATCGTCTCGGTCTTAAAAGCCTTTTCCGTTGCAGCTCCCTCGCTTGACAGTGTCAGGCGCATCGTGCCAAACTCTCCCAACTGCACGCTAAAACCGTCACGAAGATAATGAGGCAGACAATCCATAAAATTCGCCAGCACGTTTTCGATGTCACCACGTGTCAGCGAAGAACGTCCCGCAATGTCATGCGCTATATCTCGCAAGGTTTTCTTCCCCACGTTCACGGGACTTGCATAAAACTTTCCAGGACCTGTCTTGGTGCCTGGTTTTCTTCTTTCAATCAATTTGATCTTCATTGTGCTTAAGATTTTATTAGTTATTACTTACTTATGCTGCACTTTGCAGCAATATATTTTCAACAAGCTAAAAGAGCCAAAGGAAATTTCTAACCCGTTCCCCATAAATTTCTAACACGTTAGAAATTTCTTTCTAACACGTTCCCCGTAAATTTATAACCCGTTAGAAATTTTCTTCCAACAGGTTAGAAGTTTTTACGTGTTTTCTTCTTCTTTTTTTTATTACATATAACGAATATCTCTCCCTTAAAACGCACTGAGGACAACAACGAAATGTACACTTATTAAGTGTCTCTCCCTTTACACGAAGAAGAGCACCCTTTATCACCTAATAAAAGAGTGTATGAAAGATAAACACGACAGCTGCCCGATTCATCACGTAGCCTAACCCCTTCACCATTGGGCGAAGCGAAAGACAGCGTACAAAAGAAATTGGCACATTATCTTTATTTTCACCAGCCACAGAAGTTCTCACGTTACCCATTCCCGATAAAGAAACAAAAGCGTCTTCCTCCTTCCTGCATTGAACACAACTTAGCAACCTTTTCCTTACGCCCTCTATCAAGCGTCCCGCACAACAATGACCCATCAAGCCAATATACGAGTTAAGTTGTGCACGGTGATGACAAAATCGCTCATAACTCAAGCACTTGGTTTCCATTTCATAAGCATAAGCATCAAGCGCATACCGCAAACCCCGCTTCAAACGCCGACCCGGTAACAAGACACTACCGTGTTCTCGCATACCCAAGAAATCAAACCCTTGGTCAGCCCGTTGCAGAAGGCGTTTTCGTGGATGCATTGTAAGCCCATAGTCCGTCTTCAAAATTCTTTCCATACGCCCCAACAATTGAGCAAGATAATGGCTATCAGGATGAACAATAATAATATCATCAACATATCTGCCATAATAACGTAGTCCTTCTTCACGCTTCATTCGATTGTCAAACGCTGAAAGATAAACATTGCTAAACAGCTGTGAGGTTAAGTTGCCTATTGGTAGTCCACATCCCTCCTCGCTATTAAAGAGACTCTTATTGGCAGGAAGCCCATTCCAAGCACTCCTATTCCCACGAAAGATACAGTTCTGCGTAGGATCGTTCAGTATCACCTTACGTAGCAAGTCTGTTGCCAGTGTATAGTCAATACGTTCTTCCCATGTCATTTTGCCTCTTCCACACCGACGATGCCTATACTTTTCCATTTCAGTGAGGATTGTGTCTAACAGACGCTGACGATTAATCGACATAAAGTAACCGCTGATATCTACTTTCAGAACATAAGCCGTCTGCGTAAAATTGCAAGTACACTGCCGAATATGCTTCCTTGTACGTTCTATTCCGTAGAGTGTCCCCTTTCCTTTTCGACAAGAGTAACTGTCTGCTACAAAACTACGTTCTAACATGGGCGACAACCAATTAAACAGGAGATGATGAACCACACGATCACGAAAGTCTGCTGCAAATATCTCACGTTTCACAGGCTTGTCAACGACGAAGCAAATCGAACGTCCCACCTCGTAATGCCCTGTACTTATCTCACGTGCTAAGACTGAGAGGTTGCGTTCCAAGTTCAGTTCAAACCGCAACTGGCTTGCTGTCCCACGCTTATTCTTTCGTGCATCAAAGTAAGCACAGTACAGATCCTCCAACAATTCTTCTGCCTGCAATTTCCGTCCTGTCATCATTTCTATCTTATTCTTTTCTCATAAAAAAGCTCTCTTCCCCCATAAAGGGTTAGGCTTCTACTGCCAGTTTTCGCGAGAACTACTGAAGCGCCTCCGCCCTGAACCCGTTGTTGCGGTTGTTGTTGTTCACGTTGACGTTACCACTGTTGAAGTTCAGGTTGTACGCGTTGTTGCTGTTCCATGGGTTAGCACTTGACGACCAATAGTTGCCGTTGTTGCCAACATTGTTCAGCTGACCAGAGTTGTAGTAACCCAAGGCGGGCAGCTGATAGAAGCGGCTGTTATGAATGAACTATCCTGCAAACTGACTAAACCGAGTGACAAGACAGACTGGAATAATTGACCTACGAATAAGACTTGTGAACATCTACAACACTGCTAAAACAGAGAAACAAACGAACACTTAAGCCCCACACAGGTAAGCCGCTTTAAACTGACAAACCACGCTTACTGCCGTGTCATTGCTCAAGGAGGCAATAAAGACCGACTGCAATTCTGGGCACATGAAGATAGCGAAGAAGAGAGCATAAACTTAATCTTTTTCTAACATCATTCTTACATCATCCTCTTTTGTGGTCTCCGTTCTCTCCCCCACTCTGTTTCTTCCACCAGCCCGTAAGCTGACGAGAGAGAATCTCCTCATGCTCGGCAAGATGAGAGAACGAACGAGAAGAAATAACATGAAGGTCACGCAACACACGAACATAAAGTTTCACCTCAAGCATGCGCTCACACGCATCACTTAGTATGTCTGCCTTTACCTCTGTACTGTTCGCCTTATAAATATCATAAAGTATCTTCATTAGTTGGCGGCGTAAGTCTTCGCCTATCGTATAACGATAATCACGAGGAAGATTGCCTATTACCTTAAAAAGATCGAGCAATAAGTTGTAGCCAGCCCGATAAACTGGAAGATTATCATAAAGCACCATGACTGAGACCTTTATCTTTAAGTCGATTTACATTCCATGTGAACTTATCTCCTTCAACAAGGCAACAAAGCGCAGGCAGTCTATTGGCGTAGAGTTAGCAAGGTCGAAAGCTGATAAACGTTGCATGACGAGTGCAGTAGCATCATTTCCTGCTCGAGAATTAGCCTTTGAACTCTTGTTTGCGCTATCAGTATTCAGCTCCTCAACATCGTGTTCTGCTCTCCATACAGCAAAGTCGCTTAAGTCTGCATGAGACGCTTCTACCCACAAAGCCTGTGAGTGTTCACCTTCTTCTGCTGACTGCGCCATCTCATGGAGCGCATCAGCAGGGAAGAGCTGGTGAAGCACAGAATCGGGGAAGCCAACCGAGCGCACAATGTCTCCCGTTGATTTCTGCTGCCGACACTTTACTTGATACTTCTTGCCTGTCTCACGAAGCAAAAGAAAAGCACTACGCTCGTAAGCCTTCCTAAAAAGACCTTCACGATGAAGATAAATCTTTACCTCTTCTGATGCTTCTAATGCCAAGATTGAAGATAACTTCATTATGTTGTCGACTATATTATTATGTATATTCTTGATTTTCTAAAATTTGCGTCGACCGCCTTACGGCGGTTCTTAAGGTGTCGCCTTTTAGAGGGCGACACCTGTAAAGGGGCAACCGCGAGAACTACTGAAGCGCCTCCGCCCTGAACCCGTTGTAGCGGTTGTCGTTGTACACGTAGACGTAACCACTGCCGAAGTTCAGGTTGTACGCGTTGTTGCTGTACCAAGGGTAAGCACTTGACGACCAATAGTTGCCGTAGTCGCCAACATTGTACAGCCGACCAGAGTAGTAGTAACCCAAGGCGGGCAGGTAGAAATATTTGTTTGCATCGGCTGCTGATGGAAGGCCGGAGTTGTAGATGCTACTGTTAGTGTTATTATAATACTTGTATGTTGTACGCAAGTCGGTTGTATTATCGGCGGATTTCTCTGTGTCATAATGATTATCTGCCTGCAACACAGCCTTCTTCTTAAACCACATACCACCTTTATATAAATGCCCCATCGTTGTCCATAACTCGTCATCGTCCCAACGTGGATCGCCGTACATGCAGTACCAAGACATCTCGTTTGCGTTTGGAAGGTCCTTACATGATGTGTGGGTAGCTTTATTATCTGCACCGTAAGTAAACGCTTCGTTGTAGTAACGAGGGTCTGCGTTGCTCTGGGCGTAATTAGATGAACTGTTACCGTTTAGTGTTGGCTGACCTGTGTTTCCAGACAAGTGCTTTGTCCATTCGTAACCATACCAATATTGCTGCTGGGCATCCCACATGTAATAATGGTCGCCGTCGTAATCGCGTACGTTGAGGTTAGCAGTCATGTCGTAGTAGGTATTGGAAGCATAAGCAGTAGCAGGAAGAGTCTTCGTGATAGTACCCTCTACGTTGGTTGCTACGTCTTTTACCCAATAACGTACTTTTAAGATATGAGTTCCTGGCTTAATCACCATGTAAGCTCCGTTAGTTGTTACGTTAGCTGAACTGTTGCTTAGTGGGAAGCCGTTTGGATTAGTACTACTGCCGCTTGTGGTCAAGACGATTTGTTTGCTGCCTGTACCTGCTGAAGCATCCAAAGCACCTGTTGTTGTATTGATGCTGTATGTTTCGGCAATATCGTTGTCAGAAGTTACCTCCACCTTAGTTAAATAACAGTTTTGCAGAATTGTGTTACTTGTGTAAGGCTGGAAAACTAAGTAAGCTGGCTGATGCTCTAACTGGAAGCTAAAGATGCTACCGCCTACTGCTCCTGTTGCCGTAGCTGTACCGTAGTCACCAGCTGTGCCGAAATGCTCGGTGTTGTTTGGAGCGGTCTGCGTTTGGTTAGCAGAAATAGTTACTTGGCTGCCGTTACTATTCTTTCCCAAGTAATAAACCTTATAGCTTGCACTTGCACCAAACTTACCAGGAACTCTATAACGGAAGGAGGCTACCTTCTGAGTTGGAGCGTTCGTACTCTTTCTCATTACGCCATCGTCATCCTTAACGTAGATATAATCGCCTGCTTCCCAAGAGAAGTCACTACTGTTATAATTCAATGACGTGCGGGTTTTTGCCTCGTCACCTGCTACGAAAGTTGTTAAGTTCTTATCGTTATCGCCCTCTTTGTTGGTTGGGTTCTGTGCCACATCCTCCTTAGCACAAGATGCGAAAGTCAAGGCGATGCCGAACATGACTGCCAAAGACTTTAGTTGCGATGCGAATGAATATTGTTTCATTGTTGTCTTCATCATTTATTCGTTTTACTTTGTTCTTTTAGTTAATAACTCTCTCTTAGTCTTCCCATGATGCTGGAGCTTCGTTCTCAAAGTCTTCCTCATCCCATTGACTTGCCTTAGCAGCAGCTGGACCAGAAGCATGGTTTGCCTTTTTGTGCTGGCCAGGCATGGACGCGTCCATCAAATTAGTGGTTTCGTTTACGTGGACTATTTCACACTTTGGTGCAGAATAGTTCTTCTTTTGTTTCTTTTTCTCCATTGTCTTATTGATTAAAAAATAGTTATTATTTCGTGTTTAATTTCTTCTTATTTCGTTTACGTAGGGGCACAAAAAAGCGAACAAAGGAAACTCCGAAAAGTCCTTTGTTTACAGGGGTTACACGGCACGCCTCGCGCGCGTATGCGAGAAGAAAAAAGTGGGGAGGTTAGGCCTG
>ERZ773250.1540-NODE-1540-length-11381-cov-2.828183_pt1 | contig 11381 bp, 9 predicted proteins | sample MGYA00511258_ERZ773250 | MGnify/ENA primary metagenome ERZ773250 (study PRJEB29015, sample SAMEA2738164) | human oral metagenome | biome: human oral; feature: human-associated habitat; material: saliva | place: China | collected 2187 ... | reverse complement strand
ATTCCAGAGAGAGGGACGATGCTGATAGCTCTCCACGAGGGCAAAAGCCAAGTCCTCGGCATGTACAAACTCAAGGTGCGACTCTAGAGGCATCAAGAAGATTTCTCCATCCATCTCCTCCATCTCTGTCCCCATCACAATACCGGGGCGGAAGATGGTCCACTCTAGCGAACTATCCTGCACAAACTTCTCTGCTTGTATGCGCGTCAGTGCCGAGAAGTTACCAATGGAGGGAGCCAAGAAATCGCTTGTGCGGAGCATCGGAGCGGTTAGGCGGTCTCCATACACCTCAATAGAAGAGAGCATCACCAAATAGGCTTGGGGGGAATAATGCTCAAGATTCTCAATAAGGAAACGAGTACCTAGGGCATTGACCTCCTCAGCAAGGGGGTATTTCTTGCAAGCCGTACGCGGAGAGAGGAAACCGCAATGAATCACGAAATCTTGTCCTTTGACTACCTCTACCGTATCCGCAGGTAGTGCGATATTCCCATAAACAACAGTTATTTCGTCGCGAAGAGGCTCGAGCAACGTCTGTGAGCGGCTCTTTTTTACATCAAAAACGGTAATATTAAATTTATCTTTGCGTGCCAATAATTGTTTCAGCACATAACGACCGATCTCGGTACTAGCTCCCACTAGGAGCACATTGGTCTTATCGTTCATAATGATTCTCTCTCTAGTTATTCTGCTTCAAATATACGCAATAGTTGGCAGGCGCAGGCATTTCTACCCAAAATAGGGTAGACAATTGTTGCTCTACGCCCCCATAATAATAGAAAGTAAGGATAGAAAACCTCCTCCCCGCCCTAAGACGAAAAGGAGAAAAGGTTATAATCAGTACTCAATAAGAGTATGGGACGCAAATCCGGGGAGCGAAGCAAAGGCCTCAATAATACTCGTCTCACCCACAAGAGTGCGAGCACAATTGATCACTCCTCCGTGGCAGAAAAGCAATATATGCCGGAAGCCCTCCAGTTTTTTCTCTTCTAAGAAAGCGCGTACTCTCAGCTGCTGATCGCTCAAAGACTCCCCTCCGGGCGTGCGATGATCCACGTAGTACCTAAAGAACGCCGGGATGTCTTGAGTGGTTAGAATCTCACTCCAAGGCTTTCCCTCCCAGGCACCAAAATTCATTTCACGCAAGCGGTCGTCTCGCTCGGCATGGCCATAACCACAATAGGTAGCCAGCTTTACAGCTCTCTGGAGAGGACTTGTAAAGACCCCATCGGGTTGGAGACCTTCAATGCGCTCTTTCGCCCCTTTCGCTTCTTGTTCAAAGGTAGGATTCACCTCTACATCAAGGGCTCCGTAACAGGTAAAATTACCATCTAACTCCACGGAAGTGTGACGTACCAAACTAACTTTCATAGGGATAAAGTCTCTCTAAAACAACTAATCAAGAAAAACGCTTCTTGCCGTCGAAGCCTCCCTTTCGCCCCTTTTTCTTAGCGTCAAAAGAGCGATGCTCTTCTCTACCTCCACGAGAAGAAGGACGCTCGTCCTCTCTATCTTTGCGAAACTTTGCAGGGCGACCTCCTACGGTTTTAGGCTTCCCCATAGGGGCAAAACCATCAGTACGGCGATCCTTTTTTGCCCCTGCATTTTTTGGGCGAGCGCGATGAGGTCGATCATTATCCTCGTCTACATCAATGTATTGTCTTCCAATTCGTACAGAAGCCTGCTCTGCAATGCGCTGCTTTTGCTCGGCTGCCATATCCCGGAGTAAGTCGCGCACGGGAAGTTCCTCCCCATCCAATTCTACGACATCATCCTCAGAGACCACATCGCTAAGCTCAGCTCGATCTCCATTGATCCAAACACGCCCCTCTTCTATCAGGGCTTCTACTTCTCTGCGAGAGCCTAAGCCCGTATCGCTTAGGAGTTTATTGATTCTCACATTCATGGGAAACAGGTTGTTCGCTTGTTATTGATTGTATTTGATGAATGATTGACAAAAGGGTATTCTCCTCCGTATGAATCGAAGGAATTTCTATGAAAGGAGTATCCATCAATCGGGCAAGATGAGCCATAGAATTATCTACCGTAATAAGGCAAGAGAGCTGTGATAGGTAGGCTAGCTCGTGAGCAAATGATAGTCCGGTGATGAAATTGACCCCTCGAGGTAGTAACTCGAAAAGGTCGCTATACTTAGAAAATAATCCCTTTTTGACCCCAAGAAGATAAAACGTAGCGTGAGGGAACGCCTCGCGGAGCGCAGAAACAAGCCCTGCAGTACGCTCAAAGTCATCTTGGATGGGCTGCTCCCCTTGCAAAGGAGCAATCCCAATGGAAAAAGGATTAGGGTGAATCTCGGGGTAATGGATCCTAGGGAAAGAGGGATAAGGCGCCTGTACATGGAGACCTGCACGAGCAAACGTATCTGCAAAAAGAGAAAGCATCTGCTCGGCATCAGATAGGGGAATATGCTCTTGACAGCACTTTACCACCGCACTTTTGGCAATACGTGTACAACGAATCCTAGCACGGCAGCAACGAAGACGACGAGACAAAAAACGACTCCGCCAGCTACGTTGCAAGTCGATGATAGCATCGAAGCGGTCGTATATAAGTTTATTCGACAGAGATATAAGCCCAAACAACGTGCGATCGGAGTGCTTAATATCTATCGCCATTGCCTCCAAATTATGCGGAGGGCTAACCAAAATCCCTGTAATAGAAGGCTTCATGAGATAGGTAAACCGATGCTCAGGATACTGCTTAGCCACGGCATAAACCAACCGAAGGCTGAGGGCAACATCCCCCAACGAAGAGGTGCGAACAATCAGATAGTGCGCCATGGACGTGTTGCAGCTTGGGTTATCAGCTTGCCTCTATTTAGGGTGAAGGTTCTCTAGAAAAAGAGTAAGAGTGACAAACGGAGTACCCTCTAGGAAGAAAAAACTATAGGGCAAGGAAAATCCATTTGTCACTCTTCTTTTCTTGTGGAAGTAGCTATTAAGGGAAACTAATCGAAGAAGATTTCCTTCTTAGCCGCCTTGAGCGTGTTCATCATGAGCGATACAATCGTCATGGGGCCTACCCCCCCGGGCACTGGGGTTATATAGGAGCAAAGAGGAGCTACCTCGTCAAATTTGACGTCTCCCGTAAGGCGAGCGCCACTCTTTTTGGTAGCATCGGGTACTCGTGTTGTGCCCACATCCACCAAAACAGCTCCCTTCTTTACCATGTCGGCTGTCACGAACTCGGGGCTGCCAAGTGCTGCAATAATGATGTCGGCAGATAGGCACACCTCCTTAATGTTGGGAGTACGGCTATGACATACCGTTACAGTACAATCTCCCGGCTCTCCCTTCTGCATGAGGAGTTGAGCAATGGGCTTTCCTACAATATTACTACGCCCAAGTACCACACAATGCTTCCCTCTCGTAGGGATGGCATAACGGCGCAACAACTCTACAATACCTTGGGGGGTAGCTGAGACAAAACAGGGCAACCCGATGCTCATACGTCCCACATTGATAGGATGGAAGCCATCCACATCCTTACGATAGTCAATGCGCTCAATCACCTTTTGCTCATCAATGTGCTTGGGCAAGGGAAGCTGAATGATAAACCCATCCACCCCGGCATCGTTGTTTAAACGATCGATTTCTTGGAGCAGTCTCTCCTCCGTTACATCACTATCAAAGCGAATAAGAGAAGAATCAAAGCCTACCTCTTCGCAGCTTTTCACCTTAGAGGCCATATAAGCTTCGCTCCCACCATCGTGCCCTACCAATATGGCAGAGAGGTGAGGACGACGACCCGTTTTTTTCTCCATTTCGACAACTTCGCGAGCAATCTCTTGCTTTATTTCTGCCGAGATCTTACGGCCATCTAGTATTTGATACATTGGATCCATAGTTGTATTGTAGTTTATTATTTACGACGCATGCGTGCCATCTGCTTGGGGTTACTACCCATAGCCTGCACCGTTTTCATCATCTTACGAGCCTGGTCAAACTGAGTAATTAGCTTATTTACATCCTGCACAGTGGTACCACTCCCCTTGGCAATGCGTTTACGACGCTGCCCATTTAGCAAACCAGGGTGTGCACGTTCCTCGGGAGTCATGGAGTAGATAATGGCTTCGATTCCCTTAAAGGCATCATCGTCTATATCAATATCCTTGATGGCTTTTCCCACACCGGGGATCATGGAAACGAGGTCTCTGATATTCCCCATCTTCTTGATTTGATGGATCTGTTTGAGGAAGTCGTTAAAATCGAATTGGTCTTTGGCAATGCGCTGCTCTAGGCGACGAGCCTCTTGTTCGTCGTACTGCTGCTGGGCGCGTTCGACAAGAGAAACGATGTCACCCATACCAAGGATACGATCGGCCATACGCTCCGGATGGAAAACATCGAGAGCATCCATACCTTCACCGGTACCAACAAATTTGATAGGTTTGGTCACCACGGTACGGATAGAGAGGGCTGCTCCGCCTCGTGTATCCCCATCAAGCTTGGTCAAAACAACGCCGTCAAAATCAAGACGATCATTGAATTCTTTTGCTGTATTTACGGCATCCTGCCCGGTCATTGAGTCCACAACGAAGAGGACTTCGTCCGGATTGATCGCGGCTTTGATAGCTGCAATCTCTTGCATCATCTCCTCATCTACGGCAAGGCGGCCTGCGGTATCCACAATAACAACATCGTGGCCATGCTCCCGAGCATAGGCAACCCCACGCTCCGCTATCTGCACAGGCTTTTTGTTATCTACCTCGGCATATACGGGGATATTGAGCTGCTCTCCTAGCACCTTTAGCTGATCGATAGCAGCAGGACGGTACACGTCACAGGCAACGAGGAGAGGACTTTTATGGCGTTGTGTCTTGAGCAACTTGGCAAGCTTACCCGAGAAGGTGGTTTTACCTGACCCTTGAAGCCCCGACATAAGCACCACAGCGGGCGAACCCTGTAGACGCAATTCCACAGCTTCTCCCCCCATAAGGCGAGCCAACTCATCGTGTACGATTTTTACCATCATCTCGCTAGGACGTACAGCCGTGAGCACATTACGCCCAAGAGCTGTCTCCTTAACGGTATCGGTAAACTTCTTTGCTACGTTGTAATTAACGTCGGCATCAAGTAGAGCACGACGCACATCTTTTAGTGTTTCGGCTACATTGATCTCGGTGATACGACCTTCACCTTTGAGGTTTTTGAAGGATCTTTCTAAGCGTTCGCTGAGATTCTCAAACATATATCGGGATGTTGTTTATAGTCTAATCTTGGTTTTGTATTACTGCAATCGGTTGGTAACAGAGTCCGGAAACGCCACCTTGGGTTTGAAAGTACGCGCTTCGGCATCTTCCATCATGGCATACGCCATAATAATAACGATATCTCCGGGTTGAGCAAGGCGCGCTGCGGCTCCATTGAGACAGATCACTCCGCTATTGGCGGGTCCCTCTATCACATAGGTTTCGAAACGCTCCCCGTTGTTGTTATTAACAACCTGAACGCGCTCTCCCGGCAATATATCCACCGCTTCCATCAACGCCTTATCTATTGTAATACTGCCTACATAATTGAGGTTAGCCTCAGTCACTCGCACACAATGGAGCTTGGCCTTAAGCATTTGCAGTAACATGAAATTCTGTTCTCTTATTCGTTAATTCGTCTTCTTTTATAGTCCTAGCGAAGATCCACAAGTTCGCTACCGGGGTATGAGGATTGCTGCTGAATAAACATCTGACTCGAAGGTGTCTCTCCCTCTATGGAGGTTATATTCATCACCATACGCATACCGTCTGCAAAGATACCTACAATCTGTGAGGGGGTATTCGTCTTGCGCAAAAAAGAGACCTCTAGGCTCGTAATGTTATCCATCTTCTTGCGTGGGGTGAATGCAATAATGCGACTGGTTTTGGTGCCGCTAAGCTCCTTAATGTTATACACAGATGCAGAAGAAGACAAGAAGACAAAGGGGTTAAGAGCCGCTAGGTCTTCCATAGAGGGATACATAATGGTATAGGTACGATCTTCTGCATTATAGAAGCTAAACTCCCGACCATTGTAATTGGCATCTATAGGATTGTAGTGCAAGCGAAACTTTTTCCCCAAGGTGTAGAGCACTCCCTTTTTGGTTTCGATACGCGCCCCAGAGGCATCGAAAAGCTCTCCGAAAAAGGTTATTTTGGCTCCTTTCTCTAGACGTTGAGCCACTGTATTGATAAGGCTTTGTGCTGTAGGTTGCTTCGCTTGAGCCATAGCCACAGAGGGTACTATGCAACCCATAAATACGAGCAAAGCCACCCATATAGCGATACGCTTTGTTTTCATCGCAGACTCTCTAGTAAATTATTAAGAGTGAAAATATCGGAGATAAGCACCTCACGCGGTTTACTTCCGTGCTGTGCGGAGACAATCCCTGCCGCCTCTAACTGATCCATTATGCGTCCGGCTCTATTAAACCCAATCTCGAATTGTCGTTGGATTTTTGATGCAGACCCTTGTTGCGTCTCTACCACCATAGTTGCTACTTGGTCGAACAGTGGGTCTCGCTTATCAAGGGAGATAGCTCGAGACTCGTCGCTCTCTTCCACAGGAGCCTCAGGCAATTGATAGGCTCCACTATACCCCGGCTGTAGAGAAATTTCGTCCACAATCTGCTGCGTCTCGGGCGTATCCACAAGGGCACACTGAAGGCGGAGCATATCTTTACCTTGGTAGAACAACATATCACCCCTACCCACAAGATGATTTGCACCGGGAGCATCGAGGATCGTTTTCGAGTCCACTGCCGAAAATACTTTGAATGCAATTCGAGCCGGGAAGTTTGCCTTAATCGTACCGGTAATAATATCTGTAGTAGGACGCTGTGTTGCCAGCACCATGTGAATCCCTGCCGCACGCGCTTTTTGTGCAATACGTGCAATGGGCTTCTCCACCTCCTTACCCGAGGTCATGATAAGGTCGGCAAACTCATCCACAATCAGCACAATATAGGGTAGACGAGCATGCCCATCTGCGGTGGATAGCTCCCCTTTGTCAAACAAACTATTGTACTCTGCAATGTTGCGTACTCGAGCGTCTGATAGTAATTTGTAGCGGTTGTCCATCTCAATACAGAGGGAGTTGAGCGTGGGGACTACCTTATTCATATCTGTGATAATACAGCTTCCCTCTTCGGGGAGCTTTGCCAAATAATGATGCCCGAGTGCCTCATAAATAGAGAACTCTAGCATCTTGGGGTCGATCATCACAAACTTAAGTTCTGAGGGGTGTTTGCTGTAGAGCAACGAGGTGATCATTACGTTAAGCCCCACACTCTTACCCTGCCCTGTGGCACCGGCAATGAGGAGGTGCGGCATCTTGGCAAGGTCAAACATAAACACTTCGTTCGTGATCGTCTTACCGATAGCAACCGGCAAGTGCATATTGTTTTCGACAAACTTACGTGAAGTAAGAAGCGAATAGAGAGCCACCGTCTGGGGGCGTTTATTTGGCACCTCAATACCGATGGTCCCCTTCCCTGGGATGGGTGCTATGATACGAATCCCCCCCTCGCTCTTTAGGCTACGGGCGATGTCGTCTTCGAGGCTACGTATCTTGGAGATCTTAATCCCGGCATCGGGTTCTATCTCGTAGAGTGTAACGGCAGGACCCACCGTTGCTTTTGTGGGGCGAGCTTTGATCTTAAAACTCTCCAAGGTATCAATGATTTGACGCTCGTTCTCGGATATTTCTTCCATGTCGGGCATCATAGCTTCTCTATCATAACGCTCTAGGAGGTCAAGACTTGGGAAGGTGTATCCCGGGAGATCGTGCGTACCGTTACCGGAGGCTTGTCTCTCTTGCAAAGCACTCTCATCCCCCACTTCGTCACCTTGGGCGACCTCTATCGTCATACCCGAACTGAGCTGCGACGGAAGGGATTCAGGGGTGGTATCACCTCCTCGGGGAGTGAGAGAAGCCTCTTCATCATCGACCAATGATTGAGCAAAGCGACTTCCTTCTATCGGATTTCGATCATCCTCTTCCTCTTCGTCGGGCTGTTCGTCTGTATCCAGAGGGAAAGAATCCCCAGGCTCTTCGTCATTCGGTTCCTCTCCCAGAGAGGTTTCCGTTTCATCCTCTTCGCCCAGCGTTTGAGTATCAACGTCCGGTTCTTTCTTCTTTCTCTTCGTCTTTGCTTCGGCCATGGTACGTACCTTACCCACGATACTTGCCCTACAAAGGACAAGTACAATCACAAAAGAGACAACAAGAATACTTATAATCCCTATAGAACCCACATGAGCCCCTAAGGCGGCAATAATCTGCTCCCCGGATGCACCTCCCAAAGCGAAAGGAAGATGTAGAGACACAATGGACTCAAGATAGGCACAGAAAAGGGATACCCAAAGTGCCATAGAAGTAGAGAAGAGTAAGCTCTTAAGAGGGGAAATACGGCTCCAGCCCAATATAAATCGGAATGCAATAGTCAGGATAAAGATGGGCAAGAAGAGACTTCCCAATCCCAAGAAACCATCAATGAGCCCATCGGCAATCCGTGCACCCAAAAGCCCTGTACAATTTCTTATACTCTCTGTGGCGTTAGCACCCACAACAAGCTCGGCAGCATCTTGCGTACTGTGCAAAACACTTTGATCTTGCTCTATCGTAAAGAAGTAGTGCACCATGGCCACCGAGACATATAGGGTCACCAGCAGAAGCAATGTTCCTATTATAAAATCTACACTGCTGCGTGGCACACTAATGCTCTTCACATCTTCGACCACCCCTTTGCGTTTACGAGCAAACCACGTATCGCCAGAAGGCTTCTTACCCTTGGAGTTTTGCCCTTTGGTTCCCCTACTTGTTTTGCGGGAGAGGGAGGGCTTATGTTGTTTCTTATTTTGCGAATTCATTGCTCGGCAAAGGTACAATTTAGTGTGGTATCTAGCAAGTGATAAAGCTACAATTCCTCTATATATAATAAGGTGTAGAATAGTACTTGCAAAAGAGTAAACAGACAGAAGTCAAATAGACATCAGGCTAAAAAGATTTTCCTTCTCAGGCAAAAACAAAAAAAAATCTCACCCAAAAAGTCCTAGCATTTTTGCCTGAGAAATATTTTGTTACAGGGCAAGATATTTTGAAAAACTAGGCAGCATCTTTTTTGCATTCACACATAGGGTAAAAAATCCCTAGACCGCCCCCAACAAGGCTCAGCCCCTCCCTCCTAGAGATCGCGACCAAAGGGAAACAAAAATCTAATCACTTCTCTTTTCTCGGTCTAGCAGAATCGATATTTATCTCACAAAGTATTACATTTGCCATATAGTAAACAACCAGAGATGATTATGAAACAGATTCTATTCTCATTCAGCAAGAAACGCATTCTCTGCCGCACACTCGCATTATGCACTTTGCTGACAGGCACACAGATGCATGCACAGACCGCCCCCGAATTTGAGGCAAAAGCACCCACAAGAAAGGAGCTATCAGAAATTAAAGCAACGCCTCCCGTTAAGTACGTTACCGTCTTTTTGAGCGGAGCAGAGGTAGTGCGCGAGGGAAGCATCTCCATACCTCAAGGCAATTCCGAAATCATCCTAACAGGCATCTCGCCTTATGCCGAAGCCAAAAGCGTACAGGTCAAGTTGGCAAGCCGAGATGTTACGGTTTTATCTGTCAATCACATGTACGACCTCGCCAACTCCGGAGCGACCAGCGAGGAGATGGCTAAGTGGCAAAAGAAATTGGAGAGCCTCAACGAACAAATTGCCCGCGTTAGCAATAAAGTATCTGTAGTGCAAGACGAATTGGCCTTTTTGCAGGAAAATCGCTCCATCAAGGGGACTAGCTCCGGTGTCAGTCTCGCCAACCTCAAGAGCGTAAACGACTACTACAGAGAACAAAACCTGCACCTGCGCAATCAAAAACTAGAGTTAGAGAAGGAGTTAAAGCAACTAAGAGAAAAGAGAGACATTGTAACTAAAGAGATCTCTCAGCAGGGCAAACTAGACGAGAACCCCATGGGCGAAGTACACATCCGTGTAGATGCTAAGAGAGCCCTATCTTGCCCCGTAGAACTTAGCTACTATGTAGAGAATGCAAGCTGGATCCCCTCTTACGACCTCCGTTCATCGGGGGTAGGCAAGCCTCTTGAGCTATCGTACAAAGCCACCATCCACCAAGCAACACGAGAAGACTGGAATAGGGTACACCTAACGATTAGCTCACTCGATCCCAAAATCTCAAATACGCCCCCTACCCAAAAGACCTACTATCTCAACTACAATATCCCTGCCCCCCGCTATACCCAAAACAAGGACGACCAAGCGAGCGGAATGGTCCTTTTCGAAGAGGATAGCGAGCCTATAGTAGGTGCCACCGTGCGCATTGCCGGGACTAACATAGCCACGATGACCGACCTAAATGGGAGATACAGCATCACGATTCCCACCTCCGGGGGTTCTCTAGAGATCTCCTATGTAGGATGCAAAAGAAGCATCATCCCCATCACCAGTCAGTTTACAACCACCTATCTAGAGTCTGAGTACGAAAATCTAGAAGAGGTAGTGGTAGCAGCTTATTCCGCAGAGGTTGCCATGGATATGGCTGTAGCCAAAGAAGCGCCTTCCGCCTCAAGAAAGATGCGTAGCAGTGTCGGAGAACGAAACTCTACCCTAGAAGTAAAACAAGACGAACGCCAAACGGCAGTAGAGTTTGAGCTGCAAACGCCCTATTCTATCCCCTCGGACAAGAAACCTTTTATCCTCGAAGTAAAAAGACACTCCCTCCCTGCCTCTTATGAATATGTATGCGTACCTAAGGCCGATCCCGACGCCTTCCTTTTGGCACACATCGGAGGCTGGGAGCAATACAAGCTACTCTCCGGAGAAGTAAATATCTTCTACGAAAATAGCTTTGTGGGCAAAACCCTCCTCGACACTCGTTCCCTCACCGATACTCTACAAGTATCATTGGGGCGCGACAAGGGTATCCGCGTAACGAGAGAAAAGGAGATAGAAAAGAACAGCAGCCGATTCTTGAGCAACAAAATAGAAGAGACTCGCTCTTGGAATACGACTCTACGAAATAGCAAATCAACCCCCATCGAGATCACGCTTTACGATCAGGTCCCAGTCTCAACCAATGACGAGATCTCTGTGCGTACAGAAAACACCTCGGGTGGTGAGTACAACCCCAATACGGGAGAGGTGAAGTGGAAACTCAAACTCAACCCCTCAGAGAGCAAAACCCTCAACCTAAAATACATTGTAAAAAGCCCTAAGGAGAAAAAACTCTACGTAGAGTAAACTAAGGAGTATTGTATATCTCAAGAGAATTTATACCTTTGCACTCGGAAAAAGGGAATCTTGAGATGCGGTAGTAGCTCAGTTGGTAGAGCATCAGCTTCCCAAGCTGAGGGTCACGAGT
>ERZ773250.1537-NODE-1537-length-11395-cov-19.573810_pt1 | contig 11395 bp, 8 predicted proteins | sample MGYA00511258_ERZ773250 | MGnify/ENA primary metagenome ERZ773250 (study PRJEB29015, sample SAMEA2738164) | human oral metagenome | biome: human oral; feature: human-associated habitat; material: saliva | place: China | collected 2187 ... | reverse complement strand
GACTATGCTTATAACGGGATGCTCAATGCTATGGCACGTGGTATGGTGCCTAGTTTCATAGCACGTGGTATGTCTGAAGAAGCGGCTATGCTAGCGGCTCGCACGCTAGTAGCTACTAATATTGCACGTGCTGGAGGCGTTTCCATTAATATGACGATGGATCCTGTCCCAGGCGTTTTCCGTACGCCAACATTTAACTTTGGTGTCTATCATGAGAGTAATATCGACCTCTCCAATCGCCTAAGAGCTACGCTCGGCTTGCGCTATGACTATTCGCATGTGGCGATAGATTATGCGACTTCAGCTCGTGTCGCATTGCAAGAGCACGTGTTGGGCGTGAATATTAATCCTGTAATCACATCAACGTTGAATCACCATGAGGGTAATCATTTCAAACAATTACTACCAAAGGTTGGACTAACTTATCGTTTCGATGACGGGAGTAACCTATATGCCACATGGTCTAAGGGCTATCGTGCTGGTGGATATAATTTCCAAATGTTCTCTGATATATTGCAGGCTGAAACATCACAAGCCGCACAAAAGGCACGTGCAGATGTGGATATTCAGCATGATGAGGCTTATTATAAGCGAATCGCTAAGACGATAGAATATAAACCTGAGACTAGCTGGAACTATGAGGTAGGTACTCACCTCAACCTCTTGGGTCATCAAATTCATCTTGACCTAGCAGCTTATTATATGCAAATCCGTAATCAACAACTCTCTGTAATGGCTGGTAATTATGGTTTCGGACGTGTTATGACAAACGCAGGCCGTAGTCATTCGTGCGGCTTAGAGGCGACACTTCGAGGTGGTGCGCTTGATAATCGTTTGGTTTATGCCCTTAGTTACGGCTTTACAAGTGCCCAGTTCGATGAGTATTCCGATTCTATCGCTGGAGGCAATAAGGTGAATTACAAAGATAAGAAAGTGCCTTTCGTCCCACAACATACATTGGGCGCAAGTGCTGACTATCGTATTGACGTTGACCCAGCCGCCTTACTCGATGCCTCTTATCGTTTCCATTTACGTAGTGTGACCGTAGGTTTGAACCTCTCGGCACAGGGCAAGACTTATTGGGATGAGCAGAATATGATAGGACAGAACTTCTATGCTGTCTTGGGCGCACATGCTGATGCTGACTTCGGGCAGTTGCACGTGAACCTTTGGGTTCGTAATCTGACTGACACGAAGTATAACACGTTTGCTGTACAAAGTGCTGCTACGGGTAATAAGTTTACATTCGCTCAGCAGGGTAATCCATTCCAGTTAGGTGTTGACTTTAGATATAAGTTTTGAGGAAGTTGACAAGTAGACAAGTTTACAAGTAGACGAGTGATTGGTTGGATAGAAGTGATGGTGTTGAAGTTGACGAGATAGACGTGTTGATAATATGCAAGTTATTTGTTCGTTTATTTACTTCTAGGCTGACGACTCAATGACACATACGAGTCACGTGCGTGACATGTATGTGTTAACCATGGTGACACATACGAGTAAATCACGTAACACGTATGTGTCATTTTTGTTACCTCCTATTGGTCGATTTTGTATCTCATGTAATTGATTCTAATACCTTGTGTTATAGGTTGTTTCTCATAGTTAGGTAAAGCCTATGTTCTGTTAGGTGTTCCAAGCCCGAAGGAGAGGGGTGGGAGGAAGTTATAACCTAACAGGTATGGACAGTTGTAGTTCTGTAAAATCGGCTTTCGTGGCATGTGCGTTCACGCTGAATCCTAGTGTTAAGCCCTTTAGCTTAGGGAAACTATAGAAGACACCCACTTGCTCGTGATAAGGATATTCAAGTCCGTGATTGGCACTATATCCCATGTGTCGGTAAAGATAATAACCGAGTGTGAGGCGAACGGAAACATTCCCATAGTAAACCTCGTGACGTGCCTCGATGCTTGCTGACCACGGACTATGTTTCTCGTCAGTATGTCCGTTTTCTTTATCCATTCTTGCTATCCGATGCGCATATTCGCCGTAGAATAGTCCGACGCCTACCCCCGATGCCCAACGGCGAGCATAACGATAGAGGAGATGTGTGTGAAAGGAGTAAGCCCCGTAATAAGTAAAATGTTCTTTACGATAATCAGGCTGTCCTTGAGGGGTATTGAACTGAGTTTGTAACCATTCCTCAAGTAATGTCTTTCCACCTAGTCCGAGGGTAAACTCAGTGAACCAATATTTTTGAAAGGGATGAGTGGCTTCAGTATTGCGTTTTACAATGGGGCTTGTGGCTTGTTGAGGTTCGTAAACAAGTCCTACGAACGGACCGAAGTAATTTGCGCCTTTGTTGGGTCGTGCCATAGCCCCATTGCTATGGTGTGCGAAGTCTAATCCGCCCTTTACGCTCCATTCTTTCGCAATCTTAACTTGTCCGTACAAGCCAGCGTTGAAATAGATATTTAGGTGTGAGCCGATATATTCATTATCTATATCGTTCTTCTGATTATATTTAAGGCTCGTGTAGGCAATACCCGTTCCTAGATAATATCCCCATTGCCAGTGCTTGCTTCGATAGAGTGGTCGGTTGAAGGTACCATATAAGGTGAGGAAGTTCCCCAGCTTACTGGTATAGTTTACAGGCTGTGCTTCGCCCCATGGATCATCCCTGTGCATGGTTGTTCCATGGTTGAGTTGATAGCGCAAACCGAATGAGAAAGTGGGGTAGTTATAGTCGTGTGCATACGCATTCTTCGTAGGTGTAACGTTTATTTGTGCAGCCCAAGAATGCGTGTCTTTCGTCTTCGTCCAGATACGTGGCTCCTTATCTAAAGTGAGCGTTTGTGCAGGGATATAGCGGAACTCTATCCCCATCTTCGCAATGGAGAGCGAGTCATTCACCTCTGCTGTCACATTGATCGAAAGGGTAGAGAGAAGTATGAGGATAGCTGTTCTCACCTTATTATGTTATAGCACTTTAATCCTGTAACCCAGTGTTACCTCGAACATATTATTACGAGCATTTCGCATGAGTTCTTGAGCTTCAGCATTGCGAGCTAACTTCCTAAAGTAGAGGTTATAGCGTGCTTCAATCTGCCATTGGCTCCATTCATAACTAACACCAAATGGGATCGCTACATCACCTTTATATATATAGTCTTTTAGGTTATGCTTCGTGCCATCATCCAGTTTCGCTTTAGCACTGATAATATAGCCTGCGTGTATACCTGTTGTGAAACTCACGGGGAGGTCTATCCAGGGATACCAACGCACAATATAATTGGTGTTGATATAATCTAACTTAAAGTCGTATGGACCATATTTCTGGGACGTTTGCACGCCCGATGCATTGGTAGTGTTAATGGTGCGATAAACGCCTGATGAACCTTGATGGCTGTATTGCATCTCAACAGCTATGGCAATATTTTTAGCTAGGAACACCTCCACATAAGCTCCCCCAACAAGCCCTAACTTGACCTTTCCGTCAATGCCTGGTAAGTTAGATAGATTCAGACCAAGCTTAGGTGCAGCATAGATGTCCCATTGTTCATGCTCGCCAGTTGGCTTAGTATCTTGCACGATAGCATCTTTTACATCCTTGATGCCCTCCTTAACTGCCTGCCCAATCTGCTTCGTGTTATCTTTGTTCAGCACTTGTGCCTGCCCGTTCGTTAATGCCATAAACAAAATGGCTGTAATCAATAGAATCCTTTTCATTCCTTAGGGTAAATGGTTTGGATGCAAAGTTAGTTATTTTTCTCTAAATAGCTGATTTGTGTGTGCTTTATTCTATCTCAAACAGGGAATATCATCTGTACTTCCCATAATTTTCACTTGCTAATAAGATTATTCCACTGATATTCTTTCTCTTTTCGAAGATTTTATATAAATTTGCACTGATAATAAAAGGGAATTAGAACTATTAACAAAAGTGATTCTGCGAGCGAAACCCATCTACTGAATTGACCAGCACAGGTTATTGTTTAAGCTAACGATTATTACTGTACCACGTCTATTATTCTTGCGCTTTCGTTCTTATGTGGAGTGACCGTGATAGTTGTCAACTTGTGAAGCTAATATGGTTTACAAGGAGGATATGATATTAGTTTTATTTTCTCCTTTATATTTATTTCTCTATAGTTATTCATTCTTTTTGTCACTTTAAAGTATTACCTTTTTTTCAGGTTATATGGCAGGTGTATATAATTAATTTGGTATTTATCTGTTTTATATAGAATAAATGTATTTCTGAAAATATGGATTTTAAAACTTTTAAGTCTTTGATTATTTCTGATCATAATAGGCTTAACCCTATTAGAGGAGGAATGATTCGACACATGTTGTTTCACCCTACCTTTAAATTGGTATTTTGGTTTAGATTTGTTTCCTATTTATGTAGTTCTCGAAACTTTTTTTTGAGAATCTTTGGTAGGCTTTTCTATCTAAGATTAAAATGGCATGAACTAAGAACAGGAATACAACTCCCTGTTGGTGCAAAAATAGCAGGTGGATTAGTTTTCCCTCATTATTCATGTATTGTTATTAATGGTGCGGCTACTATAGGTAAGAATTGTACGATTCTTCAAGGAGTCACAATAGGGGGGATGAAAATTATGATGTTCCTAAGATAGGTGATAATTGTGTTTTTGCAGCAGGAGCAAAAGTCATAGGCAATGTGGTTATAGGGAATAATGTCCTTATTGGTGCTGGCGCAGTTGTAACGAAGGATATTCCTGATAATGCCGTTGCTGTAGGTGTGCCAGCAAAAGTAATAAGTTATGAAGGAAAAACTAAAGTTGAACATTATCACATTTGTGGTTAATGAAGCTATTTTCACCATTATGATAATGTATAGAATGGCTTATTGCAATTGAAATAAATTACTAGTTCTTGATAGTATATACTATGTGCGTTAAAATCTTTGTAATATTATTAGCATGATTTTTTATGTAAGAAAACTTTACTGAGTGTATTCTACGAAAAGAGAAATAAACATATAGTTTTATTCGTTTGTAAGGCTGATAGAAGGATAGAACGTTTTGTGAGCTTGGGTGCAAGGTGTCGAATTCATATTTTCTTTATTTACGAAAGTAATATTTTTTATTCAAAATGTTAATATTTAAAATAATTTATTTCTAATAAAATGCTATTCTAATCTATCAATTGCTAATTTATTAATATTTTTATAATCATGCACATCTGTAGAATTGAGTATATATTATTCCGCTAATAAATCTACAAGTAGATAAAAAATGTTTTAACATATAATTATTAATTATTATGCCATTTGTTTCGATTATTATTCCTGTTTATAATTCAGAAAGATATCTGAATATAACAATTAATTCTTTATTTAATCAAACTTTTCAAGATTTTGAACTTATATTAGTTAATGATGGTAGCACTGATACCTCTGGAAAATTATGTGATGATTTTGCATTAAAAGATGAAAGAGTAATAGTTATTCATAAAACAAATGGAGGAGTAAGTGTTGCGAGAAATACTGGTATAGAACAAGCGAGAGGAGAGCTTATTTGGTTTGTTGACCATGATGACTTTGTTTTTCCTGATTACCTTGAAACAATGGTAAAAGAGATGGGGGACTTTGATTTATTACAATCATCTTCTTTAAGTGGGAGACGTAATGATATTTCATCATGTATCAGAGCTTCGTTAGATAATGATAAAACCATTACATGCATTAAGAAAGAGAATGGAGCATTGGTTTTTCCAAAAATTGATGTCAATAATATGGCCACTATCTGGAATCAACTTTATAAGAAGGAAATAATAAATAATTACAATATAAGATTCCGGAAGATTCAAAGCGAGGATGAGTTGTTCTCTTATGAATATATGATGTATGCAAATTCTATAAAAAAAATTAATTATCAAGGCTATTTTTTTATTAAGAATCCAGATTCTCAAGGATCTAAGCATAATTATATTGCTGAGTATGATTATATCCAACTTATGGAAAATATATATTTAAAAATTTTAGATAATTGGTCCATAACAGATAAAAAATATATACAAAAAATTAAAGCACGTATAGCTATACGTATAACACATTTTTTATTAAAAGGTTATCTTTCAGATACAAGAGTTTCACGAGAAGAAAGACTCCATAGATGGCGATTGGCAAATAAAGATACTTTTACGAATCTGGGAGTAATGACATGGTTGAATTTAAAGGAAAAAATAATATACGCTATAGCAAAACTAGGTATATATAATTTATTAGATTCGGTTTTAAAAAATATTATAGATAATGTGAAGAAATAATATAGTGGTAAAATATATCAAACATAAATCTTCTATTATAATCTTATTGCAGCAATAGATTTGTATACCTTTAAGAACTCTAATTTTTAGAAATTAATGATTCTATGTAATAATTCATTTTACTAAATAAATGTATCATTGATGTTAGTAATTTAGTTGGAAAATATCTTAATTAATTATTGTGTTATTCTTTACTAAATAATTGTTATTTTTTTTGTTTAATTTTTAAACATATTTTTTGATAATATATCGAGTCCCATTGTCTTGTATTTATTAATTGTGTAAAACTAAAAAGTGTTGTATGAATTTATATAGCTTATAGCTAATTAAATGTAGTTTGATAATAAAATATTTATTTTAAATTACTTATAGTATAATGAATGAGTCTCAAAATAATAAACGTATAGCTAAAAACACCTTATTTCTGTATATGAGGATGCTTTTAACAATGGTAATCTCCTTGTATACATCTCGTGTTACACTTGCAACTTTGGGCGTTGTTGATTATGGAATATACAATGTTGTTGGAGGTGTCATTTCTATGTTTGCTTTTTTAAATTCAAGTTTGTCTTCTTCAACACAACGCTTTCTTACCTTTTCTCTTGGTCAAGGGGATTTTATACAATTAAAGAAAGTTTTTACAGCCTCATTGAATATTCATATTATTTTATCACTACTTATTGTCTTGTTGGGAGAAACGTTGGGGCTATGGTTTCTTAACAATAAATTGGTTATACCAGAAGATCGTGTGCTTGCAGCTAATATGGTATACCAATTAACCATATTTATGTCTTTAATAAGTATTATTCAAGTTCCTTTTGATGGTACTATTATTGCTCATGAGAAGATGGACATATTCGCGTATTTTAGTTTATTAGATATAATTTTAAAGTTAGCAGTCGTTTTTATTCTAATGATTGTAGATTGGGATAAAATGATCTTATTGGCAATCTTGTATTCATTAGTTGTTCTATTTAGATTTATTTTATATGTAGTTTATTGTAAACGGCACTTCATAGAGATTGGACTTCGCTTTTTCTATAAAAAAACATTATATAAGCAATTAGTATCTTTTGCAGGTTGGAATCTTTTTGGTGCTGTTGCAGTACTCTCCAAAGATCAAGGGTTGAATATTCTTTTAAATTTATTTTTTGGCCCGATTGTTAATGCAGCGCGAACAGTATCTTATCAGGTTTCTTCAGCTATTGCAAATTTTATGATAAATTTTCAAACAGCAATAAATCCTCAAGTCGTAAAATACTATGCTTCTAATGAATTAGATAATATGGAGCGCCTTGTATATCGTGGAAGTAAACTTTCTTTCATACTAACTTTCTTTTTGGGGTTCCCTGCTGCTCTTAATATCGATTTTTTATTAGATATTTGGCTTGTTAAAGCCCCCAATAATGCAAATATATTCATTATTCTTCTTTTAATAGATAATATGATTTGGAGTATTTTTGGTAGTCCTATGGCTAATTCATTACAGGCAACGGGTAATATAAAAAAATATCAGATTATAGTTGGTTGTATTGTCATATCTATTCTTCCGATTTCATATCTTGCTTTGAAACTGGGGTGTGAACCACAAATGGTATTTGTAATAGGCATTTTCATCACTCTCATTTCTGGTGTTATGCGATATAAATTATGTGTCTCTCAAGTAGGTTTTCATGTAAGACTTTTTCTCAAAATGGTTGTTAAGAGGGTTGTTTATATACTTCTTTTCTCAATGCCAATTCCACTTGTAGTCAAGTATTTCTATAATGCATCAACATGGCATGATTTTTTAATTGTTTTATTAACTACACCAATTATTTCTGCTGTTGGTATATACACTGTAGGACTTGAAAAAGAAGAAAAGTTATATGTAAGAAGTGTTTTAAATGATAGATTTAAAAGATGGATATAGTTTTAATATTTAATGGATTAGGTAATCAAATGTCTCAATATGCTTTTTTCCTTTCAAAAAAAAAGCATATAAAAAAATGTCGATATTTGTATTTCACATCGAGCTGTAGTCATAATGGTTCAGAGTTGGATAAGCTTTTTCATATAAAATTTCCTCGCACACTGCTTAATCGTTTTCTATATAAGGTTTATAGTCTTTATGATGGTATTCCAAAACTTCGTAAGTTTTTTCATTTAATTGGAATAAAATGTATAAGAGAAAATAAGAAATACACTTATGAGAGGAAAATGCTTTTAAAGCATACAAAATGGGGTATAACCTTTTATGTTGGTGGATGGCATAGTGAAAAATATTTCTCTGGGTGTGAGAAAGAGATTAAAGAAACATTTAAGTTTGATGTAGAGAATGAAGACGAAACTTTTCGTCATTTAGCAAAAATAGTATCGTCAAATACTAATAGTGTTTCAGTTCATGTAAGAAGAGGAGATTATTTAAAAAGTTCTCCATCTGATTATTATCAATTTGCGGGTGTAGCAACTGAAGAATATTATCAGCAGGCTTTTCAAAAGATAGTATCAATCATAGATGATCCGACATATTTTGTTTTTTCTGATGATATAGCATGGTGTCAAAAACATTTTGAAGATAAAAGATGTTACTATGTTGATATAAATAAAGGGGAAAAATCATGGCGTGATATGTATCTAATGTCACTTTGTCATCATCATATTAATGCAAATTCAACTTTCTCGTGGTGGGGTGCTTGGTTATGTAGATATAATGACATGATAACAATTTGTCCAGAAGAATTTATAAGAGGAGTGAATATAAAAGATGTGTATCCTGCAACATGGATTCGCATAAATAAATAAAGATATGAAACCCAAAATTATAGCATTTTATTTACCTCAGTTTCACCCAACACCAGAAAATGATGAGTGGTGGGGAAAAGGATTCACTGAATGGACTAATGTTGGACGTGCTAAGTCTCTTTTTAAAGGACATGACCAACCAAGAGTCCCTACAGAGTTAGGTTATTACGATTTGAGATTGCCAGTGGTGCGCGAGCAACAAGCAGAATTGGCAAGAAAGGCTGGTGTTACTGCTTTTTGTTATTGGCATTATTGGTTTGGAAATGGGAAACAGATGTTGTCAGAAATTTTTGATGAAGTCTTAAATTCTGGCCAGCCAGATTTCCCTTTTTGTTTAGGGTGGGCAAATCATTCTTGGTTTGCAAAATCATGGGATAAAACGACACCGAATAAGTTACTGGTTAAGCAAGAATATCCAGGTTTAGAAGATCAAATACAGCACTTTCAAAACCTACTTAGAGCCTTTAAAGACCCAAGATACATTAAGGTGGACAATAAACCCTTTTTATTGATTTTCGACCCTTTTACTCTTCCTGATACATATATAGAAAACTTTAGAAAATTTGCTAAAGAGGCGGGTTTACCTGACTTATACATTGTAGCAAATAGCTATAAAACAGAATTATCTCCAGGTTATTTCACTGAAAAAGGATATGATGCAGTTAGTTATGCACGCCTTTCTTCTCTTTGGACTGAAAACATAATGAAAAAAGGAAGTTTGGAACGTAGATTTTATTCTACTTATCGTGTTTTAAAGCAGTATATTACTGGCCGTCCGCGAGGTGCAAGAGACTATAGTAAGGATTTCCCAAAGTTAATTACTAAGCAAGACAAAGATAGAAGAGTTATTCCACAGATTGTTCCACAATGGGACCATAGTCCTAGAAGTGAGCATGCGGCTGATTTGATATATTATAATTCGACACCAGAAAGTTTTTATCTTCATTGTTTAGATGCATTTGAAGTATTAAAGGATAAGCCTGAAGAAGAACAAATTCTAATATTAAAATCATGGAATGAATGGGGAGAAGGAAATTATATGGAACCAGATATCTCAAATGGCGATGGTTATATTAAAGCTCTACGTAAAGCTTTAAATAAAGTTTCTGAATGATATTTTTAAGTTAAATACAAAGGATAGATAATATGATAGGCAAAGAAATTAAAATAGCTGTTATTGGCTTAGGTTATGTTGGCTTGCCTTTGGCAAGATTATTCTCAACAAAGTTTAAGACTGTTGGTTTTGATATGAATCAAGGACGTGTTGATGCGTTAATGGCTGGTCATGATGCTACATTAGAAGTATCAGATGAGTTATTACAGTCTGCTTTGAAGAATGGATTTGTATGTACAACTAATCTTGAGGATATTAAAGACTGTAATTTTTATGTTGTTGCCGTACCAACGCCAGTTGACGTAAACAATCGTCCTGACTTGAAACCTCTTTGGGGTGCAAGTGAGACGGTTGGTAAAGTTATTTCTAAGGGAGATATCGTTGTTTATGAGTCAACAGTTTATCCAGGCGTAACGGAAGAAGAATGTTTACCTGTAGTAGAGAAAGTTTCTGGCTTAACATTCAATAAAGATTTTTTTGCAGGTTATTCTCCTGAGCGTATAAACCCAGGCGATAAGGAGCATACTGTAGAGAAAATAAAAAAGGTAACATCGGGTTCTACTCCTGAGATTGCTGATTTGGTAGATAATGTGTATAATGCAGTTCTTATTAACGGAACACATAAAGCACCTTCTATAAAAGTAGCTGAAGCTTCAAAGATTATTGAAAACTCTCAACGTGACGTTAACATTGCGTTTATGAATGAGTTGGCTAAGATCTTTAATGCAATGGGTATCGATACAAGAGATGTAATAGATGCTGCTGCTTCTAAGTGGAATTTTATTAAGTTGAATCCTGGTTTAGTTGGTGGTCATTGTATCAGTGTAGATCCTTATTATCTCATTCAAAAGGCACAGGTCTATGGTGTCTTGCCACGTATCATGTCTGCAGCACGTAGATTGAATGACGGTATGGGAGATTACGTTGCAAATCAGACAATCAAGATGATGAATAAGAAGGGAGCACTCGTCAAGGATTCTAATATCTTGATACTTGGTATCACCTTTAAGGAAAATTGTCCTGATGTACGTAATACTAAGGTTGTTGATATCTATTCTACATTGTCGGAATACACTTCAAACATTACGGTCTTAGACCCATGGGCTAATGTTGAAAGAGTGAAGAAAGAATATGGGATTGATGCTGTCGCGTCTTTGCCTAAGGATAAGAAATATGATGCTATTATTCTTGCCGTTTCTCATAAGCAGTTTGCTGATACAGACTGGAGAGAGAAATTAAATGAGAATGGTGTTATTTATG
>ERZ773250.1533-NODE-1533-length-11403-cov-3.269387_pt1 | contig 11403 bp, 9 predicted proteins | sample MGYA00511258_ERZ773250 | MGnify/ENA primary metagenome ERZ773250 (study PRJEB29015, sample SAMEA2738164) | human oral metagenome | biome: human oral; feature: human-associated habitat; material: saliva | place: China | collected 2187 ... | reverse complement strand
TGAGAACCACACTCAGGACAGACTTGACCTGTAGGCTTGTTCCATTCTACAAAGTCACAATCAGGGAAGTTGCTACATCCATAGAATGCCCTACCCCTTTTTGACTTTCTAAGTATTATGTCTCCATCTCCACACTTTGGACATTTTACTCCAACTTTGTCTACTATAGGCTTGGTATTCTTACATTCTGGATAGTTTTTACAGGCCATGAACTTACCAAACCTGCCATGCTTGATTACCATGTTAGACCCACAAAGTTCACAGATTTCATCAGTTTCTTCGTCCATATTAATCTTCTCTATATTTTCAATAGCCTCTTTTATAGAAGAAGCCAGTGGGGCATATGATTCAGAAACAACATTTTTCCAATCTTCAAGACCCTCTTCAATCTTATCTAATCTCGATTCCATCTGGGCTGTATAGTCAACATCTGTCAACATTTCAAAGTTTTCTTCTAAAATATCTGTTACTATCTTCCCAAGCTCTGTTGGCTTGATTGCAGGCCCCTCTTTTTCTACATAGCCCCTAGTTAGGATAGTACCTATAGTAGGTGCGTATGTGGAAGGTCTACCAATCCCTAGTTCTTCAAGCGTTTTTACCAGACTTGCCTCTGTATACCTTGGTGGTGGCTGGGTAAAGTGTTGCTTAGGATCTACCTCCTTAACTGGTAGTTTATCATTAAGCTTGATTTCTGGTAGGATTTTATCCTCCCTATCATAATAGTCATATACCTTGGTAAAACCATCGAAAACCTGCTTTGAACCTGATGCCTTGAAAGTATATTGTCCGATAGTAGCCTCTATACTCATACTTTCATATAGGGCATCTGACATCTGACTAGCTACAAACCTCTTCCATATTAGGTTGTAAAGCTTGTACTGGTCTGTTGATAAAGAAGCCTTTATTTCTTCTGGGTGCCTATAAACAGATGTAGGTCTAATAGCCTCGTGGGCATCCTGGGAATTAGTCTTAGACTTGGACTTCTTGTCCTTGCTTGCTGAATGGTACTTTTGTCCATATGAGCTCAATATAAAGTCCTTGGCAGAAGACTTTGCTTCTTCAGACAGCCTCTGTGAATCAGTTCTAATGTAAGATATCAAACCTACACTACCTTCACCCTTTATACTTACACCTTCATATAGTTCCTGGGCTACCTTCATAGTTTTCCTTGTAGTGAAGCCCAGCCTATTTACAGCTTCCTGCTGAAGTACAGAGGTAGTAAAAGGCTTGACTGTAGCCCTCTTCCTAGTCTTTGTATCTATATTCTTAACAAGAATTTTTGATTCCTTTATATTTTCAATGATCTCATTGACCTGGTCTTCATTGTTCAGGTCTAACTTCTTACCATCTATACCATAAAAAGAAAAATCAACTGGACATCCTGCCACCTCAGAAACTAGGTCTAAAGACCAGTATTCAACAGGTACAAAGTTCTCAATTTCTGTTTCCCTATCACATACCAATTTAGTAGTGACCGACTGGACCCTACCAGCACTTAGACCTCTCCTTATTTTCTGCCATAAGATTGGACTAATCTGGTAGCCCAATAGCCTATCCAAGACCCTTCTTGCCTGCTGGGCATCAACTAAATCAATATTTATCGATCTTGGTTTCTTGATGGCCTTCTTGATTGTATCCTTTGTAATTTCATTAAATTCTATCCTACATTGGCTCTCAGGATCTATTTCAAGTAAATAAGATAGGTGCCAGGAGATTGCCTCTCCCTCTCTATCGGGGTCGGTTGCTAGATATATTTTCGAAGCCTTTTTAGCTTCCTTTTTAAGGTCCTTTATTATTGGACCCTTTCCCCTAATGTTTATATACTCGGGTTCAAAATTATTATCTATATCGACACCCAGCCTACTCTTGGGTAAATCTCTTATATGTCCTACAGATGCCTTTACAACATAGTGGTTTTTGCCTAGAAATTTTTCGATAGTCTTTGCCTTCGCTGGAGACTCGACTATTACTAAAGCTTTTGGCACAAACAACACCTCCATTTATTTATATTATAAGGATCCTATTTAATTCGTAGGTATTTATGCCTACTTCTAAAATATAATCCATCATAGTCAAATTATTGACATAAAATATGACATCCCCTATCTCAATATTGAGGTAGAGGGAAATCTTGTCAATATCTAGGGCTCCTTTTTCAGACAAGAGCTTTAAAATAGCCTGCTCGTGTTCAGAAAATTGTTGCCTTTCTAACTTATCATTTCTAATATTATCACAAACGGAGTCAATATTACTAGCATTTTTCTTATTTTTTTTGTTATTTAATGAATCAAAAGAATAAAAGCTTTCATAATCTTCTAGTATATCTCGGCTAGTCTGTACTATTTTTCCCCCCGTACTTATCATCTCATTGCAGCCATATGAAAGTTCTGAAAAAATACTTCCAGGCACTAGGTAAACCTCCCTACCGTTATCAAGTCCATAGGTGGCTGTTATTAGGGACCCGCTCTTCTTTCCCGCCTCTATAACCAGGGTTCCCCTGGATAGTCCTGCTATTATCCTATTTCTCATGGCAAAGCTAGCCCTAAAGGTCTGGCCTCCTGGACCTGTCTCGGATAAAACGAGGCCACCCTTGTCGATTATTTCTTTAAAGAGCCTGGTGTTAGACCTTGGGTATATATTGTCTATGGCAGTCCCCATCACTGCAATTGTTGGAGACCCACCATCCATACAGTAGCTATGGGCATAAGAATCAATCCCCAGGGCCAAGCCACTCACTATGCCTATACCAGCTTCTGATAGGTCCTTGACCAGGTACTTGCTGGCATTTTTCCCATAGTCAGTACACTTCCTTGCTCCTACAACCGATAGGAAGGGGTACTTGTTTACTATAGATATATCCCCATAATAATAGAGGATATAGGGCGGATCGTAGACATTCCTAAGCAGGCTAGGATAATCCTCTGAATCATAAGTAACTAATAAGACCTTGCTTGAGCTTATATTATTTTTAATTTCATCTATAAGGGTCTGGTCATATCCATATTTCCTAATCTTATCCATTACTTTTTTAGAAAAATAGCTATTTCCAATACCTAAAATCCAATCTATAAATGACCTAACCCCTATACATACTTCTGGTTCTTGAAGTCTGTCTTGCCTAGGCGCTTTATCCACTCCTGTATAGCTAGCTAGCTTACCAATTGAAATTATATTGGTATCATCTGAAAATATAGACCTTAGCTCTGCCATATTTTCTTCATAAAAAAGCTTCATTTCCCTAGACCCTATACCTACAACTTCCTTGGCCCATATAAAAAAATTATCCATATTCTATCCTCCAAATCTTATACACCTACTATTCCTTAAAAAATCTCATTACTACAATATCCAGTCCCCTATATGGAAACTATCTATCCACTAATAGTGACAAAAGTACTTATAATAAGCCTTCCTGTAGGAAAAGGCCTCTACAATATCCCGACTAGAAATACTCTCCCTTGCTTCTAGGTCTGCTATAGTCCTGGCTAGCTTTATCAGTCTAGTGTAGGACCTATTACTCAAGCCATATTTTTTATATAGGCTTCCTGCCACCATGGCCGAATCCTGGTCCAGGCTACAATACCTTTCTATATCTTCACTTGTCATTTGAGAATTCACATAGAAATCCCTATCATTAAATCTATCCGCTTGAATCCTCCTTGCCACTTCGATGATCTGCAAGATTTCTTTAGAGGTCATACTCTTAGACCTATCATCGAATTCTTCAAAATCAACCTTTCCAACCTCACAAAAAACATCCATCCTATCCAATATAGGCCCAGATATCTTTCCTAGATACTTGTCTATTTCGTATTGTCTACAGCTACACTCCTTATGACTTTTGTAGTAGCCACAGGGACAAGGATTCATTGATACTATCAATTGAAAGGCGGCAGGATAGGTCACACTGTGGTTGATCCTCGAAATATTTACTACAGAATCTTCAATAGGTTGTCTTAGGGCCTCTAGTATTTGCTTGGGAAACTCTGCTACCTCATCTAGAAACAAGACCCCCCTATGGGCCAGGGTAATCTCACCCAGGCTAGCCTTGGAACCACCACCTATAATAGATATCTTTGTAGCCGTATGGTGGGGCTGTCTAAAGGGTCTGACTCTTATCAGGCCCTGCCCCTCTCTTAGGAGGCCTGCAGCACTATATATCTGGGTAATTTCTAATTCTTCTTGGGTATTAGGTCTAGGCAATATTGTCCTAATAGACCTAGCTATCATTGTCTTACCAGTTCCGGGTGGACCTATCATAAGGAGGTTATGCCCTCCAGCTACTGCTACCATGGCAGCCCTCTTGGCTAGGATATTGCCCCTAATATTAAAAAAGTCATCCTCCACAATTACAGGTCTACTCATATCTGACTCACTATACTTTTCATCTATGATCCCCTGATTTCCGGCCGCTTGAATACTATATTCACTTTTTGATAAGACACCTTCATTATTCTCGGCTTGACCTAAGATTGGACCATTAATTTTATTATCCCCATATAGGTTAGCGTATTTGCTAGACATATATACTTCCCTATCTTTAGGTGCCATTTCTAATAGCTTTATACACTCCTTAACGCTATCAATGCCTATAATTTCCATCCCACCTATCCCTCTACACTCAGGATAGTTGCTTATAGGTATAAAAACCCTCTTGATCCCTTCTTTTTTCATCCTTATTACAATGGAAAGAATCCCCCTCATGTTCTTTACCCTACCATCAAGGGATAATTCTCCCAAAAAACCAGATTCTGCCAGGTAGTCATCTGACTGTTTAATCCTAGATCTAAGTATACCAACACAAATACCGAGGTCAAGGTAGGCACCATCTTTTTTAATGTCTGCAGGTGACAGGTTTATTACCAGCCTACTTAGGGGAAAGTCATAGCCACTATTTAAAATTGCCGACCTAACCCTCTCTTTTGACTCCTTAACCTCTGTGCCAGCAAGACCCACTACACTAAAGTAGGGCATCCCTTTTGATATATCAACCTCAATATCGACGATTAGGCCATCTACACCCATAACCATACCTGACTTGATCTTGTTAATCATATATTACCTCCTATGGTATAAGCATTTCTTATGTGCTTTATCTTCTTTTCTTTGAAATATACTTCAAATACATCAAACCTTACTGGGCAATCCAAGCTTCCTTTTGAGGAAAGGTAATTTTTGGCAAGGCAAATAATCCTGGCCATCTTCTTTGAATCAACAGCTTGGGCAGGATTCCCAAAATACGTATTATTCCTAGTCTTTACCTCTCCAAAAACCAAAACTTCATTCTCAACAAATATTATATCCACTTCCCCCCTCCTGGTCCTGTAGTTCCTATCCACAATCCTGCAACCTATTCTTTCAAGATAAAGGGCTACTGCCTCTTCTCCTATCATACCAATCTCGTAATTATTCATAAAACCTCCATAAACCTAGTTAGACCTATAGTCTTATGTACGATTTTAAAAATAAATAAAGTCCATAAAAAAAAAGACCAGAAGTCAATTGCTTAACTCCTAGTCATATAAAATATATTCTTACTTATATATAATTCTTTCATTGATAGAAGCGAGGTCCTGGCAACCAGTCAATACCATAGCTGCCTCTAGGTCTGCCTTTAGCCTTGAAATATACATTTCAACACCTTGAGTCTGACCACCAAAGGAAGCTGTTATAAAAGGTCTGCCTATTAGACAGGCATCAGCACCCAAGGCCAACATCTTTAAAACGTCCACTCCTGTCCTGATACCGCCGTCTACAAATACTTTAATCCTACCGTCAACAGCCTTGGCTATTTCAGGAAGTACATCTGCAGTTCCCGGAGTATAATCCTGGACTCTACCGCCATGGTTAGAAACAACTATACCATAAACTCCGGCCTCAACTGCCATAAGGGCCTCATCAGGGGTCATTATACCCTTTAAGATAAAGGGAAGGTCCGTTGAATTTACAAGCTCTCTTATTTCATCTATATTCTTAGCAAATACAGGTGTACCATGTAGCTTAAGTGTAACTAGACCACAAGCATCTAGGTCAACACCAACAGCTATTGCACCAGCCTTTTCTGCCTTTTTAATCTTTTCTATTATATTTGCATTTTCCCATGGCTTTATAAATACAATACCAGCCCCATCGTACTTTTCCATCACCTCTAGGTTGTCTAGTAGTATCTGAGGTACTGCTGTATCCCCTACCATGGCATAAGTACCCATATTTTTACAGCCTTCTATTACAGGCTCAATGTATTCCTTTTCAGTAACTAGGCCCCCCATATTAAGTATCGTACCAGTTATAGGTGCTGCCATCACAGGTAGGTCTAGCTTCTTTCCAAATAGGTCTATAGACATATCCGGTTCAGCCACCTTATGGATAACTCTCATATTAAGTTTAATCCTGTCTAGGGCTTCAACATTTTCTATAAAGGCCTTACCTGTGCCCTTACCACCCATACCTGGAACCTGGCCACGACAGGCAACACCATCACATACCCTACAGACCTTACATGATCCATTATACTTTTCTCTTGCCCTATCTAGCATTTCCTTGTATTCCATATCCATACCTCCATATACACATATATAGGTCAACCTTGAAGATTCTTCAAAAAGCTATTCCTATGTATCTTTGTTCTACCAAATTTTTCTAGACCCTGGTAGTGGTCCCTAGTGCCGTAGCCCTTATTCGAAGCAAATCCATAACCTGGATATTCCTTGTCATAATCTACCATCATCCTATCTCTAGTAACCTTGGCTACTATACTTGCCGCAGCAATTGATATAGACTTGGCATCCCCCTTTATAATAGGTAGCTGTGGAATATCCACTCCTGGTATCCTTACTGCATCATTTAAGAGACAATCTACATCTACTTCTAGCTTTTCTAAAGCTCTTTTCATGGCTATATAGGTTGCATTTAAGATGTTGTGTTCATCTATTTCATTATTGTCTGCCATGCCTATGCCATAGTCTATCGCTTCGTTTATTATTGTATCGTATAGGGACTCCCTCTTTTCCTCTGACAGCTTTTTAGAGTCATTTATACCTGGAATCCTGGCATTTGGCTTAAGGACTACAACTGCAGCCACTACTGGTCCAGCCAAGGGTCCCCTGCCAACTTCATCAAGTCCCGCTACAAATACTGCTCCATTTTTATAGCACTCATTTTCGTAGTAATTTAGGAGGTCTAACCTTTCTTCCTCTGCCTGAAGCCTGATTAGAGCCTTCTTCAGCTTGTCACATATGGCCTGGACAGACTTCCTCTCATCAGCTGAAAAAACCTCTATGAAATCTAGGTATTCCTCCTGGGTAATCCTGTCAGCCAGGTCCTTTATTTCCTTGGTCTTTAATTTATTTATTTGGCTTAGGTCTAAATCCTTTAGCATATAAACCTCCCTATCTAATCCGTAATTGAAATTTACTGATTCATTACTTATCTTCATAAGTAGTCAACTATAGATACTATTTCACCATGCCTATAGTAAACCCTAGGCACACGCCTACTCATCATACACATAACCTCATGGGCTATTGAATCACAATCCCTTGCTACATCATCCACGGAAACTAGGTCATCACCAAAGACTAGGACATCATCATTTACCTTAACATCCATATCCATAGGCACCCTAACCATAGACTGGTCCATACATATCCTACCAACTATAGAGCACTTTACCCCATTGATATATACATATGGATTTCTCCTCCCCCTCAAGAAGCCGTCCGCATAGCCGGCTGCTATACTTACTATTTTTTCCCTTACAGTAGTGAAGTAGACTCTACCATAGCTGATTGATGTACCAGCATCTAGTATCTTAACATTGGAAACCTTAGCCTTAAAGGCCATAACAGGCTTAATATCTATAGAATAATTAACCTCATTTGATGGGTAGACACCGTACTGGATTATACCTGGCCTAACCATATCGTATTTTTCATCACAATCCAATATTTCTGCACTGTTAGAGCAGTGTATATAGTCAATCTCTACACCCATATCCTTTATTTTTTCAACCATCTCTGAAAACCTATGTGTCTGTAAATTTTCAAATTCCTTATTTCTGGCATCAGCAGTGGCAAAGTGGGTATACATACCCTCTAGTATTATGCCTTCTAGCTCACTAATTTCCTTTATTTCAGCTGCTATCTCTTCAACCTTATCATCTAGAACTACGTAGCCTAACCTTGACATGCCCGTATCTAATTTCAGATGAATCTTTGCCTTAATTCCAATTTCCCTAGCAACCTTGTCAATTTCACGAGCTAATTCAAGGTCAAATACCGTCATAGATACATTATTCCTAATGGAATCCTCTATTGTCATAGGATTTGTATAACCAAGATTTAAGATAGGACTTGTTATTCCATGGTCTCTTAGCTCCAGAGCCTCATTTAGCCTGGCAACTGCAAAAAAATCTGCGCCTAATTCTTCATAAAACCTAGCTATTTCAACTGCCCCATGTCCATAAGCATTTGACTTTATTACCATACACATCTTTGTGCCTTCAGGTATCTTATTCTTTATTCCCCTAAAGTTGTACTCCAAATTATCCAAATTTATTTCCAACCAATTTGAGGCCTTATTTACCAATTTTTTCATCTAATTCCTCCCATTCGATAACTTTTCAATCGGTGGATTTCTATAATATATTACCTATAGTAATTATATTTTTAATTTTTTTTCTAGTCAAGCACCGAGAATAATTTATCAAGCTATATTGAAGGCATCTCTAACACTATTTTACCAATCTTACCTTCCCTAAACTCATTTAGGACTGTTGTTGCTATCCTAGTATAGTCAAGCTCCCTATTACCAAGTATGAAGCCCCTCTTCCTACCAATGGCTTCCATAGTATCAATACCCTGTGGACCAATAGATTCTAGCTTATATCTATCCATCAAAAGGTCTGGGGCAATCTCCATCAACCTCTCAATTAGCCTTAGGCCTAGAGTCTCAACATCTAGTATTTCATCCTTAATTGCCCTTGTAAAGGCAAGGTTTAAGGCTACTTCCTGGTCTTCAAACTTTGGCCAAAGTATACCTGGAGTATCTAAAAGCTCCATGTCACCCCTGATTTTAACCCACTGCTTGCCCTTGGTAACACCAGGCCTATCTCCAGTCTGAGTTGACCTTCTACCAGATAGTTTATTGATTAGGGATGACTTACCAACATTTGGTACACCAACTATCATAATCCTGATAGCCCTCTCTCTTCTTCCCTTTTCAGCCAGGCCTTCCATCATTGACCTAGTAACAGCCTTACACTCACTTATTACCTTATTAACACCTGTACCAGTCATTGCATTAATTGGGATGGCCTTTACACCTTCTTTGGCGAAATATGCCACCCAAGCATCTATGGCAGACTTTTCACACATATCCGCCTTGTTCAACAGGACTATCCTAGGCTTATCACCTACTAGCCTATCAATGTCAGGATTCTTGCTGCTAAGTGGTATTCTGGCATCTAGGAGTTCTATTACCACGTCTACTAGCTTTAAATTATTCTGTACTAGCTCCCTGGTTTTCTTCATGTGACCAGGATACCAGTTTATATTTAGGTTATCATCCCTCAAATATTCATCGTTATAGCTCATACTTCCTCCTTCCTATGACCATTTTGTCATAGCTGGGCTTGAGAAAGCCCTTTATTTCAATCCAAGGACCCCATTGTTCCCAGACTCTTTACACTAAAAAAGGGCATCCTGAGACACCCTAATTTACTAATATACATACTTGTATATGCTAGATTATTTTCTTTTGCCTCTAGCTTCTTTGATCTTAGCAGCCTTACCAACTCTACCTCTGATATAGTTGATCTTAGCTCTTCTAACCTTACCAAATCTTGTAACTTCAATCTTTTCAATCTTTGGTGAATGAACTGGGAATGTTCTTTCTACACCTACACCGAAAGATATCTTTCTAACAGTGAAAGTTTCTCTGATTCCTCCGCCCTGTCTCTTAATAACAAGACCTTCGAAAACCTGGATTCTTTCTCTCTTACCTTCGACGATTTTAACGTGTACTTTAACTGTGTCCCCTGGTCCAAAATTAGGAACATCTGATTTTACCTGTGCGGCTTCAATAGCCTTAATTAATTCGTTCATTTCTTCCTCCTAATATCATAGACGTACATAAATACTTGACCTTTGTAAAAGAGGTACGCCCGTACTCAATAACCATTATATTATACCCTTAGATAATAGTATTGTCAATAGTTTAAATGATATTTATTGTATTTTTTAAGATTTTTTATCACATAAATAGCATACGTGGTTGAAATATATATTTAACTAGTATTATCAAGTGGTTAATATTGAAAATATTAGGAATTATATTGACAAATACCAGTAATAAGTGTTACAATTACTAATAAATTTTTAAGGGAGGTAACCAAAATGAAAAGAAACAATATATACATTTCGACAAGCAAGTTAAATATGGCAATTTTTGGTTACGTTTATTATTATAAGAGTTAAGGGTCACATAGCAAATTCTAGTGGCTCTATTTCCAATGATAATAAAGGAGCCCTAATATAAATTAATCATTAAGGCTTCTTACACAGGTGTAGGAAGCCTTTTATAATTTGCCCCACTTTTATTTTGTATTTATATAGTGTATAATATATGTGGACTTATTACAAAATTATATACTTATTTGATTTAGGAATATTATTTTAAGAAAGAGGTGTACTAATGGGAGTTTTTGAAGAACTACAAGCACGTGGCTTAATTGCCCAAATAACAAACGAAGAAGAAATTAAAAATCTAGTAAAAGAAAATTCTAAAGCAATTGAAATGATGGAAAATAAATTTATTTTTTATTTAAAAATCAAATTATTTAATATAATACAGTTTTTTCTGAATTTTCAAAATAATTCAAAATATCACTATAATCAACCATAACAATTGTATTTCCTGCATTATCTTTTTTCATTATTCCCTTATTTGTTATAATCTTATCTTTTATATTAGACTGTTTTGATTTAAAGTAGAAAATTCTCATTCCTCTTGGCACTAAAGCTTCAGATATTCCAAGTTTTTTTAAACCATTTTCTCTTATTTCATAGATATCATAATTTGTTGGTAATATTACTCCTCTTGGAAAATCTCCTGAACTAATACTAGGTATACTTGTAAATATATCTGTATTTATACCATTTTTAAGAACTATATGCCCATCATTACATTCTTCTTTAAGTCCTTCTAGTTCTACAATTCTTCTATACACAAATGATAAAGCACTATATATCTTATTATCTCCTGCTTTTTTAGTCCAATTAAATGCTCCATATATTGTAACACTCATCAATATAACAGTAATTATAAAATCCACCAGATATTGAAGAAAAAATATGTAGAGTTCCTCAATTACAAATGTTGATACTAAAATGTCAAATGAAATAA
>ERZ773250.1532-NODE-1532-length-11404-cov-3.841660_pt1 | contig 11404 bp, 7 predicted proteins | sample MGYA00511258_ERZ773250 | MGnify/ENA primary metagenome ERZ773250 (study PRJEB29015, sample SAMEA2738164) | human oral metagenome | biome: human oral; feature: human-associated habitat; material: saliva | place: China | collected 2187 ... | reverse complement strand
TATTATATCAGTCGTGTATTCCGAAATGTAATTGCAAGTTTGCTTTTTGTGTTTATCTTTTCTGTGTTGCCATATTTTATCGTTACTTATTTTAACAATAAAAAGCGGACATTAAGAGATAGAAAATTGCAAATGGTAATGGGGAATTTGTCCATTTCTTATATTCGTACCAAAACTTTTCTGGAAGCTGTTGAGCAAACGATAGACATTATTCCAGAAAGTTTAAAGGATAAATTCGAATTTTATTACAGAAATGTGATGTATTTTCATGCTGATCCAATTATGGCAATGTATGAACTTCGAGATAGTATTGACAACAGCTACTTTCATAAAATGATGAATTTAGTGCTGTTTCGAGTGGAATTTAAGATGTTAATTTATCGCTTCTGGAATCGCTATGATCCGGAGTTGATGGAGGCAATCTACGACCATTTTCTGGCGGATTTAGTGGCGGAATTATATCGTTGGCGTCGCGAAAAATATCACAAAAATTTTATCGTGAAGCATGCGCGAAATTTGGTATATTTGACGAAAAATGCCCCGAAGTTTTATGTAAATCTGGCTTAGAAATAAAATGTTCAACTATAGAAAATGTAGGAATAAAAAGTGACTTAGCGGTAAGATTCAGGATTTATGAATTGGCGCTATTCGATACTTGTAATTTCGCCATCTTTGAGATGCAACAGACGTTGATTTTTAGAGCCTCGAAATTTTAGAGTAAGGTCACGCTGAGCAAGAATAAATGGTCCATCAATCAAAGCGTCGAGGGTTTTGAAAAATCCCCATTGGTCATTCTGTTTTACTTTAATTTCTTCATAAGTATAGCCAGAAAATGACCAAACATTCCAACCGAGCTCTTCTTTTACGAATTTGGCAATTTCGATGCAGGCTTCGGCTTGGAGTGACGGTTCCCCGCCACAGAAAGTGAGGCCAGTTTGCCCCTTGAGGGAACGGAGTTCTTGCTTAATATCTTCAACATTAACAAGAATCCCGCCCTCCTCGTCCCAGGTTTCTTGATTTTGGCAGCCCTCACAGTGGATAAAGCAACCTTGAGTCCAAATCACGGCGCGCAACCCATAACCATTGACGATGCTATCATGCTCAATCGGGCCGGAAAGACGGATGTGATACTTATCAGAACCAGGGACGCGGGACGACATTTAGGCTTTTCCTAGAGATGATTTAGCGGTATGCTTGGCGTGTTCGCGGGCGGCCTTTTCGGCTTTGGTGTAGGTGCCAGAAACATTGTGTTTGACACGATCATGTTCTTCGGCGCGCTTTGCATCATTCCAGCGATCAAGAGAGCCAACTAGGTAGCCGGTGATGCGGCGGAGACGTTCAAAAGGAATCTCTCCTTCAAGACGACCACAGGATGGACAACGTTCGCCTGGAATAATTCCAGAAAAACCACAGACTGGATCACGATCGACCGGATGATTAACTGAACCGTAGCCAATGCCAGAATCGTGCATTTTACGAATGACGGCTTCGAAGGCCTCAATATTTTGCGATGGGTCGCCATCAAGTTCGACATAGGAAATGTGGCCGGCTGGACAAAGTGCGTGATACGGCGCTTCGATCTCGATTTTTTCAAAGGCTGAGATTGGGAAGTAAACTGGAACATGGAATGAATTGGTGTAGTAGTCACGATCATTTACGCCTTCAATGAGACCAAATTCCTTGCGGTCCATTTTAGTAAAACGTCCAGCGAGGCCTTCGGCTGGTGTGCCAAAGAGGCTGAAGTTAAGGTGATATTTTTGGCTATATTCATCACATCGCTTGGTCATATGTTCGATAATTTCGAGACCTTTCTTTCTGGCTTCTTCGTCTTCGCCGTGATGTTTGCCGAGCATAGCTTTGAGGGTTTCGGCAACGCCGATAAAGCCAATAGAAAGTGAGCCGTGCTTGATTACATCGCGTAGAGTATCGTCTGGTCCGAGTTTTTCGCTACCAAACCAGTTCCCCTCACCCATGAGAAATGGGAAGTTACGGACGTGTTGATTAGCTTGGAACTCAAATCGTTCAAGTAATTGGTCGGCAACTAGGTCCATTAATTCGTCGAGTTCCTTATAGAAGCCTTTCCAGTCTGCTGTTTTACGCTCCTTTAGTGCGATACCATGCTTAATGCCAAGGCGAACCAGGTTGATAGTCGTGAAAGATAGATTACCGCGACTGGTTGCGATACCGTCGGATTCTGGAAAAATGGAAGAGAAGACGCGGGTGCGACAGCCCATGGTAGCGATTTCAGTATTATAGTCACCTTTCTTGTAATATTTAATATTAAATGGGGCGTCAATAAAGGTGAAATTTGGGAAGAGGCGCTTAGAGGAGACCTCCATACTGCGTTTGAAGAGGTCGTAGTTTGGATCTTCTGGGTTGTAGTTAATTCCCTCTTTAACTTTAAAGACGGAGATTGGGAAGATTGGTGTCTCGCCGCGACCAAGACCTCGTTCAGTAGCTTCGAGAAGCATCTTGGAAACGAGACGACCTGATTCGGTGGTATCGGTACCGAAATTAATAGAGGTAAATGGGACTTGGGCGCCAGCACGGGAATGCATAGTGTTAAGGTTGTGGATGAAGCCTTCCATAGCTTGGAAAGTTTGGTTTTCAGTATCCTTCTTTGCTTCATCAATAACGACAGCTGGAATTTTGAGAGATTTTAGAGTTTCTTCGTCACCGTATTTGATATCTTCTGGAATGGCTGTATTAACTTTTTTACCAGAGAATTCGTTATATTTTTTAAGATTAGCACGGAGGGTTTTCTTGAAGGTTTTGTCGACGCCTGGCGCCATGGCATAATCGAAATTTGGAATGGCTTGGCCGCCGTGCTGTTCGTTTTGGTTGGCCTGAAGAATAATGGCGGCAAGTGCAGCGTAGGAGCCAATAGAGTTCGGCGTGCGAAGATGGCCGTGACCGGTATTAAAGCCACCATTGGCGAAAAGCTTTAGTGGGTCGGTTTGACAACAAGTGAGGGTACCGGTGGCATAGAAATCCAGGTCATGAATATGGATATCACCATGATCGTGAGCGGCACCAAAACGTGGTTCCATGAGAACGGATTTGGCGAAAAACTTAGCACCTTCGGCGCCAAATTGAAGCATTTTACCCATGGCGGAGTTGCCGTCGACGTTCGCATTACTACGCTTAATATCTGAATTTTGTTTCGCATCGAGCACGGCAATAGTGCGATAGGCATCCATGAGGCTAGTCTGAGCCATACGACGAACCGTGCGTTCATTGCGATAGGAAATGTAGGCTTTGGCGGTCTTCTTATAGCTGGATTCCATGAGAACTTTTTCAACAATATCTTGAATCTGTTCGACGGATGGGGTTTTCTTTTGGTCAAGTTTTTCGAATTCTGAAACAACTTTTTCGGCTAGGCGCTTGGCACGTTCTTCTTTGAATTCTTCAGTGGCAGCACCAGCTTTTTTGATGGCGTTGGTGATTTTTTCAATATCAAATGGGACCACTTTTCCATCTCGCTTGACAACTTTTTTGAGCATAAAAAATAAATCTCCTTATTCTAACAATCTTCTCTTTTAGTTATTTTTGTTTGCTTTTTACGCTATATATGTTTTGGCAATTACACTATATATAGTGTCTATGCTTATTCTATAACGCTATATGTAGCGTGTCAACATAAAATTGGTTGTACTATTTAGACATTTTATGTTATAGATGTATAATATTCAGAGATGAGAAAAAAGTTGAATAATAATATTATCGTGCCGGAAAAGTGCTGGGTGGGTGATTCGCAGAAAATCTGCTATAAAACCCGCGAAGAAGCTGAGGTAGCTGCGATGGTGGCAGCGCATGATTATCACGCGCCGACACTTTCTGTGTATCGCTGTGAATACGGCGACCACTACCATCTATCGTCTCGTTGATTATCAATGTGATTTCTTAAAACTTATTTTTAATTAGCGATACTGCTTCGAATATAACAATTTTTTAAGGTATCTTGGCATACCGGAATCTGGAACGGATGGGATAGTGCTTTCCATCTTGTTTGACTGTGGCGTGTCTTGATTCGAATTTGCCAAAATATTGGTTTTTGGGTCTTTTTGATTTATGCTCGGATTAGTTGGATGATTTTCTTGGTGATTTTCTGATTGAGGCTTTTTATTGGATTGTTTGGAATGGTCATTGGAATTTTCCTTATCTTTTTTAGATTTGTTATGATCTGACGTTTTGCTAGTTTCGGTATGCTTAGGTTTTTCATGAAAGATGCCACGAATTTGGTCGGCAAGATTTTCTGTTTGCTTCGAAAAGGCATTATGCTCTAAAACATTTAGCTCGTTTAGTAAGTCGCCAAAATGATTATCTTCAATTTCTGCGGGTGGTTCAGGAGCTTCTGGAGTATCTGGGTCGGCTGGCTTTATAGGTTTTTCTGGAGTAGACGGGTTATTTGGTTTACTGGGTTCGTCGGGAGTGTTAGGTTTATCTGGATTGATAGGTTTATTTGGGGTGTCTGAATTGTCTGGAGCGATGGGTTTGTCTGGATTGGTCGGCTCATCTGGAACATCTTCTTCGTCCACTATACTCTCTTTAATTGGAATGTTTTGTTCTTCGGTTTTATAAATCCTAGCATCATCGCCGATGTGATGGATTAAAATATGATGAGCTTTGGTTGGATCGAGTTTATCAAAATTTAGGTTGTCGCTGGAAGTGAACCCTTGAGCCACACCGTCAATAATCAGTAATTTCTGTTTTGTTTCATGTTGATAATTTGGGTCAAAAATTTTGGTAGGAAGTGGAGTGATTTCAGCACGCCATTTGCGACCTTTGAATTCAAGCTCTACGGTTTTTGGCCTTAAATCTTCGAATTCGACAAATTTAGTTGCATAATGCCCAGGATCTTGTTGCAGGCGAAGTGGTCGATCGGTGTAGGTGTTGGTGATACTGAAATTATTTCCGTCGAAGGTCACAGTATAGGTTGGAATATCGCCATTTTGAGCACGAGTCTTTGGCTGATTCTCCACTAACTCTAATTTTTCATCGATGAATTTTTCACTGGCAGCATTGCTAAAATAGTGACCATGCATATCGAGGGTAAAATTATAAACTGAACTGGTGTATTCTGGTCTGCCACCATCACCATTGATAATAAACGGTGTGAGATTTTTGGCCTCTAAAAGATATTTAAGTTTCTGCATGTACTCACCACTAGCGTAATCGAAATAAATTTCGGCTGGAGTAGAAAGGATAAATCCTTTAGTAGTATCATGTTGAAGTTTTTGTTCTGACGAAATTTGATAGATTGCTTGGTAAAGGTCAATGATTGATGCGTTTTTTACGGAGGTGGTAGATTCGTCGTAATGTTGTTTTAGTTGCTGTTCAAGTTGAAGCAGATTGTCGGTGTTGGTGTTAAAATCTGTAATTTTTTGATACTTGGCAAAACCGTGATGGTCGGTAGCGAAATCTACCTTATAGATATGGAAAAGTACATGCTTATGTTTTCTGGCTTCGATATTGCTAATTAGTTTTTTGTATTGCAAAGACAAAGCAGCTGGATTTGCTTTATTGAAATTGATGGCAACAATATATTCATGGTCGATGCTATTGATTTTTGGATGAGCCAAACGATCTTGGAGCTGCTTAATAAAATGCGATGAATAGCCAACTTTTAACACTCCTGGTTTTGCGAGTTTTTTGGAGCCATGTAGAATTTGGCCAACTATATGTGCAGATTCGGCGTAAGCATCGCGGCCTGCATAGGCGAGATGCCCTGAAATAAGGTTTTGATGGATAAACTGGAATTTCCCGAGATTAATTTCGGAAAGACCTAGTGGGTCAAAGAAGCTGCCGCACATAAAATCACTAGAATTACACCAAGTGCCAATTTTTCCGGAGAACTTGGTGTTTGGCAGATAAGGTTTTTGTGCTCCCAGAATACCATGTTCTACGTCGCAATCGGGGACATTAATGCGATAATCGGAATGTATGCCATGATAACATGGTTTGTCTTTGCCTTCTCCTTCTGGGAGATGTAATTTAGGATCGCCGAAAGTTGAGAGGTAGATAATTTTTTCGGGATCAAGTGTACGAATGGCGCGAGTCATTACAATTGCGCCTTGAGAATAGCCACCGAGAATAAATTTAGTATTCGGGCAACGATGTGTAATCTCTTGATATAATGTCTGCATCTCTTTGATGCCAGTGGTAACGCTATTGTTAAAATAATCATTTTTGCCAGCATGTATATAGGTATCGGCAATTGCCCCGAGATTTTCCACTCTCACAGCTGGGTATTGGTATTTGTATTGATTTGATTCCCCGAGGTCATAAAAATCGTAGGATTTATTTGCTGATTGTAAAACTCCGATGAGATTATCTTTAAATTTTTGATAGTTAATATTAGTTTTAGCTTTCTCTCCTGAACCTCGAGCGAAGACGGCTTGAATATCTTTACATTCAACGGCTTTCGAATTGACTGAGGCTAGCGGTGTTAGACTAGTAATACATACGGCCAAAGCACTGGAAAAATAGAGAAAGCGCGGAGTTTTCTGGGGTATTTTCGGTTTGGATTTAGGTTTTTTACAAACAACAAAATGAGACTGTCTGGATGAGGACATAATTTCCTTTCTATTTTGTATTTTCGGTAAAAGTTCTAATTTGATTATTGGCTGAAATGCAAAATAAAACAAGTGAAAAGGAGTAAAAATGAGGGAAAAATGAAGTTTCTTCCCTGTTATTTTAAGAAAAAATTAGTTAAGCATAAGCAAGTTATGGAGACGAAATAATGAAAAATAAAAATGAGCCATTGTGGCCCTAAGAGGTAAATATTATTATTTTAGGTTAATCTTTAAGCTTTGGTAGGACTAGTTTAGCGATTTTTTCTGGAGTTTCGTAATTAATGAGATGGCCTGCATTCGGGATAAAATCCACTTCAGCGTGGAATTTTTTGGCAATTTCTTTTACCTTGCGGGATGGATTCATGCGATCTTTTTTACCAGCTATAAAGTAGGCTTGTTTTTCGAAATTAAAATCAGAAATGGAGTAAGACATAGAAAAAACAGCAGCTCGCATTTCATCTCGAATGGAAGTAAATTTACGAGCGCATGCGTAGGTGAGATTGAGAATTTGACGTTTCTTGGAACGATGGGCGCCCGCAATAAGAAATTCTGTGCAGACATAGCTAACAAATTTATTAGGCACTAAGGCAATTAGTGGAATTAGAGGTAAAATAAATTTTGGGGGATGAGTGGCGATAGGGCTAAGGAAGAAAATTTTGTTATGAATGAGGTGGCTATATTTTTCGGCAGTGGCGGCGGCGAGGATAGAACCCATAGAATGGCCAATAAGAATTGGATGATCTAGATGTTTATCGAGGATATAATTGGCAATAAAATCTGCATAGCCGTCTCTGGTGAAATCGGTTAGTTTTGGCAGAGTCTCATCTTGTGTATTAAAGGCTGGTGGAATGTCGGGACTAAAAACCTGGTAACCTTCAGCTTCGAGCAATTTTTGAAATTCAGCCAAGCCTAAATGATTGCCACGAAAACCATGGACGAGTAGAATGGGTGGTTTTTGGTCGGATTTTTTCATTAATTAAACAGCTTTAATTTTTTCGAGCGCGTTCAAAATTCCTTCACGGTCAAAACCAAGAACTTGGATCGGATTTTTGTCGGATTCATCAGTAATGATGGTAATTGGAACCGCAGAAATGCCTGGAAAATTACTAGCATCAAGTTCAACGTATTCAAGATTTTTTTGCTCTAACCAATCGATAAGAGCGTGGCAATAGCCGCAAGTAGGACTCGTAATGACTTTAATCATAACATCCTTTCGTTGTTAATTATTATATTATTCTAAAACATTTTAGGAAAAATCACAAGGATTAAACTAGAGTGACTTAGCTTTATCAAGTTGAGGGTCTTTGTCTTCGGTGATATCTTGGACAGTGCGATCAATTTCGACGTCTGGCTTGATGCCGGTCTTATTGATTGAGGAGCCATTCGGTGTATACCAGTGAGCAGTAGTAACCTTGAGTTTACCGCCATCGCTGAGATTGAGCATAGTCTGCATGACACCTTTTCCAAAAGAAGTCATACCGACAATAGTGGCTTTTTGATAATCTTTGAGGGCGCCAGCAACGATTTCAGAGGCAGAAGCAGTGGATCGATTAATTAGAACGATGGTTTTGGTGTCCTTAAAGATAGGATTTTTGCCACGAGGGACGTAGTCGGTTTTGTCGTCGTTGTGGATGGATTTTTCAATCATATATTTATCGCCGCCGTTAAGCCAAAGTGAAAGCATTTCGCCGGCGGCCGAGACATAACCGCCACCGTTATTACGAAGATCGAGAATAACCTTATCGACTTGTTTGGCTTTAGCTTGCTCAGCGAGCTTACGGACGAGAGAGCCGGTGTCTTCGGCGAAGCGGTAAACGGAGATGATAGCGGTTTTGTCACTATAGGAAATGTCTGCGGAAACGTTATTGATTTTTTCGCGAGTCATTTCGAAGATCAGAGTGTCAGCGCCACGGAGTACTTCAACTTTGACTTTATCACCGGCTTTGCCGCGAAGTTTTTTGGCGACATCTTCGGTGGTTTTACCATCTACATTTTCATCACCAATTTTCATAATACGATCACCAGGTTTAATGCCGGCCTTACGCGCTGGATTGTCTGGAAGTGTGCGCACAACCACAGTGTGATTATTGCGAAAAGTGAGTTCCATACCAACGCCGGCTTCATTAATTTCGCCATTAAGGTCAGATAAGAATTCGTCCCCTTCCTTAGCGGTAAGATAAGTAGTGTAGGGGTCATCAAGTGCAGCGGCAATACCACGCTTAGCTCCAGTGAGAGCATTTTCTTCGGTGACTTCACCATCATAGAAGGATTTTAACTCGGTGTAGATTTCGTTAAGAGAATCCCAATTGGCCTGTTCATTTTTACGAAAGCCAATATAAGGAGAAAAATTAGTAAGAATAAATTGCCAATTAGAGCCAACAAAAAAACCTACAACGAGGAAAATAAATGAGGTGATAATTGAAGTGCTAAGATTGATTTTTCGTGGTTTCCACTCTGTTTTCATTACTTAATTATAGCATAATCAATAAGACTAGGTGGTGGTTTTTTAGGTTAAAAAAATACCGCTGGCTTGCGGTATTTATATGGGTAGTGATTTAGTCAAAGTGAATGTAGCTAGTGAATTGATTTGGACTTACTTTGGTGCGTACGCCGAAGTCGCCCCATTGACCAGACTTAGATGAGTATGGGTTGTTATATTCAGAGACCGTAATAGTACCATCAGCATTAACCGATTCAACCCAGGCTACGTGACCGAATTGACCACTAGTGGTTTGAGCAATGGTATGGGCGGCAGGTACACGATCGACACGGTAGCCACGGGCACGAGCGGCAGCGGCCCAGCTATAAGCGTTACCCCAACCGGTGATGCGAATATTGCGACCGTAATATTCGACGGCTTTGTAGGCAGCATAGCTAGTACATTGACAAATGTAATAAGAATCTAGAACTCCAGCGATATTGTCGCGAGGACAAGAGTATCCGTAATTGCCGACAAATGCCCCGTAACTGTTAAAGCCGTCAGCTTTGGTACCGAACCCAGCACTAGTGGAAGCGCGGGAGAGATATTCCTGGTATTCCTTATTAATTAACTTAATCTTCTCTTCCCTAGAGGCGGCAGCTTCGGCAGCGAAGGAAGCGGCATTATCTTTATACTTCAAAATAAGTTCTTGTTGCTCAGCTTTTTTATCTTCGATAGCTTTGCGCTGGATTTGTTGGTCTAAAATAATGCGGTCAATTTCAGTCTTTTGCTTTTCGAGATCATCTTTCATGGTCTTTACGTTCTGAGCAGAGGAATTCACCTGGTCTTTAGCAGTGTCGATGCGAGATTTCTTTTCCGCAAAATCCGAAAGTGAGCTACTGCTAGCTAGCACCATAATAGCGTCGGTTTCACCTTCAAGGTGAATATTAACTAGCATATTTGCAAGAGCTGCACGTTGAAGTTTAAGTTTCTTAGTAGTGTCTTCAATTTTGATTTTGAGGTCACTAGCTTCGGCTTCGTTCGCCTTAATGCGTGCTTCGTAGACGATGATTTCCTGCTGCATACGTTCGACTTCACCTTCGAGAGTGACAGCGGCTTTGGCGGCTTGGTTGGCTTTTTCGGCGGCTTCGACTTCAGCTTTTTTGGCGGTACGACAAGCGGCGCTAGTACAGTAAGCCTCATTCTCCACTGCTGAAACATTAGAGTCGTTCTTTTGAATGAATGGAATAGAGCCTAAAATGAGCGCAAAAATTAGGGCAAAAATAAGAGTACGACCTTTTTTCATGGTTTTAACTTTACGATAATTTTTTGCGTTTTTTCGAATCTTAAAATTGTTTTTTATTTTGCTCATTAAACTATACTCCACTATAATTTAATTTGTTATTTCGGTATCTTACGATACTTTTGCTATATTTTAGCACAAAAGAATAGGAAAAGGCAATGCTTATTTTGGCTTGGTGGAAGAAAAAGCTCTGCTTATTTTAAGCAGAGCGGAATAACGCGATTAGGTAATTTAAGCAGAGCGGAATAAAATATTAGAGTCGCTTGAGATATTTGCGGACGGCAATGGAAGACGAAAGGAAGGCGATAAAAATACCAAGTAGGGTGAGAGCTAGGCCAATTAGGAAGATGCTTGGTGAATTTACGAAACTAGAAACTAGGGTGACGTCAATGTCATAGCCACTGAGTTTTGGGGCGATGAGGCGGAAGAGGAAGAAACCGATAATGGTTGATAAAATGCCGGCAAAGAAGCCAGACATGATCGCCTCGATAAGAAATGGTCCACGTATGAAATGATTATCGGCGCCAACTAGTTTCTCCATGTAGATTTCTTCACTACGAGAGTAAATAGCCATGCGAATGGTGTTAAAAATGACCAGAACAGAGATTACTAAAAGAATGAGCGAGATGGCGAGACCACCAGTTTTAGCAATGTTGGACCAAGAAGTGATAGTTTCGATGGCGGTGTCATTGGTGTCATAGGTCGGTTCCTTCTTTGGATCGAGATTTTCGTGGACTTCCGAATCGGTATTAACGATTTCTTTAATAGTATTAAGTTTATTCGTATCGTAGACTTTTATGCGAAGCGCGGAAGGCATAGAAGAAAGCATGAGTTCTTTCATATCAGGGTCATCGAGGGTAGAAAGGAGATTATTTTCGTTATTTTTCTTAGTTTCCTCGACGAATTTATTGAATTCTTCCTCGGTAGTAGTGTAGGAAATTTGACGGATATTAGAGTCGGCGGAGAATTTTTTCTTGATTTTTTCAAGCGTAATAATTTCGGTATTAGGCTTAAAATAAATGGTGATATCGACTTTTTCGCGCATTTTATCGGCGGTAGAAGATAGTACCAAGCTAGCAGTGGCGGTAGCAAAAAGTAGAGTTAAAG
>ERZ773250.1527-NODE-1527-length-11416-cov-3.326028_pt1 | contig 11416 bp, 8 predicted proteins | sample MGYA00511258_ERZ773250 | MGnify/ENA primary metagenome ERZ773250 (study PRJEB29015, sample SAMEA2738164) | human oral metagenome | biome: human oral; feature: human-associated habitat; material: saliva | place: China | collected 2187 ... | reverse complement strand
TGCCTTTCCTGTCCAACCAGGTATTTCATTGTCATTCAAATACTTAGCAATGGATTCAGGACTGTACCCCTCTAAGAATTTCTCGTATATGAATTTAACAGTTTCAGCTTGCTGAGGGTTAATGATAAGCCTACCATTCTCATCCTTGTCATAACCCATGAACTTTGTGGTATTCACGCGCACCTCACCACGTTCAAACTTTTTACGAATTCCCCACGTCGCATTCTCTGAGATCGAGCGTGACTCATCCTGTGCTAAGGAAGAAAGGATTGTAAGGAGAACTTCACCTTTGGAATCTAGGCTGTCAATATTCTCCTTCTCAAAAGTCACACCAACACCAAGTTCTTTCAACTCTCGGACGTATTTTATACAATCAAGGGTGTTTCTTGCAAAGCGACTGATCGACTTTACCAAAATCCTATCCACCTTACCAGCCCTACAATCTTGTATCAAGCGGTTAAAAGCATCACGTTTTTTGGTATTAGTTGCTGAGATGCCCTCATCCGCATAGATGTCAACTAACTCATAGTCCTCGTGTTTGGAGATATAATCTCGGTAATAATTAACTTGGTTTTCATAACTTGATAGCTGTTCGTCTTGGTCGGTGGACACTCGGCAATATGCGGCTACATTGACTTTCTTTCTGACCTGATGTTGAACGCTGGTCTGCACTTTCTTGGCCGGAATAACTGTAATACTTTTCCCCATCTCTATCCCTTTCTATCACTTTTACTGGCGAGGTTACTGTCCAATTTGAGATATCTACTTCTGGCACACGCATCCCTTGACAAGCTGCTTTTCCTTCCTTAATGTATTTGGAACAGCACCAAACAATTTTTTTCTTGTAAGAAACTTGTCTCTTTAGAGTCGAACCACAATGCTGACACTTTAATAACCCCGTAAATTTATAGGTTTTGTTTCTACCTTGTTGCCATCTTCTACTGTTTAGTTTTACCTGGACTGCTTGCCAATCTTCCATTGAAATAATAGCTTCATGATTATCCTCTATCAGGTATTGTTCGAGTTCCCCCTGATTCAATTTTTTAGGACCATTCACACCATCGTGAAAATACTTCTGCAATAAGACCGAACCGTTGTATTTTTCATTGCTTAACATTTGACGGATTGTGGTGTCATGCCATTTAGCACCTGTAACCGTCGCAACTCCCTTTTCATTTAACAGTTTGGCAATACGATGAGTACCATACCCTTCAAGGTAAAGTGCAAATATTTTTCTGACTATCAAAGCTTCTTCTGGATTGATAATCAACTCACCATTCTCGTCTATATCATATCCTAAGAATCGCTTGGTGTTAATGACTAGCTCTCCTCGTTGAAACTTCTTTTGAAATGCCCAACGTTGATTGCCACTCATACTCCTCAACTCGTCCTCAGCAATACTAGCTAATACTGAAAGCATCACTTCCCCTTCACTAGAAAGGGTATGAATGTTTTGTTCCTCAAAGAAAATGTCTACTCCTATTGCCTTCAGTTCACGACTAATTTCAAGAACTGTAACCGTGTTTCTAGCAAATCGAGCAATTGACTTGGTATGAATAATATCAATCATACCTTTACGACAATTTTCAATCATGGCTTGAAAATTTGGACGATTATCCTTAGAACCAGATATACCTCTGTCATGATAAACACCTACAAAATCAATATCGTCTCTATTGGAATACAGGTTTTCAAAATAATGTTTCTGATTTTCTAACGATTCTAACTGACTTCCATTAGTCGTCGAAACTCGAATGTAGGCACAGATCCTCTGCTTGTGTTTTTGTTTATTGACTCTAATCTTTTTTACGGACATTTACTCTCCTTCCTATGTAATGGCACACTATATATCACTCTAAAGGGAAAATAAGTCAAGTTATCAGACAAACTAATTCGACCTGATAAATTTATGCCAAAGTTCATGGAATACAAATATTCCTCCTACCTTACTAGGTAGGTTTGGGAGTAATTTTTCCGCACTTATTGAAAAAAAAAGCAAAAAAATAAAGCCTGATGTTCCCACCAGGCTTAAGACTTAATTATGATATTCTAAACCAACCTACAACTTTACCGAGTTTAACTGTTCCAGTAGAATCGTAGAGTGAGCCATCCGCCATCCATTGCCGTTTCACACGACGAGTAATTCCACCGCCACCAATTTCTAATTGGTCATTGATACCGTTCTTATTATAGTCAGAATATCCATCAATATTCTGTTCCACACCATCAATACTTTTTCCGTCAGAATCTGTCACACAGACACCAATATGCCCATAGACCAAACCATCTGTCTCAATGACATAAAAATCACCTGCTTTAGGATTCACACCCCAAGCATCGTAGATTACTTGGAAACCATTTGATTTTGCTTTCTTCAAACAATCAATGGCATTTGTATAGGACATATTCTTGTCCGTAAGCTCTTGAACAATCTTATCCACCAAGGCAACACACTGTCCACCATAAGGGTTAGATGGAACGGTCACCTTTTGACCGACCTTGGATAATGCTGACGCAACCACACGACTGGCAACACTGGTTGGAATAGCGGTTGTTGTCCTTGAAGCTGTGTTAACCTTGAGTGTTTGCCCAACTTTCAGGATATCCGACTTCTTCAAACCATTCACCGCAAGTAGGGCATCTACTGTTAAACCAAACTTCCGAGCGATTCCATAATACGTATCGCCTTTCTGTGCTTGATAGGTCTGCTCACTATGGCCTTTAGTTGTTCCTTCTACATCCTGCTCAAGCACCCATGACTTGATTCCATCAAGTAGATAAGCTCTCTTACTGTTGGACTGGTGAATATTCTTCACTTGAAGGATTTTGTAGGTGCGCCCCTTGACCCAGTTGGCGATTTTCTGACCAGTCTGATAATGAGTCGCATGAGGCAACACCCTAAGACTATCACCAACAAGATAGACTGGTTTTGAAGGAGTTCCTGAACTCCCAACGGTTGAACTGGGTGTCGAGGGAACTATGGTCTTGACCTCAACTCCTGTTATTGCTGACACAAGACCTCTCGCAATATCCTCTTTCTTGTTCTCAAAAATCGCCATATCTTGTTCATTATCGATGAAAGCAATCTCCACCAAACGATAGGTGTATCCACGACTTGCTGCTTGATTGGCATTATATAGCCAATCTACCTTCTTAATGCCACGATTTTGGAAATAGTGTGAAAGGAGAGACAGGATAGCCATATCTTCCTTATCTGCTTCTAAGGAAGATTGAATCAAGACTTCTGTACCTTTAGCACTTCCATTAAAGGCATTGAAGTGCAATTCAGTAATCGAGTCGTATCCCTTACCAATACTAGTAATACTCCGATAATCATAAACATTTTGTTCGGTAATAAAATCAATTCGCTGTCCACTGTACTTAGACATTAACTTGGCTAATTCTCGAACCTTTCCTGCTTCTGTGATACCTAGTTTGGCATTCACTGCTCCAGGATCATAGCTTGTTCGCCCTTGGCCATGACCACAAATGACTAGATGTTTTCCCATATCTTCTCACCTCTCGTTGATTTGTTTTAAGATTGCTTGTAGTTTCTCAGGTATTGGTAAACCAATTCGAACGGTATTTTCTAGAATACTTAACCCCTCATTACTGAGATAAAAGAAAATGACCATGGTTCGAATTGTTCCACCCTGCTTGATGATTGCAGTATCAATCAGATGACCTAGTGAAACTAAAAATAAAATGGCTATCTTTTTAAAGATGCCACGAAAACCGATACTACTTGACAATTGTTTCTCTACAACTGCCGCAAAAATTCCTGTTAGATAGTCAATAATAATGAAGACAAGTAGGGCATATAAGATACCATCCAACTCTCCAAATAGACTACCAATCAAGCCTCCAATCATGGAAAATAAAATCTTATTAAGAGTTAACAGTTCCTTCATCGGTCACCTCACTTTCTACTGGGCCTTCCTGCACAATGGTAGGGTCTGACCAATCCGGTTGACCGTTCTCATCAAACCGCATCAGATAAAAACATTCATGAAATAAATCAGAAAGATTCAGAGTTAATGTGGTACTACCCCACTGATTAAACGCCCAAACTGTTTCTGTTGTAACCAACTGCCGCCTTCCATTTTTAATGGCAGGTCGCCTTACTTCTTCAAGATACATGTAAAAATCCTGCTCTGCTGTCTTACAACGAATGAACTCTCCATTCTTACGCATGTAAGCGAGAGCTGTCTCCAAATCAAATGGTTCTGTTACTTTGTCAATATTGAGAAGTGCCATGATAACTATTCTCCTTTCCTTTCTTCAGGTTTTGTCTGAACTTCTAATAGCTCAGTCAATTCCTGTTTTTCTTTACGCAATAGGCTAAGTTCCTCATCCCTTTCCACCAATTGGATGGCAATGAGGTTCTTAGCGGTAATCTCATCAGATAGCTTGGAGACAAGCTCCTGGATGGTTAATTTTAATGATTGGTTGATTTGTTCTAGATTCATCTGTGAACTCCTTTATTTAATCGTATCCCATGTCAAGATGACGTCACCTCGACCTGTGATGTTTACTAAGTGTTTAAAATTGTGATTGAATTGATGAAGTACGTCTTTCAAGCTGACATAGGTTGTCCCATTTCGATAGATGCGGATATCTCCGATATTCAAAATAGAACTTGGTCGGTCAGATGCTTTAAAAGCATCAATACTCAGTCGGTTAGGCAACGTTACAATCTCCCACCCATCTGGATTGGTATATGGAGCACTAGCTAAACGTACTTTATCACCTACCACATCAATTTGGTCAGTATCAGTACCGTTCCATGCTCTAATCCCTACAAAGCCACCGTCATTGGCATTCCAGTTGTTCCATCGATTGGAACCGATAATGGTTACACCACATGGCTTGCCGTTTGAGGTACCTGTTTCAAATGAAACCCACTGGTGAGGATAACCACTAACCTCACGAGAAATGGATGGAGAGTTTGTAAAGAACTTGATGTTTCCAAGTGACAGATTGATTTTCATGGCTCCGTTGATTGCTGACAAGATACCACCAGAAATGTTGTTGGCAGATAGTGTTACTGACTGCACTTGGGTTATAAAGGCTGATTTGGCAAATAACTGCTTAAGATAGGCTTCTGTTGCCATAAACTTGGTAAAGAAAGCTTGGTCAACCTTTAACTTATCCGCAGTGATTGCTTCTGCTCCAATTCGAGCTGCAGAGATAATACCTGTCGTAATCTTTCCTGCATCAAGACTGGCAATCTTACCGCTCGCAATTACTCCATCTTGGATATAGGTTGTGCCTGTAATTTGGACGAGTTTTCCATCAATCTTGACTGTGCCATCCTTATTGAGATTGAGCTGACTCAGGACTGTTCCTGCACTGGTCAGATTTCGAACCGACCACGCCCCTGCAAGTGTTGAAACCTGAGTTTGAATGGCATTAACTGCCGCCGTTGTCGCTCGACTTGTTTCTAGATTGCCCACTCGTGTCACAATCCCATTAGCCGTTTGGACAACCTGACTGATTTGATTGGTGTGATCTCCAATTGTTCGAGTATGACTACTTACAGTATCCCGCACTTCATGAAAGGCGGTTACCGTCGTAAAGTCGTCTAATGACGGTGTCCAGTAGTCTGGAAAAATATCACCAGTTGATACCATTAAGGCTCTCACATGGAACTTACCAGTTTTAACCCCATCAACTCTGACTTGAAGTTCAAATCCTTTAGAGTGTTGGTACATCTCTTGAGTGACGGTGGCGGTCAGTTTTATCAAGCGATAGTTGTTACCCGTTGTCAGATTGCTACTCCATTTATTATAGAAAGGGTGATACAAATTCCAGTTGGTCCATGTCCAGGCATTTTGACTATCCAAGATTGGACCTTGAAGTTTCATAGTACGAGACGTTACAGCGGGGTCAAAGGTAATCTCATCCGCTGAGACATGAACATATAAATGAACTTTTGATCCAACATAAATTCCACTACTATCCCCAAATTGCACTCTTCCTAAAGAGGCTATCCAGTTACTATTGGTATTTATCTGATAAGCACTCCATCTGTCTGAAGTACCAGCTATTAAGTTGCGATGCGAAACTGAGGTAGGGATTCTGCTTTCCGTTTGACTGATTCGCTGGGTAAAACTATCATAGGTGGTTCTAACCAAATTCTGCACACTAGTTGTCGTCGCATAGGGCTGGAGAGAACTGCTGGTTAGATAGCCACGACCCATAATATTTGAATCGACCTGTGACTTGGTTTGGTAGCCTTTTGAGTTAATTGCAGATTCAACTTGCGTACTCGTCAGTCGTTGTTCGATTTGCCCAGCCTGTGTTCGGATAGTGGTTTCCGCACTTGCTACTCGACCGCTCAAATTATTAAAATCCGTCTTTGCGACTTTCTGTGAGATGGCATCATTGGCAATAGTTAGCTCAGACTTGGTCTGACTAATCATTGTCGCATTGCTAGTTGCTTTTGAAAGGGCTGCTTCTGCCGTAGATTTCACACCGTCCACAAAGGTCTTGTCAGCTTTAAGTAAAATGGACTGGGTCGTTTGATTAATACTTGTCGTATGATTCTCAACTGTACTCTTGAGATTGTCATAGTCCATTTTAGATACTTTACTAGCCACATCACCCAACAATTGCCTGATTTGGGTTTCAGCATTCATCATTTTATTCTCAGTATGAGTAAGCTTTGTAGACAGCTGAGTTTGGCCCTCAGCTGTCTGAGTAATTAGTGTTCTGGTTTGACTGAGATCTGTGATTAAGTCTTCAGGAGCAGGTGACCAGTCAGTAGGCATAGAAGAAAGTTCAAACTTTGGTCTTCCAGCTAAGGCATTTCCTCTGACTTGCACAAAAAGATTGAGCTTTGCTACACTAACAACCGATACACCATCAGGAATACGAACCGTTCGGTATATTCGCTCGCGAGGTTGGGTTGCTGAAACAACTTTATAGCAGTTTAGATAGAGAGGATTGCCATTGGATAAAGTCAAGCGTAGCTCGCATCCTATCCTAGACTGTCCTCTTTCATCAGGCGACAGATTTTCCCCCTTGATATCAACGCTGATCGTCACAAACTTTCCTGCCTGAGCATAGTCGATAAAGTCCGAAGCACTATCTAGAAACTTACTCCCGGATGTAATATAAGTATCACTTTTTAGTATGTAATTTCGACCACCAAAATCAACTGGAATCTTAGCTACGGTCTCTCGAATCTCAGTTGTTATCCGATTCCCCAATTGCGTAATCGTTGACTCTGCAGTTTCGATTCTCTGTTTTGCTTGGTTAAAATCGCTAGTCTTAACACGCTGGGAAATTTGGTCTGCTTGCGTTTGAATCATGGATTCTGCACTAATTACTCGACCAGTCAGACCATCCACCAGTTGCTTACTCGCAAGTAGTTTTATATCCTCCTTGGTTTGTGTGAGATTGGTAGTGACAGTTGCCAACTGTCCACCTATCAGTGATTTTGCTACATCAACCAATCGACTCGCCTCAGAGATAGCTTGTGATTTTGCTGTCGCAATTTTTAACTCTGTTTGACTACGCTCCGTCGAAGTCAAGCGGTTAGCTTCTTGAATCGCATCGAGCTTGGCTTGTTCTGCCCTTCTGAGAGCTTCAGTTGCCCCAGTTTGAGCCTGTACTGCCTTTTGTTTGGCTTCTGTGGCTAGGTTGGTATTTACCCCAGCCTTTGCCAATAAATCACGAGTTGTGCGTTGCTGTTCCTCTTCTTGTTGCAGCATCTGTTGGTGAATAGAAGAAAGCTCACTATCAATGCTAGCCTTTAATCGATCCGCATAGACCTCCCCATGACTTTGAGCCTGAAGGATTGCATTATCAATGGCTACTTGACGTTTCTCAAATTCTGCATCAAAGGCTCTGTTGGCATTCTCAATGGCAATTTCAACGGCAACATCCTCACTCCGCTTATTCCCTTCAAGGAGATTATTTGCTAGGGTAGTCAAGCTTCCGCCAGTTTTACCTGTACCGATACTTGCCTTATCATCAAACGTGATAGAGCGGTAATTCTTAGCTAGAGGATCATAATCATAAGCAAGGGCTTTCTTCCTCACATCAATGCCGTGTAGCTTGCTTTTTAAAGTCACTGTATCGCCTAGATGAACTGTTTGACCATCTAATTCAAATGCCTCAATGATGATGGCATCTTTGGGCTTATCAATACCCTCTAAGCGAAACTTGCTACTAGCCCACTCTATTAACTCTTGACGAGTTCTGACACTATTATTTGTATAGGTCACTTCATTGATGAAAGGATAAGAGTTTATCAACGGACTGTCTACAGTTACTTGAAGGACAGCTTCCCTATCCTGACCCTCTTGTTTAAAGCTTGAAGTGGCATGGATACGAGCGATAATCTGTGAACTTTCTTTCGTTCGCTGATACTTTTTCAAATTGTAGTGAGTAGAGATAACAACTCCACGGTCCTGTCCTCGCTCACTCTTAATTGATAAGGCAAGGTTATCTCGAACCAGTTCTCCCTCCCAAGTTCCAAGGATAGAGTGTTTACCATCCATCAGGCTGGAGTACAGCGTCTGTTCCTTGTCCGTTGTATAGGTTCTATTCTTGACAATGTCACTGGTAAAAGAAAAATCTCAAAGTGGAGACTTGCTTGCCATGACCATGCTTGATAGTGCTGTTGCACAAGGTACCTGTTCACACCTAAATGGAGATACCAACCTAGTCATGACGTCATCTGATATATGATAGGCCACAACTTCAAGACTGGTGTCTCCTTCAATGACTTTCTTAATCCTAAACAACTGGTGTCCCAATACTGGAACTGGGCTACGAACGAGGTAGTCCTCTTTTAACTCTCGAAATAGTCCGCTGTCTGTGATTGGATAGGTAAAATTTAGGACAAAATCCCCATTCAAGGTTTCTTTAACGCTTGCCTTTATGGTCTCTGGGAGTGGTTTCCCATGCCATTTTGCCGTTCGAACGGTTTTGTCTAATAAAGATAGCACTAAGCCCACCCCCAATTCATTTCTATTGTTAATGATGTAATGCCAGCACCTAAGACAACTCCAACCGAGTCATTTCTGGCCGCATCAATGGAAATAAAATCGCCAGACCATTTTACAGGCTGACCTCTTTGTGTCTTAAAACTTGGCTGACTAGGATTATTATCCATAATGAGTGTTTCTTGTAATCGCTCCAAGCGGATGACATCATCCCCAATCGTAAAGCTAGTTTCACTAGTCGAGTTGCCACTTATGGTAATCTTTGGAAAAGCAATGGCTGAACCTTGACTTCTAAAAGTACCACTAGTCCTAAACACCTGCGAGGTCGTCGTTTTGAACCACTTGGTTGGGTGACAAGAAAATGTAACCTTAAACTCATACACCCCCAGCTTATCCTTTTGAACTGGAGTATGGTGTACCTTGTAACACCAAAAGCGTATGGTCTTGAAACTAGCGTTCTCAAGCCAAAATCCTTCTTTCAAAAATAGCTTCAAAAAGGATAATAACTGTTCTTCACTAGGTTTTACAAGATAGAGGGTGTAGCTCAGTTCCATGACACTTCTGCGAGGATTGGTTTGAAGAACCGCTCCTGACAGGCCTTGGTGTTCTATCAATTGCGTCTTACTTTCACTTACTGTGATTGAAGGACTATCTTCCACGATTACCTTAAAAGGAAAAGAACTCGTGGACACTCCACCAATGGTTAATGCATTATGTTTAATCATGGTTTCACTCCTCTCAATCCTTGTTGACGTTCTAATTCATACACTAGTTTTTCTCCAACCATCTCCGCTAGTCGGTGAAGGTCAGTTTCTTCTCTTATCGTATTTCCAGTAATGGTGATGTGAATGGTTGGTAAATTGCTTGTCATGGTCTTTGCGATTCCTCGACCAATTGCACCCAATGTTTGTTCATTCAAGGGCAAGACTGCTTCTTTTCCAGCCTCACCTCCAACCATTAGGCTATTGCCATTCATTCCAAATGCAGTGGGCTTGGTTAAAATTCCACCTTTGGCATACCAATCAATGGAGATTCTCGGAATACCGCCCTTCAACCAATCGAGTGGATTGGCAGAACCTGATACTCGAAAATGAGGAAGGGGAATATGTGGCCATCTGATTTGGAAGTTAAAAAGATTTTTAATGGCATTGATGGCATTACTCACGGCATCTCTTGCACCATTGATAGCACTTGAAATGGTATTTTTCACACCGTTCCAAACAGATGAAACTGTATTGGATATCCCATTCAGAATATTGGATACGGTACTACTGATACCATTCCATATGGTTGATACTGTTGAACCAATCGCAGACATAACACTGGAAATTGTCGACTGAATAGCTGACCAGATAGATGAAATGACAGAACTAATGGCAGATAGTACATTTGAGATGGTATGCTTGATACCTGTCCAAGCAGTTGAGATGTACTGGGCGATGAAATTGAGGGCTAAGGAAATAAGGGACTTGATGCCCTCCCATGCTATCGACAAGACCTGTTTGATGGTTTCCCAAGCGCCAGTCCAATCACCAGTGATAACCTGCATGACTGCCTTGATGATACCAAGTACCACATTGATAGCAGTCTCGACCACAATCTTTATCATCTCCCAAGCGGCTGTGATGATGAGTTTGATATTCTCCCAACTTGCTTGGATGAGCGGTCCAAGAATAGTCATCACCGTTTGAATAACCGTATTGATGGCATTCCATACCGTGGTTGCAGCATTTAGAATCAATTGCTGGTTTTCAGTCCACCATGTGGTTAGCGTTCCCCAGATGGACATAACAAAACTAGAAATCTGCTGGATGATCATGGACAGAAAGGCATAGATACTATTCCAGATTTCCGTCACAGCCGTTCGAAAGCCTTCGTGATTCGTCCAGAGTTCTTTTAACCCAACAATCAGTAAGGTAATGGCAGCTACAATACCAACAATAATCCCCACAATCGGCAAAAATGCCGTTATCATTCCAACAACGGTTGTCCCCATAGCGGCTGCCGCAACCTGTAAGCCCAAGAAAATAGGAAGTAACATACCTACCACGGCTAAAATACCTGTGAAGATAATGACGACTTCCTTGATGGGACTGGATAAGTTGGTAAACCAAGTCGCTAGTTGACTAATAATGTCTGCCAAACTTTGGAAGACTGGAATAAGGATCTCCAGAATCGGTTGACCGATTGCTGCTAGAGCATTAGTTCCAGACTGTCTTAAGTTACCCAGAACGTTTTCCAGTCCATCTGATTCCCTTGCAGCTTGTCCCAAGGCTCCAGAGAGTTCATTGCCGTCCTCTACCATTTGAAGGAGGGTTAACTGCTTCTGAGCTTCTGATAGTTCATTGAAGGACTTTCCATAGAGCTTGTTCGCCGCTGCATTACGAGTGGTTTCTGTCGCAGAAATACCTAGAGCTGCGTCATTTTCATAGTTTCCTTTGAGGAAGGACTGCAGGTTT
>ERZ773250.1515-NODE-1515-length-11468-cov-5.310260_pt1 | contig 11468 bp, 13 predicted proteins | sample MGYA00511258_ERZ773250 | MGnify/ENA primary metagenome ERZ773250 (study PRJEB29015, sample SAMEA2738164) | human oral metagenome | biome: human oral; feature: human-associated habitat; material: saliva | place: China | collected 2187 ... | reverse complement strand
GCTACCTAACAACCATTTTCAAGGAAGAACACCAAAGCTCACCAAAAGAATATCTGGAATATGTCCGAATGCATCGAGCTAAACAACTCCTCAAAAGCACCCGTGAGCCTGTCCAATTTATCGCCTATTCTGTCGGTTTCTCAGATCCCCTTTACTTTTCAAAGGCTTTTAAAAAATATTTTGGCTTTTCACCAAGCTCATTTCGAGAACAAAGTTAAATTTTACTAAACATATCTTTGTTATTTACTAATTTTTGAGTTATAATTTATGTAGACAGTAAATTAAAAAGGACCAAATCAAATGGCTACTATCAAAGATATCGCCCAGACTGCTGGTGTTTCTCCCGCAACTGTTTCGCGGGTTTTAAACTATGACAAGTCCATGTCTGTCAGCGATGAGACGCGTAAAAAGATTTTCGATATAGCTGAACAGCTCAACTACAAAAAAAGCAAAAGGCAGAAAAAGACTTCCCCTCAAACCCACCGCATTGCCATCGTGGAATGGTACACAGAGCTGGAAGAGCTGGATGATCTTTACTACTACTCCATCCGCTTAGGCATTGAAAAGAAAGCCCAAGAACTAGGCTATGATATCGTGCGGATTTTCAACAACGACTCTCTAAGCCAGCTAGAACAGATTGACGGCATCATTGCCATTGGAAAATTCAGCACCAAGCAAGTGCAGGAGCTGGAGCAATACAGTCCTGCCCTGGTTTTCGTGGACAGCGATACGCTCAACCAAGGTCACAGCTGTGTGACAACGGACTTTGAGCATGCCGTTACCCATGTTCTCGACCATCTTCTTGAGCAGGGCATTCAAGAAATCGGTATGATTGCTGGACGTGAAGAAACAGCAGACGGAACGATAAGTCTTGATGACCCACGCTTGGCCTGCTTCTGCCGTTACCTTAGTGACAAAGATCTTTATCAGCCGGCCTATGTCAAGATAGGCAAGTTCTCCTCAGAGTCAGGCTATCAACTAATGAAAGAATTGATTGACCAGCAAAAAGAGCGGATGCCCAAAGCATTCTTCATAGCCAGCGATGCTCTGGCAATCGGTGCCCTCCGTGCTCTTCAGGAAGCGGGAATATCTGTTCCCCAAGATGTCCAGATTATTTCCTTTAATGATACATCCATTGCCAAATACGTCTATCCGCCTCTCAGTACTGTGACAGTATTTACAGAGGAAATGGGCAAGCAAGCTCTGCAAATGCTGGACCAGATGATTAAAACTGACGAAAACCCCATCTCTTATATGATCAAGCTCTCTACCAAACTGACACTAAGAGAAAGCAGCCTTTAAGCTAGAAAGACCGCTTATGAAAACCTACGAAAAAATCTTTGACATCCTCAGCCAGGCTGACGACTATGTCAACGGCGAAAAAATAGCTCAAGAATTGGGCATTTCACGAACTTCTATTTGGAAGGCCATTCAAAAATTGGAGAAAGAAGGAATTCAAATCGAATCCGTCAAGAACCGGGGCTATCGATTGACAGCCGGTGATCTACTGATTCCTGACCGGATTGAAGCCCACTCTCCTGTCAAGGTCTCCTTTAATCCTGACTGCCAGTCCACTCAAACGGATGCCAAGGCTGGTATGGAAGCCGGCCAGCTAGCCAATACTCTCTATCTGGCTGCTGCCCAATCTGCTGGCCGAGGCCGTTTCGGTCGTTCCTTCTTCTGCCCCAGCCAGGGCGGCTTTTACATGTCTCTTCACCTCAAGCCCAACCTCCCCTTCGACCAGCTCCCTTCCTACACTATCTTGACTGCGGGAGCTATCTACAAGGCAGTGAAAAATCTAACCCTCATGGAGATTGATATCAAGTGGGTTAATGACATTTACTATCGAAACAAGAAAATTGCCGGCATCTTAACTGAGGCTACAACCTCCATCGAGACTGGTCTTGTTACCGATGTCATCATCGGTGTTGGCTTTAATTTTTTCATTACAAACTTTCCAGCTGACATCAAAGAAAAAGCCGGCTCCCTCTTTGAAGAGAAACCAGTCATTAGTCGCAATGAGCTCATCGCCGAGATTTGGAAATGCTTCTACGAAAGCGACCCAGAAGAGCTTATCTATCTCTACAAGCAGCGCTCTATGGTGCTGGGACGGCAAGTAAGCTTCAGCCAAAAAGGCGTAGACTGCCAAGGTCTAGCCAAGGACATCTCAGACAGCGGACAATTACTAGTCCAGCTGACAGATGATCAGGAAATCTGGCTCAACAGCGGCGAAGTCTCGCTGACCAGTTGGTAATCAAAAAAATTCATTTCAAAAGGACTAAGTCATAAGACTCAGTCCTGTTTTCATTATTTCGGTCCTAAATGTTTATCGATTTCATCCACAATCCGCCCCATGACATAGGAAATCTGCAAATTGCGCAGCACCAAAACAGCCCAGAAAGCAGCCATAAAATAGCGCCCCGCCATGATGGATTCATTGAAAAAATAGGTTTCTAAGGCTGTGAAAACAGCCATTACAATAAATTGTCGTCTGTTCATAGATTTATTATAACACGAAAACCTAGAAAAATCTTTTTTTAGTCCTCTTGAATGGTAATTTTTTCTGCTAAAAAGTCAAATCCCTCTGGAATCAAGCTTTCCTCTTCCTTCTCTTCAACCTCTGCCTTACCATTGCGGCTGCGAGCCGAAAAATCCGCCCGAATCTTGGTCCATTCTTCTAAGGAAATAGCCAAAATCTCTGGTGAAAATCCAGCTGCATTGCTGAGGATATTACCAAACATGGTATTGAGATTGTCCCGCTTCATGGTCTGCTCAGCGTTAAAATTAGACTCAAAAGCTAAGATAGCATGGCTTTCATTGGCTGCCACTGGCTGCGAGCCTGCCAGCAAGGCCTTATCAGCTCCAGCCAGACTTTCAATAATCTCACCCCAAGCATTCTGCAGCTTAGTCAGATTGCTGCGAGCCAGACTAGGATTGTCAACAGCCTCTTCTAGGATGGCATTGACCTTATTGCGGTCTGCTCGGTAGCCCTTAGATTTCTGCGGTCGAATATCCGAAGTTTTGACAGCTGCTGCAGGTTTCCCATTGCCATTAGTCAGCTGCTGCTTAAGGCTATCAATTTCTTGCCTCAGTCCCTTAAGCTCATCGGCTAGATTATCTGGAATCGCTGCCGCTGCAGGAAGACTGCTGGTCTCTGCCAGTCGAATGGTCATCATTTCTGTATAAATCTTAGGCTGCAGGCTGTTCTTGATGTCTGCCAAACTCTTGGTCGCCATATCAATCATGGCAAAGAGAGTCTCCTGCGGTGTCTTGAGATTTTCTAGAAAGAGCTCACTGGTATGATGATTCTCCCCGCCAGTTTTGACAATGATTAGATCACGCAGATATTGCAGGAGGTCTGTCACAAAACGTGCCATGTTTTTGCCGCTATCAAAAATCAGATTGAAATTATCCAAGGCTGCTACTGCATCATGAGCAATCAAGGCTGCTACATAGGCATCTAAAGCTCCCAAGCTGATAGAGCCAGTGATTTCTTCTGCTATGTCTGTGGTCAAACGATTTTCCTGGGTTAAGCTAAGAGCCTGATCGAGGATAGATAAGGCGTCCCGCATACCGCCCTCAGCTCGACGGGCAATAATCTGCACACCTTCTTGCTCAAAATCAATGCCTTCCTGCTCCAAAATCCACTCAATATGACCAATAATGTCCTGCGTCTTGATAGACTTAAACTCAAAACGCTGGACGCGGGAAAGAATGGTCGCTGGAATCTTGTGCAGCTCTGTCGTCGCTAGGATAAAAACTACATTTTCTGTCGGTTCTTCCAAGGTCTTGAGCAAGGCGTTAAATGCCCCAGTCGAGAGCATGTGCACCTCGTCGATGATATAGACCTTGTGCTTGGCAAGACTAGGCGCATAGGTAGACTTGTCCCGAATATCACGAATCTCATCTACCCCATTATTAGAAGCCGCGTCGATTTCGATGACATCTTCAAGGCTCCCCTCAGTGATAGCCTGACAGATATAGCAGTCATTGCAAGGCTCACCGTCCTTTTGATTCGGACAGTTCATAGCCTTAGCAAAAATCTTGGCAACGCTGGTCTTCCCTGTTCCACGTGGGCCAGAAAAAAGATAAGCATGGCTGATTTTCCCTTGCTCAACAGCCTGCCGCAGGGTGGTGGCTACTACCTGCTGCCCCACCAACTGACCAAAGGTCTGACTGCGGTATTTCCGATATAAAGCTTGATACATTAGGCTTTTTCTCCAAACATTTCAAAATTCCAAGTCGTTTTTTCAAGCAAAATCTGGACGAATTTTTCCAGATATTCCTGGTCTACGTCATCATAATCACCTGTCAAGGCTGAGTCTAAATCCAGCACTCCCAGAAGACGACCATCTTTTACCATGGGCACCACAATCTCGCTCTTAGCCCGGCTATCACAGGAGATATAGTTGGCATGCTGGGTGACATCACCCACAATGATTGTCTGCTCTTTCTCCGCAGATTCCCCACAGACACCTTTCCCTAGCGCAATATGGACACAGGAAACACCGCCCTGAAAAGGCCCCAAAATCAACTCGCTCCCATCAAAAAGATAGAAACCAGTAAAGACAGAATTAGGCAAGGCTTGATTAAGCAGGGCGCTAGCATTGGACAGATTGGCCAAAGCGTTGGTCTCACCCTCCAACAAGGCTTCTAGCTGAGCCAATAAAAGTTGATAATTTGAAATTTTTTCTTTTGTGTTCATAGAGTCTATTATATCAAAAAGCCGGTCTTTCAACCAAGCTTTTCTTTAATTTTGTTATCCAAAAATTCATCAATCAGTCTATTTACAATATCGGGTTGGTCGGTATTAGAATTATGTCCCGCCTCATCAATCCATTGAACAGACTTCCCAGTATTTCTTTCATAGGCCTTCAAATATCGTATGCACGACCCTGCACGATCTTCTTTTCCACATATAACCAATTGTGGACATTTTACTTCATAAGAAAGCTTCTTCTCTACTGCTTCAGAAAATATCTTATATCCGTATCCCGCAAGACGAGCATACCTTTTTTGATCGCCATCATAAACCATCATCATATCATACATCAGTTTTCTTCCATAGTCTGTTGTTGATACGCTTTTAGGCCCAGATTTCAAAAGAGATTTCCATGGATAGATTCTATAAATTGCCTCCATATTTTTTAAGAGCCACAACTCCATAGCTGTATAATAGTTCCTTTGCAGGGAAGGTGAATCAATCGTAACAAGGCCTTTTAATTTCTCAGGAAAAAGTTGAGCATAAACCTGCCCAACATATCCTCCCATCGACTGACCAATCATGATTGGCCTTTCAATTCCCTCTTTGACAAATATTCCATCTAGCCATTTCGCCATATCAAACAAGCTAAAATTGAGCTTAAAAGGATAAGATGACGCGTGGCCTGGAGCATCCCACACCAGGACTCTATATTTGTCTTTAAAGTACTCTATTTGTTTGTCAAATAATCTATGGTCAGCTGTAAGTCCAGGTAAAAAGATAAGAGCACTTTTCGCTGATGCATCCATATCATTTGTCCAATAGTGAATGACTCCACTTGATGTTTCGTATGTCTTTTCAATCAAAATACTACACCCGCATTCTTATTTATTTTCCACCAAAACCTTCACTTCCTCATCCTCCACCAGCACTGCTTGGCAATTATTAAGGGGCAGTAAATTAAGCTTGTCTCCATAAGTATCTAGGATTGCCTGAGTGCTTTCGACAAAGGGTTCTTCGCCTAGATGAGGAAGAACATAAAAATCAACCTCGTTTAGTGCCTCTGTATCATTCAGTTCCTTAGCAACCGCCTTATCGTCCATGATCTTGTTATAGTCGATGTCTTTGGCTGTGATGATAGCACCAGCGGATTCGCCCACATAAACCATGCCATCCGCAATCTGCTCTTTTATCAAGGATAGAAGCTGCTTTTTCTTTAGTTCTTGCAGAAGATAAAAAGTATTGCCGCCAGAGATATAGAGAAGCTTACTTTGGAAAATTTTTGCCTGAGCTGTTTCTCTATCACAAGCTGAAATATCCAAGACCTCTACTTGAAATCCTAACTCTGCAAAGGCCTGCAGGGCTTCGTCAATATAGCCTCTGTACTCTTCTACATTTCCAGCCGTCGGGATAAAAAGTACCTGATTGCCCAATTGCTTTTCAGACGCATATTGTCTGAACAAGTCCTTGACTCCCGCAAAATATGAACATAAAAATAATTGTTTCATAGGATACCTCCTTATTTTTTCTTAATTTTATAAAGAATCCATTGACCATTTCTTTGGCTATCGATGAGATGCAAGCCCAAATCTGTCAAATAGTTTTCAAGTTTTTCTTGCTTTCTAAAATCTGGTAGGTAGTAAGCTAATTTGCTCCATTCACATGCCAGTAAGATGATTCCATCTGGCTTAAGTATCCGCTTAAGTTCTAGGAAGGCTTGAGTTAGATTTGACCAATGAAAATGGGTCTGAAAGGCTGCAATCAAATTCTTTGATTGGTATATTAAGTAAAGAAAAGCAAGAATAATCAGAAGGGCTATTATCACAAGATAAATCATAGGACTTCCCTCTCATATCTTCTGCCATAAAGCCTTTTAGCTTCCTTGGTGTATTTCTTGATAAAATCCGTCTTGGAGTCGGTATAGGCATCCCGGTTGTGCTCATACTGTTTCCACAAGGACAGCTTGAGCTTTTCATAGTCTTTGGCTACAGCAGGGTGCTCCTGTAGATAGTCTCTAAAGTATAGCTCATCATGATCGCCTTCATAGCGCAGATGCAGATGGAAAACCCGCTCGGCAAAACCACTCGGTGTGTAGCCTTTATTAAATGACATCCGCCCTTGGCTTTCTGACATGAGCAGATAACCATTTTGCAGCAGCAAGTCTCTCATTGCCGCCATATCTGTTTCTTCGGGAATTTCAAATAAGATATCCACTATAGGCTTGGCCCAGATGGTCTCAAGGGATGTCGAACCGATATGGCTAATCCGAACCAGCTGATTGGCAGGAAAAAAACTCAAGAGCCGAAGCCGTTCCGCCTCATACCAATCTTTCCACGCTGCCTGATGCTCTCTCAGGAAAATCGGAAAAAGCTGCCACAGCTCCTCCAGTGACATTTCCTCTAAAGATGGACTCATAAGCACCTCCTTAGGTAATTTATACAAGCGTTTTCTCTAGTTATGATTATAGGAAAAATACACATCCGAGTCAAACCTCGCACTTATTGAACAGATATTTATTTTTGTAACATTTTTGAAAAGTTTTAGTTGTCAAACAATCTATTTTTTAGTAGAATGATGTCGGAGATATATTATTTAAAAGGAGTTCTTTATGAAAAAGTTTAGGTTTGGCACTTGGCTTGTCCTGTCAGCCGGCTCTTTGTTGTTACTTTCACAGGCTCTTCCTGCAGAGAATGTCGCTGCGAATCAGAAGAAACAGATTAAGGTCCAGCTGCTTAACCATAGCGATGAAACAGCTATCGGCACTCTGGAGTTGAATGGAGAGTATCAGCTAAAGCTTGGGAAAAAGGACAAATACGGTCGAGCTACTGCTGCTCATGTCCAAATGCAGGAGCAACACAAAGCCAAAAAGAAAAAGGAGACCAAGGTCACATACAATCCCATCGGTTGGCACAATTACAAATTTTACTACGGAAATGGAGATGATCGGGCTTGGCTCATGAATCGCGCTCACCTGATTGGCTTTACTTTCAGCGGCCTCAATAACGAAGGGAAAAACCTCGTTCCGATGACCGCTTGGCTCAACTCTGGCAGTTTCCAAGGACTGGATGACAATAACCCAGATAGCATGATCTATTATGAACATCGCTTGGAGCGCTGGTTAGAGGAAAATCCTGATTATTGGCTGGATTACAAGGTTACTCCGATTTACACGGACAATGAGCTTCTTCCTCGCCAGATTGAGCTCCAGTATGTCGGACTTGACGCAGAAGGCAATATTGTCAGCATCCAGCTAGGGGGCAAGGAAACAATTGATGAAGACAGAATGTCTCATGTCATCCTGGACAATGTCTCTCCAAATGCAGAGATTGACTACCAAACGGGCACTGCTGTCAATACCATGATTGAGTAGAGTTACAGATAAGAACATAAAAACAGACCATCCTTACTATGATGATCTGTTTTTTTTTATTTATTTTTACCAATAAAGACAGCCGTAAACAAGCAGGACTGCAATCATACTGAAAAGCGAGCCAATCAGGTAGTATTCAGCAAAGGACTGGCTTTCTGAAATCTTATTATAGCGGGCGATAGACTTAGCCGTAAAAACTAGCCCAATGGCAGTAAACTGCCCGAAAATAAGAGAAAGTCCCATAATCAAGCGCTCTAATATCCCAATCATAGCACCAGCCCCCGCAATAGTCTCCCCACTGTCTTCCCCTGCCTGATACTTGCTGAAGAAGAGTTTAAAGAGGATATTAATCGGCTTACCAGTAAGGGCGAAGAAAAAGAGAGCCTGCAGCATGAGGTAGCGCTCAGACAGCCAATTAGGAGCTGGAATTTGCTGCTGTCCTAAGAGAAAATAAAGAGCAAAAATGCTAATCAGATGCAAGATCTGATCCAGTAAAAAGGCTGACTTTTGAGCATGATGGCGGACAATCAATGAATTCAGCCTATTCTTTAAGAAGTCAATAAGCGCATGACTGAGCCAGACCAAGGCGAAATATAGCAGATACTTAGGTAAAATTATCGCCAAGAGCAACAAGAGCAAGAGAACAATTCCCAAGTGGAGAATTAAGAAATTCATCCGCCGGCTTTTTAGGTCGGCCATTTTCTGACTTTGAAGCTGAAAATCAGCTAGCACATGAGCCAGCAAAGTCAATACAAGAATCGGATTCTGCATGAAAAATTCTGAAAATCCCATAAAATTTGTCATTCTTCAGCCTCCTTTGCTGCCTGTAAAATCATTCTCATAGCTAAACGGCGATTTCTCAGATAGATCTTCAGTCCAGACGACTTGAGCCGCTTACTAAGCGCACTGGGACTAATCTGCAGCAGCTCTGCTATTTCCCCATGAGAAAAATTCTCGTCATAGATATATTCCATGAGCATCCGCTCCAGAACCTCTCTCTGACTGGTGTTCCACTTGCTCTGGATGAATGAAGTAGCTGCCAGCACCGTATTAACCGCCTGACTGAGCTCTTCGTCTTCCAAGGATACAGCTATACGGCTGCTGCCGTAGTCGTTCTTCTCGTGAATAGCCTCAATGGCTGCGCGTGCCCTCCAGTAGGCCGGACCGTCCGCACCAATACTCTGCTCCCGATTGATGTCCGTCACAATCTCCCCCAGGCCAAGCCCAAAGCGAATCGGATGAGGAAAGCCCAAGGCAATCTGATCAAGGAGCTGCATAATCTCTGGATTAGGCCGCAGTAAAGCCTGAAACTCATCTCCAGTTGTTACTGTGAAAGGTGACACCAGATAATCCCGATAATCCTGATTTAGCACTGCCATCATGTCCTGCAGGTCCTTCTGGGCCTGCTTACGATTTTTTAGCTGTTTGGATTCAATTAAATCTCCAATAAGAGCAATATAAAGCATACCAAACCTCCTTTAAGTCCATTATAAAGGAAAATTTAAAAATTGTCTATTTAAACAGCAACTTTTTAGAATATCCATTGTAAAGGAAAGACTATTTTTTATTTTTAGGTGCTGGTAAGGCAGGATAGGCAGCTTCAATTAGATTACAGAGGAAAGCAGCATCTTCTACTTCTTTTATATGAAGCATTGGTTTTGCGCCTGGATAAGGGGACTCATAAATCGGATTTTCAAAAAAATCCAGAGCTGGCTGGACCGGCTTGAGCAACAAGCGATTGTCATAAATGCCGCCAAATAAGCGACCTCGATAATAAAACAAATACTCTCCCATCATTTTGCGAAAGCTAATTTCTTGGCCTAAGTCCTGCAGCTGCTTCAGAATAAAATCCAAATATTCTTGACTAGATGCCATCGAAACACCTCCATGAATTGATACTTTATTATACCAAAAATGGATGAAGATTTCCTGACTAAGAGATCAACTCATCTCCTTCCATCCTTAGTCTGTCTATCCTCAAGTAAGCAAAAAAGCTAGATCTTACAAGTCTAACTCTTTTACTTATTATTTTTTTAAAAGTCCTTCCTTGACCAGATAATCACGCGCAACAGCATCCGCTTTTTTGCCCTCAATGCCAACTTGATAATTCATCTGGCTCATCTGGCTTTCCGTAATTTTACCAGCCAGCTTATTGAGAATACCTTCCAACTCAGGGTGTTTTTCTAGCAATTCAGCCTTCAGGAGAGGTGCTCCTTGATAAGGAGGGAAAAGATGTTTATCGTCTTCTAAAACTTGTAAATCATAACGCGCAAGTTCTGCGTCAGTCGAATAGGCATCCGTGATTTGAATATCACCCGACTGGATAGCTTGGTAGCGAAGGGCTGGCTCCATGGTCGCTACATTAAGATTAAGGCCATAGAGAGATTGCAACCCCTTGTTTCCATCTTCACGGTCGTTAAATTCCAAGGTAAACCCTGCCTTGAGCTTGTCTTGGACTGCTTTAAGATCAGAGATGGTTTTAAGATTGTATTCTTGAGCGATAGTCTTTGGCACTGCAATAGCATAGGTATTTTGATAAGCCATGTGATTGAGCAAGATTAAATTATCCTGTTTTTTGATTCCATCACGTGCTGCTTCAAAAACTTCTTCAGCATCATTGCTGACCTTTGGAGCAGGCTGCAAGAGAGTTCCAGTAATCGTACCGGTAAACTCAGGATAGATATCAATATCACCTTTTTTCAGAGCTTGATAAAGGAAGTCAGTCTTCCCAAAATTAGGTTTGACTGTCACAGTCATATCCGTATTTTCCTCGATGAGGAGTTTATACATATTCATAAGAATCTCTGGCTCTGGACCCAATTTCCCAGCAATAACCAGATGATCTTTCTCCTGCTTGGGAATTAGACTGGGTGTGTAAGAAGCACCGAGGCCGAGGATTAAAACCGCAAAAGCTGTAAATACCGTCCGAAGCTTAGCTTTTTCCATCCATTTAAGAAGACTATTGAAAAGAATGGCCAAAACTGCGGATGAAATTGCTCCAATCAAGATCAGACTGGCATTGCGACGGTCAATTCCTAGAAGGATAAAGGAACCTAGTCCACCAGCTCCGACAAGGGCTGCTAGAGTTGCTGTTCCGATAATCATAACTGTTGCCGTCCGAACTCCTGATACGATGACGGGCATTGCTAGAGGCAGTTCAAACTTTTTGAGTCGCTCCCACTTGGTCATCCCAAAGGCGATTCCAGCTTCTTCTAAACTAGGATCAATCCCATTCAAAGCCGTGACAGTATTTTCTAAAATCGGGAAAATAGCGTAAATCACCAGAGCAGTCAGTGCCGGCAGTGTACCAATCCCCATAAGAGGGATAAAGAGTCCCAGCAAGGCCATTGAAGGAATGGTTTGAAAGATTCCCGCAATTTGCAGCACCCAATTGGC
>ERZ773250.1507-NODE-1507-length-11510-cov-4.553732_pt1 | contig 11510 bp, 7 predicted proteins | sample MGYA00511258_ERZ773250 | MGnify/ENA primary metagenome ERZ773250 (study PRJEB29015, sample SAMEA2738164) | human oral metagenome | biome: human oral; feature: human-associated habitat; material: saliva | place: China | collected 2187 ... | reverse complement strand
GCTTAATGCTTGACAGAATATTATCTTCTCGTAATATTAATATTTCTCCTATTATCGAATCCTATTCAACTGAAATGGCAATTCAATTTGTGAAAGAAAAATTTGGAATTGCTTGGCTTTCAAAAGAACTTTTAAAACAAGAACTAAAAACCAAAAATTTATTTGAGGTTCCTAGTAATATAAACTTACCAAAAATTCAAATTCAACTAGCATATATTGATGATTTTATTTCTTTTCCAGCGCGAAAATTTATAAATACATATTTCATAAAGAATTAATATTAATTCTTTATGAAATGGAAAGGATACCCTCTTTGATCAATATCATCTAAATTTAAATTAATATTTTCAGCTTCTAAATCTAATAATTTTCGTTCTTCTTCATAACTACTTTCAATCTTCTTTACTTCAATTTCTATGAAATATCCGAGATTCTCTACTTCATCTAATGAAACTTCATATTTATCATTCTTATACATATATATGCTTCTGAATTTATGTATTAAAGCAAAAGAATAGATATTTAATTCTTGGAATATCTTATTTAATTTGTCTGTGTTATCTATGTTTACTTCATATTCATCACAATAAGTATGAACCTCTTCTTTTTCTGGATAAAAATGTTTGTAATTCAATATCTTTTTATCTCCACGTTCTCGAATACTTAACCATTTATATGGATATTTTTCTTTTGTAAAATCTTCAAATTTATTAATAAAATATTCATCTTTTTGTTCAACATTCTTTATAAATTTTCCATTATCTTCAAAATATCTTTTCATTTCATTAAATTTTTCTTTTGTTAACTTAATCTTTATTTCTATCTCAATATCGCTACTCATTATATAATCCTCCTTATAAATTTATATTTATTTCTAATGGCAAATGATCAGAGCCATAGATATCATTTAAAATTTTAATATATTTAATTTTACTTTTCAAACTTTTACTTACAAAAAAGTAATCTATTCGCCAGCCAAGATTTCTATTTCTTGCATTAAAAGAATATGGAAACCAAGTATATAGTCCTTCTCCATTATTGAAATCCCTAAATGCATCAATAATATTCGACTCTAATAATTTTGTTATGATATTTCTTTCTGCATCTGTAAACATTATATTTTTATGATTTTGATTTGGTCTTGCTAAATCAATATCATTATGAGCTATATTAAAATCTGTTGCAATTATAATATCTTTTTTTTCATTTTTTATCAAATTTTGTAATATGTTACAACTATCTAATTTGTATTCTAAATTTTCTTTTTCTCGTCCTCCATGAACCATATATACATTGTATAATACGAAATCTTCGAAAGTAAGTTTTAGAAATCTTCCATCTAAGTCAAATCTTTTATTATTTATTTTCTGTTCGAAACTTTCTTCTTTTAGTTTTGAAAAAATAGCAACCCCATTATGTCCTTTTCTGGAGCATTGATTAAAAAAAGTTTTATATGATTTTGGAATTGTTAGTTTAATACTTTCTATATCTGAATTCTTTACTTCTTGTAAACATATAATATCATAATCCGAGTTCAATATTTTTTTCAAATCTCCTTTTTCATAAGCAGACTTATATCCGTTTACATTCCACGTTAGCAGTTTCATTGTTACATCTCCTATAATTTTTTTATATTTTGAATTTTATTGTTTCTTAATTCTTTATTTATTTTGTATCCTTAATTAATTTAAGAACTTTATCCCTTATTTTGTAATCTCTTCTGATTTTTTCACCTTCTACAGATAATATTATTTTTTTCATTTTTTGTTTGATTATCTTTATTATTATCTGATTGTTTATTAATTCTTAATTGTTCTTAATACATTTTTACTTTCTTATATATATATCTTATCACAACATTATTTTATTTAATTTGCTCTCAGTATATTTATTATTTTATCCTAAAACTTTTTTTATTAATTCCTGATTATTATATAGTGTTATTGCTTGTGGAATTAATTTAATTTTGAAATTTTTGTCTGTGATTTCATCGCCGTCTATGTTGCATACTGTTTCTTCTTTTAATTTAATTGTTATTTCTGTTGTTTGAAATTTATGTATGCTTTTTGATTGTTCATGTGTACCTTTTTTTATTTTTAAAACTAGGCCTAACAATTCATACTTTTTTAAATCTTTTGCATAGTAAACGTCTAATAATCCGTCATTATATTTGCTATTTGGTGCGATTTGGAATCCTCCACCATAGTACATTCCATTTGCTATAACTATTGTTGTAAACTTTCCTTTTTGCTGTTGTTCTTTGCTTGTGAATTCTGCTTCTTTGTTTTTATATTTAAAAAATGTATATATTAGACTGGCATTATATCGTTGTTTTATTGGTATTAATTTATTTTTTATTATTTTTGTATTGTTTCCTACATCGGCGTCAATTCCGAAACATGCTATATTAATAAAATATTTGTCATTGATTTGGGCAACATCTACTTTTTCGTATAATTTTGTATTTTGTTTTGAAATTGATTTGTAAAAATCATTTCCTGTTCCGACTGGTATTACGCCTAAATAATTTTGACTGCCCATAATATTATTTAAAATTCTATTTATTGTTCCGTCGCCTCCGTACGGCTATGACTATATTTTTTGTATCTAAATATTTTTTTAATGCATCTTGCATTGGATTGTCTTTTGATATTATTTCGATTACATAGTCTATTTGTAGCTCTTGACATACTCCTTTTATCTTTTCTGATATTGTGTCTAATCTTTTATTTAATGAAAATTTATTTACTATAAAAACATGTTTCATTGTATTACTCCATTTGTGTTCTTTATTATTAATTCTTCTACTTTTTTTATTAAGTAGTTATTGCTTTTGGAATCTTTTTTTATTTATTATATGAATCCATATAAACTTCCCCTTAAGTTTTATTAGGCTTGACCTTCCCATTCTTTATAAAATTCATCTAAAAAATTTTCCATATATTTGGTTCTTTCAATAGCTATTTCTTTAGCTGTCTCTGTATTTATTGTGTCTTTGATTTTTAATAATTTTTCATAAAAATGATTAATTGAATGTCTTTCTTTATTTCTATATTCTTCATAATTATGTATTTCAACGATTCCCATATCTGGATTATATATTGTATTTCCCTTCTTTCCACCAAATGCAAAACATCTTGCGATACCAATTGCCCCGATGCTATCTATTCTATCTGCGTCTTGAACAATTTTTCCTTCTTCTGAAATTTCTGCTGTATTAAATCCACCTTTATATCCCAAGTTATTAATTGAATTTAATATGTTTTCTAAATCGTCTTTATCTATTTCATTATAAATATTCAATTTTTTCATTAGTTCTATGAGATTTTCTACTACATTTCCTTTTGAGAATTTTTCATCAAATACATCATGTAATAATGCTATCATTTTTATTACAAATTCATTTTGATGCTCTGTTTCATTAATTTTTATTGCTAAGTCATGAACTCTTTTTATATGCCACCAATCGTGTCCTGTGCTTTCTTTTATGAAATTTTCTTTTATATAATCTTCTGTTATTTTTAAAATCTCGTTTTTATTCATTATTAATACTCCTTTTGAGCTATTATACTATAAAAATGCCAATGTTTGTCTTCTCCTAATGCTGTTGGTTTATCATTTTCTATTTCTTCAAATACTATGATCTTAAATTTATTAAATAATCTTTTAACATCTTCTTTGTCAAAAAAACTCATGTCTCTATATTCTTTATTCCATGAATCATTGATTCCAAATATTGTTCCTACAAAATATCCATTTAAATTAATTGATTCTACAATTTTCTGCCACATTGATTTGAAATATTCCTTTTTACAAAATGATAAACTAAAATTAGCTATTATCAAGTCGGTATTTGGAATTTTTAAATTTTCTAGTTTTTGTTTTTTAAATTGAAAATATTTTTGCTTATCTTGTGATAGTCTTTCTCTTATTATTTCTTCAACATTTTCTTTATCTATTCCAAGTACTTTAAAATCATTATTTATTAAATATACTGTATCGTTTCCTTGACCACATCCTAAATCTATTGCATTAGTAGACTTTAAATTTAGACTATCAATCAAAAACTTCACATTGTTTCTTGGATATTCCTTTTTTGTCTTATCATAATATTGTTTCCAATTCTGCATTTATATACCTCTTATATCGTCTATTTAATTCATTTTAGCACATTCAATGATTTTTGTCTTTTTATTTGTATTAATTGTATATTTTTTAGTTTTATGTTGTAATTATTATGCAACCAATTGTTGAGCTAAGTATGATTTAAGTGATTACTTGCTTTTTTTGTTTGATGTTAGGAGGACATCATGAATAACAACTTAATTATGCTAATCATGGGCAGCAAGTACCCTGTCTCAGGTAATAATACTAGAGGATTGCGTTTTAATATTGGAGACACTAATCCTTCTACTTTCTTAGAGAGAATGATGAATAATCACCTCTTCTCTATTATTGACTTTTTTACTAATCATGAGCCGTTTAGGAGCGATCTGGCTTATAGGAAGCTATGCAAATTGCATAGCATAGGTTTCATTGCTTATTATTTGTCAGATATGGGGAATGCGTTATTCCTCAATATCGCGCCATACGGCTCAAAGTCTAATAATTATGTGGTCTATTTTCCACATCAATTAGATAAAGATCAGAAGTTGCATGTTAAAGATATCGTACTAAAAAATTTTTCATCAAAGTATACGATTTTATATAATCTAGAATTAGATGAAAATAGTATTCCTATAGGGGATACTAAACCGGACATTAGTGCCGATGAATTTTTAAGTATGATATGAACAAAAGACCAGCGATTGCTGGTCTTTTGCTTTTTATAAATTATTGATTGATATATTCATCTTTTACTTTTCTTGATATTGTGTATCCCATTGCTGCTACTAGAGCTGTTAATGTGATTCCAACACCTGTCATTTGTAATACTTTGTTTATATCTAATCCTGTCTTTGGTACTAATACTAGAGTGGCTTGCTGTTTCTTTCCTTTCTTTTCTTCTTCGGTGTCTGTTTCTTCAAAGCCTGCATTGTTCTTTGTCTTCTCTATTCCGACCTTGTTTACTAATGTTCCAAAATTGTCTTTTGAATTTGTCCACTTTAATGTGATACTTAATTCTTTGCTTTCTCCTGGATTTAGCTCTATTTCTTTACTTACAATTTTTCCGTTTTCAATTCTCCAATCTGGATTCTCTGATGGGTTCATTGTAAAGTATTTTGGAATATTTTCTTGAACTATTGTGCTTCCTTTGATTTCTCCAGTATTTTTTACATTGATTGAATATCTTACTTTTACTTCACTATTTAATATCTTCTTTACTGGGATATCTAATTTTGTGAATTTTCCATTTCTGAATGTTCTCTTCTCTCCATCAATTGTTGCTTCTTTTAGCTCTTTGTCGATTTCAATATTGAAAACTTTCTTTGCATAATAATGTGTGATTTTTTGTTCATCCTCTGTTATTACTGGTTTAACATTTTCAGATTTTTCTGTTGATACCAAATTATAATACTCAATGTCTTTTGCTTCAGCATTATATGGTTCATTGATATTTCCTTTTATTACTTCGTCATTTTGTAATTTCATTCCTGTTGATTTCTCTACATAACTTACTACTACTTTTCCGAACTTTTTCTTGTATAAATATGTTACTACTTTTTCTTCTTGAGATATCTTTCCATTTTCATTTCCTTCTACCTCTACGAATTCATAAGCGTCTTGATCTATATCGTTTGGAATTGTTGTTTGATATGCATCGCCTACGTGGCCTGTGATGACTTTATCTTCCTTCAATTTCATACTTCTATTTGATTTTAACACATATTTTACTGTTACTTTCGAACCTATTTCTGCTGGTATTTCTTTTGTATTATTTTCTGTTATCTTCTTATTTGTTTCTTTTAAGTTTATTTCAGCTTTAACTTTGTTTGTTACTTTTAGATTATCTTCTGAAATCTTTAAGTCTTTATAGACTAATTTGATTTCTTTCTTGATTTCTACTTCTTTATCTCCATTACTATGTGTGTCTATGTTGTTTAGATTTTCCGTCCATGTAATTGTTTTGCTTTCATCATCATAACTTCCATCCATGATGTTTGATTTGCTTAAGTCTAATTTGAATGGTAATTCATCAACTATTTTTACTACTGCATCTCCCATATATTCTTTTATCTTACCTTTGTAAGTAATTGTATATGGTACTATTTCGTCTGCTTTTGTTATCTTTGCTAATGTTGATTCTTTTTCTACTTTTGAATCTTCTATCTTACCTTCTGTTACTGGTTTGATTGTATTTGTAATTGTGTGTCCATTTACTGCTGATGTGTAATACATTAATTCACCTTGATGTACTTCTGTTTCTGTTACTGTATATACATTTTCTGCTCCTGTTGTTGGATTGTATTTTGGTAAGTTCTTGAATTCTACTTCCCAATTTGCATCTGTTGTTCTATTACCTTTGACTTCTTTGTCTGCAACTACTTCATTATTATTTCTTACCTCTATCTTAATTGATTCTGGTCTCTTATTTTTTGCATTATTTCCGTCTATCCACTTTTTGTTGGCTTTTAAGCTAATAGTTGTTCCTGGTACTGCATATGTATTTACTACTTTAAATCCTTCTGTGATGTTTCCTGATGTTGTTGTTGTATAGAATTCTAAGTCGTTTGGATTGTTTGGTTCTTCTGTTATTGTGTAATTGATTGGATCTCCGTTTTTGTTGTACTTTGGTACATTTTCAAATATCTTCTTCCAACTTTCTTCTGTTATTAATCCTGTTAATGGGCTTTCTTTTACAATTCTTCCTTCTTCATCTTTTACTTGTATCTTAACACTTGTTGGTCTCTTATTGTTTTGGTTTGAATTGTCCTTCCACTCTACTGAGATCTTTGGTGTTACTTCTTCATTTGGTACTTCAAATTTGTTTGTTACCGTGAATCTGCTCTTGTAATTTCCACTTACTGTTGCTTTGTAGAACTTAAAGTCATTTTGATTTACTTCTACTTCTTGTACATTGTACACTTCTTCGTTTCCTAAAGCATCATATTTGTCTAATTCGAAGTTATGGCTCCATCCATCTGCTGTGTTTTTGTTTCCGATTTGTACTTTGCTTGCAACTATTTGGTTATTTCTATTTAATACTTCATATTTGATTGAAGATGGTCTCTTGTTTGCTTTATTGCTTTCGTCATCCCATGTTTTACTTACTTTTACTGTAACTTTTTCGCTTGGTACTGTGAATTTATTTACTACTGCAAATCCGTTTGTTTGTTCTCCACTTATTTTCTTTGTATAGAATTTTAAGTCGTTTGCATTTACTTCTTGTTCTTCTACTGTGTATGTGATTTCATTTCCTTGTGCATTGTATTTTGCAAGATTTGTAAATGTGTAATTCCAATTTGCATCTGTTGTTCTGTTTCCACTTACTACTTGTTCTACGTCTGTTGCTCCACCTTTTAAGATATACTTAATTGATTGTGGTCTCTTGTTTGCTTCATTGTTGTTGTCTTCCCAAGTTTTATTTACATTTATTTCAATCTTTTCGTCCGGTACTTTGAATTTGTTTGTTATTACATATTCACTGTCCTTGTCTCCTGTTATCTTCTTTTCATAGAATTTTAAATCTTCTGTTTGTTCTTCGATTTCTTCTACTGTGTAATTGATAACATCTCCATATCCATTGTATTTTGCTACATTTTCAAATGTGTATGTCCATTCGTTTCCTGAGCCTGTAACTCTTTCTTCTCTTACTATTGCTGCATTATTCTTTAATTGTACTTTGATTGCTGTTGGTCTCTTGCTTGCTGCATTGTTGCTATCTTCCCATACTTTTTTAACTTTTACTGTTACTTTTTCGTCCGGTACTTCGAATTTATTTGTTACTTTATATCCTTTGTCGATGTCCCCTGTTACTGTTATTTTATAGAATTTGAAATCGTCTGGGCTATTTGGTTTCTCTTCTACTGTATATGGGATTGGATCTCCGTTTTTGTCGTATTTTGGTACATTTTCAAATACTTTGTTCCATTCTTCATCTGTTGGATTTCCTGTAACATTTCCTTCTTTTACAACTTTTCCTTCTTTATCTTTTACAATTATTTTTACATTGCTTGGTCTCTTGTTTCCATTATTGTTATTGTCTTCCCATGTGATTGTTACTCTTGGTGTTACTTTATCATTTGGTACTACAAATTTGTTGGTTACATTGATTCCTGCTTTGTAATCTCCACTGATTGTTGGTTCATAGAATTTTAAATCTCCTGGATTTACTTCTTCTTCTCTTACAGTGTAACTTATTTCGTTTCCGGTGTTTGCTTCATATTTTACTAAATTGCTAAATTCGTATGACCAATTTGTATTTGTATTGCTTTCTCCTGTTACGATTTGTTCTACTGTTGAACCGTTTCCTGATAATACATATTTGATTGAAGCTGGACGCTTATTATTTGCGTTTGAATTATCATTCCATGTTTTGCTTACGTTTACATTGATTCTTTCGTCCGGTACTTTAAATGTATTTACTACATTAAATCCTGCTTTATAATCTCCGTTTACTTGCTTTGTATAGAATTTTAATTCTCCTTCATTTGCTTCTTGTTCTTCCAATGTGTATTTGATTTCATCGTTATGCTCGTCATACTTTGCTAGACCCGTGAATGTGTAATTCCAATCTGCATCTGTTGTTTCATTTCCTGCTACAACTTTTTCTGATACTATTGTTTCTTTATTCTTTAATACATATTTAATTGAAACTGGTCTCTTTCTATTTGCATTATTTGAATCATTCCATGCCTTGCTTACATTTACATTTATCTTGTCTGTTGATTGTGTAAATGTGTTTGTGATTGTGTTTCCGACTATTGATTTTGTATAGAATTGTAAATCACCTGGATTTACTTCCTTTTCATCCAATGTATATGTGATTGTGTTTCCTTGTGAATTATATTTTGGTAAGTCTGTGAATGTATGTTTCCACTCATTTCCTGTGCCTGTTAATTCTTGTGTTCTTACTACATTTGCTCCATCACTTAATTCTACTTTAACGCTTGCTGGTCTCTTATTGCTTACATTTGAACTGTCTTCCCATTTCTTTGTTATTTCTACTTTTACTTTATCATCTGGAATTCTAAATGTGTTTGTTACATTGAATCCTGTTTGATAATCTCCATTAACTTGTTTTTCATAGAATTTCAAGTCTCCTGGGTTTACTTCTTGTTCTTCTACTGTGTATGTAATTTCGTTTCCTTGGCTATTGTATTTTGGTAAGTTTGCAAATGTGTATGACCAATTTTCATTTGTTGTTGTGTTTCCGATAACTGTTTGTTCTTTTGTTGAATCGTTTCCTGATAACACATATTTAATTGATGCTGGTCTCTTTCCATTTACATTTGAATTATCTTCCCATGTTTTTACTACATTTACTGCGATTTTATCTTCTGGAACTTTGAATTTGTTCTTGATATTAAATCCGCTATTCATTGATCCAGTGATTTCTTTTTCATAGAATTTTAATTCATCTGTATTTACTTCTTGCTCTTCTAATGTGTATGTAATTTCATCACCTGTTGCACTGTATTTTGGCAAGTTTGTAAATTTGTATGACCAATCTGCATTACTATTTGTTTTTCCACTTACAACTTGCTCTATTGGTGTTACTCCACCTTTTAAGATGTACTTAATTGACGCTGGTCTCTTTGTATTTGCATTTGAATCGTCTTCCCAAACTTTGTTTACTTGTACTTCAACTTTTTCATCTGGTACTTCAAATGTGTTTACTACATTGAATCCTGACTTGTAATCTCCACTGATTGCTTTCTTATAGAACTTAAAGTCGTTTGCACTTGCTTCTTGTTCTTCCAATGTATATGTGATTTCGTCGCCTGAATCATTGTATTTTGCTACATTTGTGAATGTGTGATTCCAATCTGCATCTGTTGTGTTATTTCCACTTACGACTTCTTCAATTGGTGTAGCTCCACCTTTTAATACATATTTTATACTTGCTGGTCTCTTGCTGGCTACATTTGAATTATCTTTCCATTCTTTTGTAACTGCAATTGTAATCTTATCTTCTGGTACTTTGAATGTGTTGATTACATTGAATCCACTTTCTTTGCTTCCAGTGATTACTTTTGTATATAAATGTGCATTTTCTGTTATTTCTTCTTCAACACTGTATTGATATTCTTGTCCATTTGAATCATATTTTGCTAAGTTTTCAAATGTATATGACCAATTTTCGTCTGTTGTGTTGTTTCCACTTACGACTTTTTCAATTGGTGTTGCTCCACCTTTTAAGATGTATTTGATTGAACTTGGTCTCTTGCCTTTAGCATTGCTACTGTCAATCCATGTTTTGGTTGCTTTTACGTTTATTTTTTCTTCTGGGACTTTAAATGTATTTGTTACATTAAATCCATTTACTTCTTTTGCATAGAACTTTAAGTCGTTTGCATTTACTTCTTGTTCGTCAACTGTGTAAACTATTTCGTTTCCTTGTGCGTTGTATTTTGGAAGATTTGTAAATGTATAATTCCAATCTGCATCACTGTTGGTATTTCCTGTTACAACCTGTTCTTTTGTCAAGCCGTTTCCTGTTAATACATATTTGATTGATGCTGGTCTCTTTCCATTTGCATTGTTGTTATCTACCCAAGTTTTATTTACTGTAATTCTTCTTGTAAATTGTCCATCTGTCGTTGTTTCAACTTCTTTTTCTTTATTTGTCACTCCAACAACTTCCGGTACATCTTTTAAATTAAATTTAACATTTGCAATATTTGTAATATTTACATGTTCACCAATTGGTAAATTTTTATAAACAACTCCAAATGTCTTTATGATTTCAACATTTCCATTATTATCAAATGAATTAATATTATTAACTAATATCTTCCACTTAATAGTTTTGTGTTCTTCATCATATTCCCCACCAGATAAATCTGATTTATTAGTATCAATTTTATATGGCAATGTATCAACTATTTCCAATACACCTTTTCCTATATAATCTCTAACATTTCCACTATATTTAATATTATATACAAATTTTTGATTAACATTATTAACTGTTTGTGGTGATGTTTTTTCAAAATTACTATTTTCAATAGTTGCATCTTTCAATTTATAAAAATATGTTACTTCAATTGGATCAACAGTCATTGTTCCAGCAGCATTCACTGGAGTATTTACAACTTTATAATTTGCCGGAATAGTTGTAATTGCAGCTGTATTATATGCATCATCAACTTTTCCATTAATTACTTGATCCTCGTTTACTCCACCTTCATTATTTGGGACTTTATCAGTTGTTCCCTCAATATAATGATGTACAGTAACTTTAGCATTTTTCAATTTATAAATATAATGTACCGTAACTGGTGCCTCAGAACTAATTTTTCCATTTGAATTATCAGGTGTACTTACTAATTCATATTTATTATCAACAACTCCCGGTACTGTTGTGTAATCTTTTCCATATTCTACTTTTTGTGTACTATCTGGAA
>ERZ773250.1499-NODE-1499-length-11538-cov-9.317339_pt1 | contig 11538 bp, 7 predicted proteins | sample MGYA00511258_ERZ773250 | MGnify/ENA primary metagenome ERZ773250 (study PRJEB29015, sample SAMEA2738164) | human oral metagenome | biome: human oral; feature: human-associated habitat; material: saliva | place: China | collected 2187 ... | reverse complement strand
ATGCCGCATGCGACCTGAGCCATGACCCCTCCTCGGGTAATGAAATCCTGTTGTCCGCGGGCCCCTGAACCCCGAAGCCCGTCGTAACCGAATTGTATGGGATGTCACGACTAATAGCGAGGCCCGCCTCAGACTGTGAGAGTCGGAGGCGGGCCTCGAAGCATCTGTGTCACGGAAGGGTGAGGATCTCGGCCCCATCCTCGGTGACGACGATCGTGTGCTCGAACTGGGCCGTGCGCGAACGATCGGCGGTGACGATCGTCCAGTCGTCGTCCCACTGCTCCCACTCGACCGTGCCGAGGGTGAGCATCGGCTCGATCGTGAAGACCATGCCGGGTTCCATGACTGTGTTGTAGGCGGGTGCTGCGTCGTAGTGGGGGATGATCAGGCCCGAGTGGAACGCCTCGCCGACGCCGTGTCCGGTGTAGTCGCGCACCACGCCGTAGTCGAAGCGCTTCGCGTAGGCCTCGATGACGCGACCGATGACGTTGATCTCGCGGCCCGGGCCAACGGCCTTGATGCCGCGCATCATGGCGTTCTTCGTGCGCTCGACGAGCAGGTGGGATTCTTCGTCAACGGTGCCGACCTCGAACATCGCGCAGGTGTCGCCGTGGACGCCGTTCTTGTAGGCGGTGATGTCGATATTGATGATGTCGCCGTCTTCGAGCGGACGGTCGTCCGGGATGCCGTGGCAGATGACCTCGTTGATGGAGGTGCAAATGGACTTGGGGAAGCCCATGTAGCCCAGGCACGAAGGGTAGGCGTCGTGCGCGATGAGGAACTCGTGGCCGATGCGGTCAAGCTCCTCGGTGGTGACGCCGGGTGCGATGGCCGCGCCGACGGCCTCGATGGCACCCGCCGCGATACGTCCGGCCTCACGGATCTTCGCGATGGTTTCGGGGCTCTTGATCTCCGAGGCGGTGACGCGCTCGGGGCCGTCGTGGAACATGTATTCGGGGCGCTCGATGTGCTCGGGAACCGCGCGCATCGGCGAGACACGGCCGGGCTTGAGCGTACCGAGGGGCGCGCGACGGGCGAGTGCGGATGCTTCCATGGGTTGTCCTCTTTTCAGCGGGTGGCGTCAGTCGTTCTTGTAGTTGTCGGGGCCAGGGAAGGAGCGCTTGCGTACAGCCTCCACGTAGTTGGACGCCGCGTCGCGCAGGGCCTGCCCGAGCTGGCCAAAGGTGCGAACGAACGACGGCGTCCACTCGGAGTAGCCGGCCATATCGGACCAGACCAGCACCTGGCCGTCCGTGTTTGGGCCCGCGCCGATACCGATGGTCGGGATGGTCAGGCTCTGGGTCAGTTCAGTGGCGATCGACGCAGGCACCATCTCGAAGACGACAGCGAAGGCACCGGCCTTTTCGACGGCTTCGGCGTCTCGGCGAAGCGCATCGGCACCGGCTCCTCGGCCCTGCATGCGGGGCCCGCCGAGGGTGTTTTCCGACTGCGGCGTGTAGCCAAGGTGCGCGCACACGGGGATACCGGCAGAGACGAGGCCCGCGATGATATGGGCGCGGCTGCGCCCGCCCTCAAGCTTGACCGCGTGCGCGCCAGCCTTCATCAGGCGAGTTGCGGAGGCAAACGCGTGCTCGACCGTGTCCTCGTACGTGCCGAAGGGCAGATCGGCCACAATCATGGCGCGGGAGGTCGAGCGAGCGACGGCGGCGGTGGCGCGCTCCATGTCCTCCAAAGTGACGGGCAGCGTCGAGCTATGGCCAAGAATCACGTTGCCAAGTGAGTCACCGACGAGCAGCATGTCCACGCCCGCGGCCTCGAGGATGGGCGCGGTGAGAGCATCGTAGGCGGTGAGCATCGTGAGGGGAATGCCCTCGGCCTTGGCGCGCTCGATGTGCTGGATGCGCACGCGCTTAGCGGAAAACAGGGCTGGCGTCTGCGACGAGGCCGGGGCGCCGCCCTCCGGTTGCGTAATGTGGGACACGGAAATCCTTTGGTGAGCGAATGGAGCGCGAGAGCGCATTCACGTCTTACAGGGTAGCGCGCCCGTGGATCCGGTGAGCTGTGAGGATAGGCGAACGGGTAGGATGGTGGGCGGTGCGCGTGATGCGCGCAGTAATGACCCCAGATGGAAAGAAGAAGGAAGCAGGACATGGCTGGCAATGCCCCTGACCTTGATCCTCTTGACGAGGCAGCCGTCAACGCAGTTCGCGAGGCCGGCCTCGCCGATATCGAAGCCGCGGACTCGCTTGACGCCCTGAAAACCGTTCGTGTTGCGATCCTTGGTGACCAGGCGCTGCTCGTGACCGCGAATCGTACGATTGGCTCGCTTGAGCCTGCGCAGCGTGGTCTCGCCGGTAAGAACCTCGGGCAGGCGCGCAAGGCGCTGACCGAGGCGCTCGAGGAACGCAAGGCTGTCCTCGCGGCTGAGCACGAGGCTCGCATGCTCGTCGAGGAATCCGTCGACGTGACGCTGCCGACCACGCGTCGCCCGGCGGGTGCTCGCCACCCGCTCGAGACCCTGATGGAAGAGGTCGCCGACTTCTTCGTGGCGATGGGCTGGGATATCGCCGAGGGTCCGGAGATCGAGCACGAGTGGTTCAACTTCGACTCCCTGAACTTTGATATCGATCACCCCGCGCGCCAGATGCAGGACACGCTTTACATCGACGGCCGCAGCGTCGGTGCCGAGACCGAGGACGGCGCTCACCTCGTGATGCGCACGCACACCTCTCCGGTTCAGTCGCACGCGATGCTCTCCCGCGGTGTTCCGCTCTATGTGGCCTGTCCCGGCAAGGTCTTCCGCTCCGACGCGCTCGACGCGACCCACACGCCGGTGTTCCATCAGGTGGAGGGCCTCGCAGTCGACAAGGGGCTGACGATGGCTCACCTCAAGGGCGTTCTTGACCACTTCGCCAAGGCGATGTTTGGCCCCGAGGCGAAGACTCGCCTGCGTCCCTCGTACTTCCCGTTCACCGAACCCAGCGCCGAGATGGACCTGTGGTTCCCCCAGAAGAAGGGTGGGCCCGGCTGGATCGAGTGGGGCGGCTGCGGCATGGTCAACCCGAACGTGCTGCGCGCCAACGGCATCGATCCCGAGGTCTACTCGGGCTTCGCGTTCGGCATGGGTATCGAGCGCACGCTGATGCTGCGTCACGGCATCGCCGACATGCATGACATCGTTGAGGGAGACGTTCGCTTCTCCCAGCAGTTCGGAGTGAATGGAAGGGGTAACTGACATGCCTATGGTTCCGCTGAGCTGGCTGTCTGACCACGTTGACGTCCCCGAGGGTACGGACGCGCAGGCGCTCGCAGCTGCCCTCGTGAAGGTCGGCCTGGAAGAAGAAGAGATTCACCCGGCGCGCGTCACCGGCCCGCTCGTTGTGGGTCGCGTTCTGACCCGCGTGGAGGAGACTGCCTCGAACGGCAAGATCGTGAACTACTGCCGCGTGGACGTCGGCGAACATAACGACGCCCCCGGCACCGGTAAGGAGCCTTCGGATCTGCCGAGCCGCGGCATCATCTGCGGTGCCCACAACTTCGACGTCGACGACCTTGTCGTCGTGTCGCTGCCCGGTGCTATTCTGCCCGGCGACTTCCAGATCGCCGCGCGCAAGACCTACGGTCACGTCTCCGACGGCATGATCTGCTCCGCGCGCGAACTCGGACTGGGGGAGGATCACGACGGCATCATCGTGCTGCCGAAGTACTTCCCGGGCCGTGAGATTCCCGCCGTCGGCACGGACATTGTGTCCTGGCTTGGCCTGGGCGAAGAGGTTCTCGAGATCAACGTGACCCCGGACCGCGGCTACTGCTTCTCCATGCGTGGCATCGCTCGGGAGTACTCGCACTCGACGGGCGCTTCCTTCCGCGATCCGGGCCTGTCGGGCGTGATCGCAGCTGAGCCGCCGGCCGCCAACGCCGACGGTTACCCCGTCGTCTTCTCCGACGAGGCCCCCATTCGTGGGCGCGCTGGCGTGGACCGTTTCGTTGCTCGCATCGTCCGCGGTACTAACCCCAATGCTCCGACTCCGCGCTGGATGGTCGAGCGTCTCGAGGCAGCCGGCATGCGCTCGGTGTCTCTTGCCGTCGACATTACGAACTACGTCATGCTCGACCTCGGCCAGCCGATGCACGCCTACGACTTGGGCGACCTGGCTGCTCCGATCGTCGTGCGCCGCGCCCGCGCTGGCGAGACGCTGGTGACCCTGGATGAGGAAAAGCGCGAGCTCGACCCGCAGGATCTGCTCATCACCGATTCTCCCGAGGGAGAAGGTTCGCGCATTATCGGTATCGCCGGTGTCATGGGCGGTGCCTACTCCGAGGTCGGGGAGGGCACGACCGACATTCTTTTCGAGGCCGCGCACTTCGATTCGGTGTCCATCGCTCGTAGCTCGCGCCGCCACAAGCTGCACTCGGAGGCCGCGAAGCGCTTCGAGCGCGGCACGGACCCGCAGCTTCCTGCAGTGGCCGCCCAGCGCGCTGTCGAGCTTCTCCTCGAGTACGGCGGAGGCACGGTCGACGGAGGCATCACCGACGTGGATCAGTGCGGCGATGACGTCGTTATCTCGCTGCCCGTCGGCGAGGTGGAGCGCTTGACGGGCGTGGCGCACAGCCCCGAACGCATCGCCGATCTTTTGCGCACGGTCGGTTGCGTCGTCGAAGGCCCGGACAACGGAGTGTTCACGGTGACGGCTCCCTCGTGGCGTCCCGACCTCACGCTCCCGGCCGATCTGGTTGAGGAAGTTGCTCGCCTTGACGGCTATGACAACATTCCCGTGATCATGCCGACCGCCCCGGCGGGCCATGGCCTGACGACCGCGCAAAAGGCTCGCCGTCTGGCCGCCGCTGCGCTGGCTGATGGGGGACTGGTCGAGGTCAAGTCCTACCCCTTCGTGTCCGACACCTGGGATCGTCAGGGCATTCCCGCCGATGATCCGCGCCGCGAGGCCCTGCGTCTGCGCAATCCCATGGCAGATGATGCGCCTTGGTTGCGCACGACGGTGCTCGATACGCTTCTCGATGTCGCTGGCCGTAACGTGTCGCGTTCCAACGCGGATGTCGCGATCTTCGAGGTCGCCAAGGTCGCCCGTCCTGCAGGAACCGTTCCTGCGGACCTGCCCAGCGCAGAGCAGCGCCCCTCCGATGAGGTGCTCGCAGCCCTCGAGGCCGGTATTCCGGCGCAGCCCTGGCACATCGGTGGTGTCCTCACCGGTCAGGCTGTTCCGGCCGGCGTTCTTTCGAACGCCCGCGCTTACGACTGGGCTGATGCCCTCGAGTACGTGCGTCGTGTGGCCTCGGGGCTCGGCGTTCGTGTCGAGGTGACCCGCGCCTGGATGGACGAGGTGCCCGCGCACAAGGGGGCTCCGATGCCCGCTCCGGCGACGGATCCCGCTGCGGTCGCGCCGTTCCACCCCGGCCGCGTCGCGCGCGTCTTCGTGCGCGCTGGACGCGACCTCGTCGATGTTGCTCTCGCTGGTGAGCTGTCGCCCGCCGCGTGCCGCGCATTCGGCCTGCCGGCCCGTTCGTGCGCGTTCGAGATCGACATCGATGCACTGATCTCGCAGATGAGCGAGCAGCCCATTCAGGTCAAGGCTGTTTCGACGTTCCCGCTGGCGAAGGAAGACATCGCTCTCGTCGTGCCCTCCGATATCCCGGCCTCGCGTGTCGAGCAGATCGTGCGCCAGGGTGCGGGGCAGCTCGCCGAGTCCGTGACGCTCTTCGACATCTACGAGGGCGACCAGGTGCCCGAGGGCTACCGCTCTCTCGCCTTTGCGCTGCGTCTGCGCGCGGCCGACCACACGCTGACCGCGAAGGAATCCTCGCAGGTCCGCGAGCATGTCGTTGCGAAGGCGTCCAAGGTCCTGGGGGCGTCGTTGCGCGCCTAAGGTCCATCAAGCGATTGACCGGTCGAATCGGCGGTGTGGCACCCCACTCATTTGGGGCGTTGTGCCCATCGGTTCGACCGGTCTTCGCTTTACGATGGGTACATGCACATCCTTGTTACTGCAGCATCAAAGCACGGGGCGACGGACGAGGTCGCCGACGCCATCGCGAAGCGCCTCGAGGCGGCGGGCTTTACCGTCGATCGCGTCGCGCCCGCTGACGTTGTCACGGTTGAGGCCTACGATGCCGTGATCGTCGGCTCTGCCGTTTACATTCTCCAGTGGATGCCCGAGGCGCACGGCTTTATGGAGCGCTTCAAGGATGATCTGCGGGACAAGCCGGTCTGGGCCTTCTCCGTCGGTATGAATGGCGTTCCGAAGCACTCCGAGCAGGATGACAATCGTGTCGGCCCGCTGCTCACCCACGTGAACTGTTGTGAGCTGCGTACGTTCCCGGGACGCTACAAGCCGGCGCTCCTGTCGCTGCGCGAGCGCTCGGTTGCGCGCCTCGCCGGTGTTGTTGAGGGCGACTTCCGCGACTGGGACGCGATCGACGCATGGGCTGACGATATCGCGGCTCAGCTGCGCGCCTGAGCACATTGATAGCAGGCTGGTGAGGGACATCCCTCGCCCGCTTGCTTATTTATATGCATATATATGTATAATCATGCATATGAGTGCAACACCCGCATTTCCGAGCACGAAGAGTGCGCGGCACGAGATGATCCGTGATCTCCTGGCGTCGGAGTCGATCGGTAGCCAAGAGGGGCTGCGCGCTCGCCTGGCCGAGCGGGGGATTGACGTCACTCAGACGACCCTCTCGCGTGATCTGATGGACCTGCGCGCGACGAAGATCCGCGATGCGTCCGGCGCACTCATTTACACGGTGCCCGACCATGACGGCGGGCTCACCCACGACGCTGAAGCCGCCAACGTCCGTCTGGCGCGCTGGTGCCAGCTTCTCCTCGTTACCTCCGTAAAGGTGGGAAACCAGCTCGTTTTGCGCACCCAGGTAGGTGCAGCCAACCTCCTCGCCTCGTCGATCGACGCTGTGAGGCGCGACGAGATCGCCGGAACAATCGCCGGCGACGACACAATCCTCGTTATCTGCCGCAGCGAAGAAGGTGCGGCCGAGGTCGAACGCTCATTGCTGGCCCTCGCCGAACCCGGCTCATTCCCCGAAAACTAGCCCTGGCCTCGTTCTGACAGGCGCCCCGGGCACCACGGACCCAACAATTGGAAGGAACCCACATGTCGAGCAAAGATCGCGTCGTCCTGGCGTATTCAGGCGGCCTGGACACCTCTGTCGCCATCGGATGGATCGGCGAGCAGACCGGCCGTGAGGTCGTCGCCGTCGCCGTTGACGTCGGTCAGGGTGGAGAGGATCTCGAGGTCATTCGTCAGCGTGCCCTCGACTGTGGCGCTGTGGAAGCGTACGTGGCAGATGCCCGCGACGAGTTCGCAGAAGAGTACTGCATGCCTGCGCTCAAGGCCAACGCTCTGTACGAAGGTAAGTACCCCCTCGTATCGGCCCTGTCGCGACCTGTCATCACCAAGCACCTGGTGAAGGCAGCTCGCGAGTTTGGTGCGACGACCGTCGCGCACGGCTGCACGGGCAAGGGCAACGACCAGGTCCGTTTCGAGGTCTCGATTACCTCGATGGCACCGGACATGGACTGCATTTCACCGGTCCGTGATCTCGCGCTGACGCGTGACGTCGCGATCGAGTACGCGGAGAAGCATAACCTGCCGATCGAGACGACCAAGCACAACCCCTTCTCGATCGACCAGAACGTGTGGGGCCGCGCCATCGAGACCGGCTTCCTCGAAGATCTGTGGAACGCTCCGACCAAGGACGTCTACAACTACACCGACGACCCGACCTACCCGCCACTGCCGGACGAGGTCGTCATCACCTTCGAAAAGGGTATCCCGGTCGCCATCGACGGGCACCGCGTGACGCCGCTCGAGGCCATTCAAGAAATGAACCGTCGCGCGGGTGCTCAGGGCATCGGCCGTATCGACATGGTCGAAGATCGCCTCGTCGGTATTAAGTCTCGCGAAATCTACGAGGCACCCGGCGCGGTCGCGCTCATCGAGGCGCACCAGGCCCTCGAGTCCGTGACGCTTGAGCGCATGCAGCGCCGCTACAAGCGCCAGCTGGAGCAGACCTGGGGCGAACTCGTCTACGAGGCCCAGTGGTATTCGCCGCTGAAGAAGTCGATGGATGCCTTCATCGAGCACACGCAGGAATACGTATCCGGCGATATTCGCATGGTGCTGCACGGCGGTCGCGCAACCGTCAACGGGCGCCGCTCCGAGTCCTCGCTGTACGACTTCAACCTCGCGACCTACGAGACCGGCGATACCTTCGATCAGTCCTCGTCGCGCGGATTCATCGACATCTACGGGCTGCAGTCGAAGCTTGCAGCTGCCCGTGATGTGCGTTTCGGCGTGAACATGGGTTACTGAACGATAAGTTGAGGGCGTTCTCACAGAGAATGTCTCAGTTGGGTTTCAAGAGGCGGGAGCGGCGAGAAGGCGGCTCCCGCCTCGCTTACTGTTTCGTGTATGACGTATGAGGCGAGCGCTGTGAGCGATGCCGTGGGGAGTGATCGTGATGATGCCCTGCGCACGCGCATGATGCACTACACGGTTGCTGCGATGTTCTTTGTCGGCTTCGCCGGCAAGGGCGTTCGGGGTATCTTCGGGGACATCGGTTCGCTTGTACCAACGCTGATCCTGCTTGTGGCGTTCGTGGTGCTCTTTCGTAGCTCCGGGCGCTCGCTGTTGCTGCGTCGCTTTCCAACCACCACGTGTCTCTTCGTCGTCTGGTGTGCCCTGTCGTGCGCGTGGTCCGTTTCTCCCGTTGTGAGCGCAAAGTACGTTGTCCTGTCGGTAGCCCTGACGTTGGTGTCGATAGCCGTGGCAGTAGCGCTCCCACTGACCGAACTCGTGGACGCCCTCATCCTCGCGTTTCAGTGGATCATCGGCTCATCGTTCGTTCTTGAGGCTTTGGTTGCTTTCTTCGGGCATGGACCGCTCGCACCTCCCATCATGTGGGGCAGAGGGCCGCTTCCCGCCTCCTACTACTGGGTGGACGGACTTCTCCTTCAGGGAGGACCGATTCAGGGCTTCCCCGGCAACAGAAACCCCCTTGCTTTTGTGGCACTTTTGCTGGCGGTCTGCCTGATTTTGCGGCACATGCAGACACGTTCGGCGCGCCTGTCGACGGTGCTCTGGCTGGCGGCATGTGGCGTCGTCATGTTGTTGACACAGTCGGCGACGGTCGCTCTGTCGACGGTCGGGTGCCTGGTCGTCATCGGCGGCTTGGTCGTGCAGCGCCGCGTTCCGGTGCACCTGCGTCTACGCGTCGTCGGCATGTTCGCGGGCGTCGGCGTTCTGACCGCGATTGGAGCGTTCTTCTGTCGCCACATGATCGCCGACGCTTTCGGGCGGAGCCCCGACATGAGCGGGCGTTCCGTCATCTGGCATGCGGTTGCGCCGCTTATCGCGCAGCGTCCAATCGGTGGCTGGGGATGGTTCATTGGTTGGCCCACGGACATGGAGCCTTTTGCCTCTCTCGTCATCCGACCTGACGGGACGCCGACCAATCAGGCACACAACGCGTACGTCGAGGCGGCGTTGACGACCGGCTTCGTGGGCGCGGCCATGATCACCGTTGCTATCGTCTGGACGCTCTACCGCGTCGTCAAAGTCGCGGTCGCTCATATCGACGACAACCTGTGGGACGTCATTCCGGCGGTTATCATCATCGCGATGTTCATTCAGTCGTTTACCGAGTCGCGTCTGCTTTTCGAGGGTAACTGGATGCTCTTCGTCATCATTGCGACGTGGGTGAAGGTCCGAGGCGAGGTTCCCGTGGTCTGGCCGTCGGCGGCCCGCCAACATCTCGAATATTCTTAAAATATACGAAGCTCGTCGTCGTCCCCGACCCAGGAGGAATCTCATGTCGCAGTCCGAAACGCACGTCTCCCTGTGGGGTGGCCGTTTTTCCGGAGGGCCTTCGCAAGCGCTCGCTGCCCTGAGCGTGTCGACGCACTTCGACTTCCGCCTGGCGCACGTGGATATCGCGGGCTCGCATGCGCACGCTGATGAGCTTCACCGTGTCGGTCTGCTGACCGACCAGGAGTGCGCCGACATGCACGATGCGTTGGCCCGCCTGGACGTAGATGTCGCCTCCGGTGCGTTTGTGCCCGCCGCCGACGATGAAGACGTCCACACTGCGCTTGAGCGTGGCCTCATCGAGCGAGCGGGTGCGACGCTGGGTGGCAAGCTCCGCGCTGGCCGTTCCCGTAACGATCAGATCGCCACGCTCATCCGTCTGTACCTGCGTGAGGAGGCACGTCACCTGGCCGGTCGCGTTCTTGATATTGCTCAGGCTCTCGTCGGGCAGGCCGTGCGTGCCGGCGACGCCGTGATGCCGGGCCGTACGCACATGCAGCACGCGCAGCCCGTCCTCGTTGCACATCACCTGCTGGCACACGTGTGGCCGCTGCTGCGCGACGTTGCGCGTCTGCGTGACTGGGACAAGCGCGCTGCTATCTCCCCGTACGGCTCCGGCGCTCTCGCCGGTAATACGCTTGGTATGGATCCGCGTCGCATCGCGGCCGCGCTCGGCTTTACGGACTCCGTCGAAAACTCGATTGATGGCACGGCCGCTCGCGATGTGGTCGCCGAGTTTTCATTCGTGTGCGCCCAGATCGGCATCGACATTTCGCGCCTCTCGGAGGAGATCGTCATCTGGAATACGAAGGAGTTCGGCTACGTGACGCTGGATGACTCGTACTCCACGGGTTCGTCGATCATGCCGCAGAAGAAGAACCCCGACGTCGCGGAGCTCGCCCGCGGCAAGGCCGGCCGCCTCATCGGTGATCTGACTGGTTTGCTCGCGGTCCTCAAGGGCATTCCGCTCGCCTACGACCGCGATCTCCAGGAAGACAAGGAGCCGGTGTTCGACCAGATCGACACCCTCGACGTCCTGTGCCCGGCCGTCGCTGGCATGATCGACACGATGACGATTCATCTCGATCGCCTCGAAGAACTTGCCCCCCAGGGCTTCTCACTCGCTACCGACATCGCCGAGTGGCTCGTCAAGCAGGGGGTTCCGTTCCGCGATGCGCACGAGATCTCGGGCGCGTGCGTGCGCGTCGCCGAGGCTAGGGGAGTGGAGCTCGCTGACCTGACCGACGAGGAGCTCGCCCATGCCTCGTCGGTCCTGACCCCCGAGGTTCGCTCGGTGCTCACCGTCGAAGGGTCGGTGGGTGCCCGACGCGGGCGTGGCGGCACTGCCCCGGAGCGCGTCCGCGAGCAGATGCGTCATTCGACATCCGACTGCACGCGCTGGCCGCTCTTCGACATCCGCCTGTTGACCAGGCACGGTCGCTCGTGGCTCGCCGTGGTCTTCGACACCATGATCATCGACGGCGCCAGCATGCTCACGCTGTTCACGGAATGGGAGCGTCTTGTCAAGGATCCGAGTGTGGAACTCGAGCCGCTCTCCCTTTCCTTCCGCGACTACATCACGCAGAGCGAGGCGGATCCCGAGCGCCTGGCGGCCGCCGAGCAGTACTGGAGGGACCGGATCGAGTCCCTGCCGCCCGGACCACGCCTACCGCTCGGTGCCGAGCCGTCCGAGGTGACGGCTCCCAGGTTCCGCAGACGCCAGTTCCGA
>ERZ773250.1497-NODE-1497-length-11544-cov-3.222474_pt1 | contig 11544 bp, 8 predicted proteins | sample MGYA00511258_ERZ773250 | MGnify/ENA primary metagenome ERZ773250 (study PRJEB29015, sample SAMEA2738164) | human oral metagenome | biome: human oral; feature: human-associated habitat; material: saliva | place: China | collected 2187 ... | reverse complement strand
GGAACACCGGGCGCTGCCGCTGCTGGATCAGCTCGGCGCGGAGGTCGTGGAAACCTGCCAGCACCTCAGATCCGGCGACGACGGCACCCGCGTGCTCACCCATCGCGACCTCCACGACAAGCAGCTCCTGTGGGATGGCGACAGCCTCGGTCTGCTGGATTTCGATACTGCGGCCCGCGGCGAGGCCGCCTTGGACCTGGGGAATCTGTGGGCCCACGTCGAGCTGCGACACGTTCAGGGACGTCTCACCCAGCAGGATCGCGACCGCATCCTCGATCTGCTGCTGGGCGACCTGGCCGGATCCCTGCCCACCACTGCCGGGCGCATCGCCGTATACCACCGGGCCTCCCGGCTGCGGCTCGCCTTCGTCTACGCCTTCCGGCCACCATCGGCCAGCTGGCTGCCCCGTTGGGTGGAGGAAACCCTCGCGTCCTCCAACCCTGTCACCCCGTGAACCCGTGAAATGAGGAGAAACACATGAAGATCTCGGTTGTTGGTTGCGGATACCTGGGGGCCGTTCACGCCGCCTGCATGGCCGAACTCGGCCATGACGTGCTTGGCATCGACGTCGATGACACCAAGGTGGCGGCGTTGTCCGCGGGCCGGGCGCCGTTCTACGAACCCGGTTTTGAGGAGCTGCTCACCCGGGCCCTCGGCACCGGCAGGCTGCGGTTCACCACCACCCCCGGCGACGACCTGGCCGGTGTGGATCTGCACTTCATCGCCGTCGGCACCCCCCAGTCCGACACCGGTGCCGCGGACCTCAGCTACGTCGACGCCGCCGTCGCCACTCTGCTGGCCGGGGCCGCACCCGGATCGGTGGTGGTGGGCAAGTCCACCGTCCCTGTCGGTACAGCCGCGCACCTGGCGGATCGGTTGGCGGAACGAGACATCGCGTTGGTGTGGAATCCCGAGTTCCTGCGCGAGGGTTTCGCCGTCGCCGACACGCTTCACCCCGACCGCATCGTCTACGGTTTGTCCGCTGATCCTGCACGCGCGGAGCTGGGACGCGCCCGGCTCGATGAGGTCTATGCCCGGCTGCTGGCCGACGGCATTCCGCAGATCGTCACCGACTACGTGACGGCGGAGCTGGTGAAGGTGGCCGCCAACTCGTTCCTGGCCACCAAGATCAGTTTCATCAACGCGATGGCGGAGCTGTGCGAAGCCACCGGCGGCGACGTCACCGCCCTGGCGGATGCCCTCGGGCACGACGAGCGCATCGGTCGGCGATTCCTGGGGGCCGGGGTGGGGTTCGGTGGCGGCTGCCTGCCCAAGGACATCCGTGCTTTCGTCGCTCGCGCCCAGGAACTCGGTGTCCACGACGCCGTCTCGTTCCTGCGGGAGGTCGATGCCATCAACCAGCGCCGCCGCGACCGGGTGGTCGATCTGGCGCTGCGCAGCCTCGGCGACCAGCTCTCCGGGGCGAAGATCACCGTGCTTGGGGCCGCGTTCAAACCCAACAGCGACGACATCCGTGACTCGCCCGCCCTCGACATCGCCCACCGCCTGCACATGCTCGGCGCGCAGGTGAGCATCACCGACCCCAAGGCCCTCGACGCCGCTGCCCGGCGGCATCCGGACCTCGTCACGGAACCCGACACGCACCAGGCGTTGCGGGACGCCGACCTGGTGCTGCTGCTCACCGAATGGTCCGAGTACGTCGAGCTGGATCCGTCTGAGGTCGCGACCTGGGTGCGTCGCCCCGCCATCATCGACGGTCGCAACGCCCTCGACCCGGCCCGCTGGCGCGCCTCGGGCTGGGACTACCACGGCCTGGGACGGTGAACCGGCCCTGGAATCTGGTTGAGCCGGCCCGACCGGTGGGGAAAAGTTCGCTGCGACCCGGCTCGACCGGCTTCCAGGGGATGGTGAATGGGCAAGAATGAGGCAATGAGGTGGTTTCGGCGTCGCGGCGGAGCGACCATTCGCACCAGGTTCATGGTCGCCCTCGTGCTGGTGGCCGGGATTGCGCTGACCATCTCCGGGGCGATCGTCGGGATCCTTCAGAACCGGCACCTCTGGGACACCACCAGGGACCAGTTGGAGCGGGTGCAGGGTGAATTGAGGGCGCTGGCCACGAAAGGGGTGGACCCGGAAACCGGGAAACCGTTCACATCCGCCCCCAACGTGCTGAAAACCTTCATGAGTCGCAGCGTCATCAGCCACGACTCCGGGGAGGCAGGGTTCATCGACGGTGTGCACCAGTTCATCACCCCCCTGGATGTGATCAAACCCGAGGACGACCCCGAGCTCCTGGCAGCCCTCCAGGACAACCTGGCGGGGGGCGACAACGTCATCAAATTCGTCCAGACCTCCAGGACGAGCTACCGGGTGCTCGTGGCGAGCGTGATCATCGGCAACCACCGCGCTACCTTGCTGCGCGTCATTGACATGGATCAGGCGAGGGCCCAGCTGCAGCAGTCCATGGCGCTCTACGCGGGGGCGGCGGCGCTGACAGTGGCGTTGCTCATCGCCCCCACGTGGCTGGTCGTCGGCAGGCTCCTGCGACCGATCGGGGAGCTCCGGCAGACTACCGACCAGATCGACGAACACGACCTGACCACCCGCGTTCCTGTGCGTGGTCACGACGACTTGACCGCCCTGGCGAAGGCCGTCAACCGGATGCTGGACCGGGTGCAGGGTGCGGTCGAGGGGCAGCGTCGGCTCCTCGACGACGTCGGACACGAACTGCGCACCCCCATCACGGTGGTGCGCGGACACCTGGAGCTGATCGACCACGACGATCCCACCGACGTCATCCAGACCCGGGAACTCGCCATCGATGAGCTCGACCGCATGGGGGCGCTCGTCAACGACCTCCTCACGCTCGCGAAGGCCTCCCAGAGCGACTTCGTGACCCCCGTCACCTGCGATGTCGCAGAGCTGACCGATCAGGTGTTGGAGAAGTCGAAGGCGCTGGGGAACCGCGACTGGCAGCTGGAACACGTCGCGATGGTGCAGGCGGTGCTGGATCCGAGGCGCATCACCCAGGCGTGGCTCCAACTCGCCGCCAACGCCGTCAAATATTCCGACGAGGGAACCCGGATCGACATCGGGTCCCGGGTGGAGGACACATCTGTGCTGCTGTGGGTGCGCGACCAGGGCATCGGCATGACACCGGAGGAAACCGCGACGGTGCGGCAACGGTTCGCCCGGACGGCGGCTGCGGCGCAGCGGGCATCGGGGTCAGGATTGGGGCTCAACATCGTCGACAGTATCGTGGAGGCCCATGGTGGGCACCTGGACATTGAATCCGTACCGAAGGGCGGATCGGTGTTCACGCTGCGGGTTCCGATGAACCCCGCGAGTCCCCACGCCTCGCCCATCGGGCCACTTCCGGAGGGCGCATCCGAACCGAGGGAATCACAGCAGTGAGCAGCATATTGATCATTGAGGACGAACCCAGGATCGCAGGATTCGTAGCCAAGGGGTTGAAGTCGGCGGGGTTCACATCCGAGACCACAGCCTCCGGTGAGACGGGGGCCACGCTGGCGGTGCACGGCGACTTCGCGTTGATCATCCTGGATGTCGGCCTGCCGGACATCGACGGGTTCGAGGTGCTGGAACGTATCCGCGGGCAGGGTGTGGCGACGCCGGTGATCATGCTCACGGCCCGCTCGTCGGTGGCCGACCGGGTGGCGGGACTGGAGGGTGGCGCCGACGACTACATGCCGAAGCCCTTCTCCTTCGAGGAGCTGCTGGCCCGGATCCGGTTGCGGCTCAGGACCGAACCCGAACCCGCCAGGACGTCCGCGAATCACCTGGAGCATCGCGGCCTGGTGCTGGACTACCGCACCCGTCGCGCCCAGGTCGACGGCCAATGGGTGGATCTGTCGGCCCGCGAGTTCACCCTCGCGGAGGTGTTCCTGCGCAACCCAGGCCAGGTGCTCAGCCGTGAGCAGCTCCTCAGCAACGTGTGGGGCTTCGACTTCGATCCCGGCTCGAACATCGTCGACGTCTATGTCTCCTACCTGCGCAACAAGCTGGGCAAGCAGCGCTTCGAAACAGTCCGGGGGATGGGCTACCGCCTGGTGTGAGGGGGTCGTCCCCACAGTCGACCGGTTTCGTCCTCTCCCACGTTGGTTGAGCCGGTCGTGTCGAAACCATCTCATCCCCACGTTGGTTGAGCCGATCTGTGAGCGTCAGCGACATGACGAGGGTGTCCTTCCCTCGAGGGGAGATCGTTGAACTACTGTCGAAGGAGTCTTCCACAGCTGAGTAGGCCCATGACAATCGCATGTATATTTGAGAAGGCTCTTGGGGGCGACCAGGTATTTGTCGTGGTTTTGATGGGGTGAACTGCCAAGTCATGTTGCCGTTGTGCCCAGGGTGCACAGTGTCAAATCCGTCACGCCAGCAACTGTTCGTCTTGGGTAAGGGGGCTCTTCGTCGTTGGGTGTGGAGTCCGCCGGGGATGAGGATTATTCTGAGGCGGTCGGTTTCGAGGTTGCGGAAGCTGCGGGCGGTGCGTCGGTGGAGTTCGATGAGGCCGTTGATGCTTCTATAGTGCAGGGGGCCTCATGATCATACTTCCAGTGTGATTCTTATCGCATAGTTGGACATGTGGCAATGTTTGCATTAATATTGTTTCATGGCAAGCGAACTCGAACCTCGTTGGATATATCCGTCCAATACTGTCATCTCTCTCAATAGTGTTTTAAGACTTACTAGGTTGCTGATTGAGGCAATCCCTCTAGGGGGTGCGGCAGTTAAAGCAGCCCGTTTCAAGCTCAATCATGAACTCGAAAAATATCGAGAAACTCTTGCTAGCGAGGCAATCTTTGAGATATCATCCCTGCATGCTGAATATATCAGTAAGCTGTATCAGAATGCAGAGAAATATGTCGGAACTCTCGCATATGCAGACGCCCTCCGAAACGCAGAGGAAGCAGCTAAGCTGTACCGAGACCGCCTGGCAAAAATGGCTAAGAGACTTTGAGGTATCTGCGGCAATTTGTTTAGTTATCGTCACAGGGCTTACGGGTCTTGTGGGTATTTGGATGTGGCCGCCTATATCATCGTATCCCAAGATTGACGTAGTGTCGACGTCAGCCGACTGTCAAAGCATCTAAGGAGGAATCATGCGTCGATTCTACTTATTTCTGAAGAATCTCTTTTCCCGGAGGTCAGCTACGCAGCCCATTCCAGAGGCGGGTGCCTCCCACTCATCGAAGCGCCTCCCCCTTACGGCGCAGCATGCCCAAGCCGCGCCGTCCGCCGAGTGTGAGTCCTACCCCAACAGCCCCGCACCCCCTCCAGATGACTTTGCGGTCAGTATGGGCTCTCGTCCTCAGAGGCAACAGCTTTTGACTGAGCTGGCATTCCTTCTTCTGCAAGACATTAAAACTTGGAGCAAGCAGCACTCCCTAGAGCACATACCGCCAGCGGAACTCTTGCGTCAAGTAGCCGTAACAGTCGACTCGATAGAGTCAATTCGGCGCCGTCGAGAGGAATGGTAATGGGCTGGACTCACGCAGCTTGGCTGTTCATGTTAGGAGGAGTTTTCCTTCTGGTGATCGGGTGCTATGTCTTCTTTAGCCACTTGCCAAGAACCCGTAGTCAGATCGCCCGTGAGACTACATTTGAGGCAGGGGTGGCTGAGGTAATATATAGGGAGTATTTGAAGCGTCAAAATGGAGGGAGTTCATCGCATCTAGCCCTGAGAAGTGCGCCATCTCCTGGATTGAGTAAAATATGGGTAACGACAGGAATCATTGCAATTATCGCGGGTCTCGTGATTCTAGCTTGGCGAGGTGTAGCGACTATGGCTACTAATGCGATGCCTTCAAGTACTGATTTATCTCAGCAGCCAGGCCATTCTGATGCTGCATTTATAGCGATTGATGGTGTCACAACAAATCAAAAGGATGAATTAAATGTCCGCGCTACGCCTAGTTTGGATGGAGAGTCCCGATATCTTCTATCTCCAAATTCGGAGGTAAAAGCACTCTGCGTCGAGCTAGGATCATATGCCAGTAGAAATGGTCGCAGAAGTAACCTCTGGGTGCTAATTGCGAGTCCTGTTAAAGGGTGGGTCAGTGCCCTCTACATTCAATCATCCAGTCTGCCTATGTGCTCGACATCTTAAGGCCTTCCTGTCGGCATTGAGGCTTATTCACAGACAGCGTGGCGGCCAGTAAAACCCCTAGTCAGGGCGCACTTCAGGAAGGCTGTGAATAAACCTCATTGACTCCCTCGGCGGTACATGCATTTTCTCGATTGCAACTAGTAAGCGATTTCGTGGGGCCGCAGTGAGGGTGCTTGTCCGAGAGGGGTTTTGGGCTCTTCGTTGTCGGGTGTGGAGTCCGTCGGCAATGAGGAGCATTCTGGGGTGGTAGCTGTGTGGTCAAGGTGGTCATCGATGGCGTTCTTGTATCCGTGGAGCGGGTCCAAGGTGGCGACCTTCACGTCCTGGCGGAAATCCTTGCCGCGGTCTTCGAGCCAGTCGCTGTAGGCTTTACCGGATCGTCCGGGAACCAGGTCAAGCAGCCTGGCCCTGGTACGACCCTGGGTGTCTGGGGTCAGGTCAACCATCCCGGTCAGCTCTTTCGGGCCCCGCCTGCCAGCTTCAACAGCTCGGGTCGAGACATGATGCCAGATGTGCTCGTCCACGCCTAAGTGGGTGACCCCAGCAAACCGGGACTCATCGTCGGCGGCCGCCGCTAGCAGTGGTTTGATCGCCGCCCATAACACCCCGCCAGCCGCAACCGAGCTGGCGACGCAGCCCGTTCAGGAAGGCGTGTTCCTGGCGGAGCTGACCGATCGCCCACAAACACGCCCGCCTGGTCAGGCTCCCCCCGTGGAGCAGCGATCGTGTCATCCTGCTCCACAAACGACACCGCCAAACACCCCGGATCGGGACACACCCACCAACACTTACGCCACACAATCCTCACCGGCCGCCCACCCGAAGGCGCATCAACCGCCCTCGCCCCAGGCAGACCAACCAGAACATCACAACGGCGGCAGTAGCCACCTCCAATCGAGCAACACAACATAGACCGGTTCATCGTCGAGGTCCTTGACATCAGAAGAGGTTGAAGTCCTCTGATTCTCGAGGGCCTCGACCCCCACACCCCTCAACCCACCCGGCGCGTCACACTCACCCCACGGGATCCCGAACCCCCGCCCGACTGGGAGGAACCGCCCCCACCCGAGGCGGAGCGGTCGCTGGAAACCGAGGCCTGGGCCACCGTGGCATAGATCCCGGCCACCCGACCGGCGTCCCAGTCTGCCTGTGCGAAGCCGGTTGAATCGGGCCGTGAGCCCCTGGCGAAAGCCCGTGCCGAGAACGAAACCGTCCGAGCTATTCTTCCCGGTCCGGAAGATCGAGGTCGCGCCATTCCTTGAAATCATCCAGGGCGCTCGCATCGCCGATCCGCAGCGCCTCGGCGACCTCCCGGGCGAGCTCGTACCGGGGGTCTTCCTCCTGTCTGAGGCGTTCCAGGTTCCCCTCAAACGACCAGTCGCCGGTCGTGACCCCGTCGGCCAGCAGGGCCTTAAGCGCCCTCCCCGACGTGATCCGATGCTGTGGGGAGTGCGTGAACAAACAGAAGTGACACTCCGCGCACAGCGCTTCTTTACCCTGCTCAGCAAGTTTCAATGCGCGTTCGGCAAACTCCGCCCCCTTCTCATCCCGACCCGTCACGAACAGAAGCTGAGAATAATTCCGGCGGATGATGGCGTCATTGGGGACGGCTTTGATGGCTTGTTCGTAAATTTCTTGGGCGCGGTCATATTTCTGGTGAGTGGTGAGAAAGAAAGTATAGCTTTCGAAAATGCTTGCGTTGTTGGGGTCGGCTTTGATGGCTTTTTCGTAGAGTTTCTCGGCTTGGTCGTGGTTTTGACGAATGTGCGTGAGAAAGATGGCGTAATTGCCGAGGGCAATGGCGTTGTTGCGGTCGGTTTTGATGGCTTGTTCGTAGATTTTTTGGGCGCGGTCATATTTATGACGGATGTCTGTCAGGAAGAAAGCGTAGATGCAGAGGAAGTCGGTATCGGTTGGGTTGATGGCGATGGCTTGTTCGTAGATTTCTTCGGCGCGGTCGTATTTCTGACAGATGTCTGTGAGGAAGAAAGCGTAGATGCAGAGGAAGTCGGTATTGTTTGGGTTGATGGCGATGGCTTGTTCGTAGATTTCTTCGGCGCGGTTGTATTTCTGGCGATCTTCCGTGAGGAAGCTGGCGTAGCTGTCGAGGAAGTCGGTATCGGTTGGGTTGATGGCGATGGCTTGTTCGTAGATTTCTTCGGCGCGGTCGTATTTCTGACAGATGTCTGTGAGGAAGAAAGCGTAGATGCAGAGGAAGTCGGTATTGTTTGGGTTGATGGCGATGGCTTGTTCGTAGATTTCTTCGGCGCGGTTGTATTTCTGGCGATCTTCCGTGAGGAAGCTGGCATAGCTGCAGAGGAAGTCGGTATCGGTTGGGTTGATGGCGATGGCTTGTTCGTAGATTTTTTCGGCGCGATCATACTCCTGGCTAATGGTATTGAGGAAGGCGGCGTATAAACCGAGAAAGTCGGTGTTGGTGGGATTTTCGGAAGATATTTCTTGTAGCAGGTCTGCCGCTTCCTGCATGAGGCTTCCCGTAGTCCCGTATTTTGTCATGAAATTCCTGAAGTACATGTCAAAAATCAGGATCACGGCTTGAAGTGCTGTGTGCGGGCAGGTGGCCATGGTCGTCAGCGTGGTCTCGGTCAGGGGCCAGTCCGCCTCCTCCGCTATGAGGTCCAGGGCTTCCCAGGAGTCCTTTCCGGTGCGCAGCACGAGTGGCGCATCGGTGGTTTTGCCGATCACCCAGGACCATTCTGCCTCCCAGTCGGGCTCCTCCCAGAGATCGTCGTCGTAGGCTTTCGCCAGCGTGAGGAGGGCCTCTTTACTCGCGGCCCCCAGGCCTACGCGGCTCCAGTCCACCGCGGCCTTTACCAGGCCGGCCCGCCCCTGGTGGCTGTCGAGTGCGGACGTGAACCGTCGGCGTATGTCCTCGGCCCTGCCGAGCACGCGACCGAGTCCGAGCTGCTCAATGGATGCCAGATCCTTGGCGTAGCTCGTGTTTCTCACCGCCTCCAGCTCAGTGTTAGACAGCTTGGCTTCGAGGGGGAGCGTATGGAATCTGTTGACGATCTCCCAACCGGGGAACTTGCTGTCCAGCTCTGCGCGCCATCTGGTGTAGTTCATGCGGGTCGTGGTGGCCACCACGGCGCAGGAATCATCGATCCATGTGTTCAGGACCCCGAGTGTGAACTCCTGTTTGCCCAGGAAGTGTTTCAGTTCGTCGAGGAAAATGATGGTGTTGCGAATGGGTCTCTGCCACTTTTTCAGCAGCTTCTCCATGTCGCCCTCGCTCTTGGGAAACAGGACGCAGGCGTCGGGCCATTCCTTGCGGATCACCTCGACCACGAGGCGGGTCTTGCCTGCCATGGATGGGCCCTCCACCAGGACGGGGGTGCGGTCTTTCAGAAAATCGTGAAGCTTGTCGTGCGCATCGCGGCGAACGTATTCTTTGACATCCCTGTCGGACCTGTGAATGCGCAGCGATTTCAGGTCTGCCTCGCCGATCGGGCCGGAATCCCCGGACACCTCGGTGGTCCATTTATTGAGTGCCCGCGCCGAAATCCAGCTCTTGAGTGCCGGTGCAAAGCCCACAACGGCTCCCAGAAGTGAACCGAGCACGCTCCACACCCCGCCGAGGGCACTGAGGAGGGGGATTACGGCGCCCACGATGGCCCCGGCGAACGGCAGAACCAGCCACCACACCGACGTGCCGGGGTCGAATGATCGCGTGGACCGTTTCGACATCCTTGGCTCCTCCCGGCGCTGCCCTGACAACAGGATAGTGGGGCCGGTGAGGCGTGGAGCCTGTCTGCGACCATGTAGGTCCCTGGAGCGGAGGTCGGTGAACCGGGCTCAGCGATCAGTCGTCGTCGCGGTCGTCGTCGCTGTCCTTCTTGGTCGTCCTCGTCGTGCTCTTCTTGTCGTCATCATCATCGTCGTCGTCGCTGACCTTCTTCGGGGGTGCAGGTGCCACCGTGGTGGTCCTCGCGCGACTCGTGGTGGACGGGGCGCTCGTGGCCCGGGTCGTGGTCCGAGGTGCGGAGCCAGTCGTTTCCGGAGGCGTCGTGGCAGCGGTGGTCTCCGTCGCGGCGGGGACCGTCGGTTCGGGCGAGGAATTCTCCGTGGGCGCCGGGGGCTCGCTGGGGGAAGGCTCCGGCGAGAGGCTGGCCGTCGCGGGGGAGACGACAATTGCCGGTGAGGTGCTCTCAGGCTCCGTCGGGTGCGCGAGCTGGAACAACAGCCCCGCCGTCAGCAGTCCCGCGGCGCCTATGCCCACCAGCGTGAGGGTGAGGCGGTCTCGCTCCGACTTCATCATGCTTCTCCTTCCGAATGATTCAAGTGAACCCCATGCGGATGAGGAATGGCGCAGATCTTCGTGAGGAAGTTCTCATGAAACGTCCCGTCGGTTGTTAGTACAAAGTTCCACGACCCGCGGCGGTGGTTCGCCGGAACCCGACTTTCCCGGGAGATCCCGACTGCATACAAGGTGGCGCATCGCGCGCTGGAGGGTTATTGTGTATACAAAGCTCCCGGCGGCTCCGGTCGTCGGGCCAGCGGACTGGACGGACCCGAACGCGGTGCAGTCGGCACTGCTGCCGGTGGGGACGACGCAATCCGCCGGACCAGCCTGAATGCCCCAGAAACCAGGGAGAGGTACATGACCACAATCACCCACTGGATCGACGGCGCCCCCTACGAGGGTCAGCCTTCCCACATGATTCCCGTCGAGAACCCCGCCACCGGCAAGGTCGTCGGTGAGCTGATGTCGGCCAGCCCAGCCGACCTCGACCACGCCGTCGCCAGCGCCAAGGCGGCCCAGAAGAAATGGGCCAAGGTTTCCCTCGCCAAGCGCACCGCCATCATGTTCAAGATGCGCGAGCTGGTGCTCGCCCACCAGGACGAGCTGGCCAAGGCGATCGTCGAGGAGCACGGCAAGGACTACTCCGACGCCATCGGCGAGATCCAGCGCGGACGCGAAACCCTCGACTTCGCCTGCGGCATCAACGTCGCCCTGAAGGGCGAGTACTCCTTCGACATCTCCACCGGCGTCGACATCCACACCATCCGCCAGCCCGTCGGCGTGGTCGCGGGTATCTGCCCCTTCAACTTCCCCGTCATGGTGCCGATGTGGATGCACCCCATCGCCGTGGCCACCGGCAACGCCTTCATCCTGAAGCCCGCCTCCCCGACGCCCACCGCGTCGCTGATCATCGCCCGCCTCTACAAGGAAGCCGGCCTGCCCGACGGCGTGTTCAACGTCCTCGCAGGTGATCGCAACCTGGTCTCCAACATCCTTACCCACCCCGGGATCGATGCCATCTCCTTCGTCGGCTCCACCCCGGTGGCGCACGTCATTCAGGACACGGGCGTCGCCCACGGCAAGCGCGTCCATGCCCTCGGCGGCGCGAACAACCACGCCATCGTCCTGCCCGACGCGGACCTCGAATTCGCCGCTCAGCACATCGCCGCCGCCGCCTTCGGTGCGGCAGGGG
>ERZ773250.1492-NODE-1492-length-11566-cov-6.703414_pt1 | contig 11566 bp, 5 predicted proteins | sample MGYA00511258_ERZ773250 | MGnify/ENA primary metagenome ERZ773250 (study PRJEB29015, sample SAMEA2738164) | human oral metagenome | biome: human oral; feature: human-associated habitat; material: saliva | place: China | collected 2187 ... | reverse complement strand
GCTGTGCGCTAGGCTTGGGTGTTAGCTCCAGGGTGACCAAGCGAGAGCGGTCCTTGCGCTGGATCGTCGGAGGAGTAAAGGATTCATCCAGGTGTCCTAGGTCAGACAGATGAAGGAGTTTGCCCGTGGGAGTGTAGATGCTGAGATTAGCGATGTCTTGGAGCGACAGGCGTGACTCGGGAGAGAGACTGACACGGATATCGTACTCTTCTCCAGCCTCACGATAGCGTGATGCGATAGATCCATTGACCGCATTACGTAGGTACATGGAGGCTGTAGATAGGTTCAGACCATGTTCGGCGAGTCGGGTACGATCAAAGACAAAGCGGATCTCTGGGACGTAGTCCTTACGACTAACAGTAACCTCTGAGATCGTGGACTCCTTCTCGAGTACATCACGGAGCTGACGGGCATAGGTGTCAGTTTCTGTGAAGTCTTCGCCATAGATCTCTAGCTTGACCCCATTACCTCCTTGCTGACCTCCTCCTGTAGAGACCTTGGAGGTGGATACCTCAGGATAGGATGCGATGATCGAGCGCATCTTGTCGGCTACGGCATCTTGGCTCATAGTACGCTGGGACTGTGGATAGAGGCCGATATTCATTGTGACGACGTTAGACCCATTATCCTGTATCATAGACCAAGAGTTCCCAGAGGTGGCTTGCCCCACAGCCATAGAGATCGTCTCGATGGCGGGGAGCTCCTGGCGTATGCGTCGCTCTAGGTCAAGACCTAGCTTGCGGGTCTCATCGACACGTGTCCCTACAGGTAGCTCAACCGTCACGTCGAGATATCCGATATCTTGACTAGGCATGTAGGAGGTCTTGATGAAGCCAAAGGAAGCGATACTCAGTAGGAAGAGTGCAAATGCTGAGAAGACGGTGGTCTTCCTATGCCGTACTGCCCAGTCAAGCAAGCGACCATAGGCGATGTCTAGACGATTGAGAGTATGCTCGATCGGGCGGAAGAAAGCTGCTATGACCTTGCTCCTATTCTGATTACGACGGAGCATGATGGAGCAGAGCATTGGGGTCAGCGATAGAGCTGCTGTCGTAGAGACGATCATCACGATACTGATCGACCATCCTAGCTGGCGGAACATGATCCCTGCAGCTCCAGGCATCATCGTCAGGGGGAGGAAGACGGCGAGCATCGTCAGCGTAGAGGCGATGACCGAGATCCCTACCTCATTGGTCGCATGGACGGCTGCTTGCTTCGGATAGCTCCCTCGCTCAATGTGTGTCGTGACATTCTCTAGGACGACGATCGCATCGTCCACGACCATCCCGATAGCGATCGAGAGAGAGGAGAGGGAGATGATGTTAAGTGAGTTCCCCGAGACAAGTAAGTAGGCGAACGAAGCTACGAGTGAAATGGGGATCGTGAGGACGATGATGAATGTAGCACGCCAGCGTCCTAGGAAGATGAAGACCACGAGCATGACGATCACGAAGGTGATCATGATCGTATCCTGAAGGGAGCTAATCGTATTGACGATGAAGCTCGAGGTATCGATGAGGTAGCCGAGCTGTACATCTTGCGGGAGGTTCTTCTGTAGCTCAGGCAGGAGTGCCTTGACTTGCTTAGAGATCTGTACGGAGTTTGACCCCTCCTGCTTGTTGATGACGATGATCGCACCGCTCTCCCCATTGATGTAGTTTTCCTGCTGGCGCTCCTCTACTGTGTCGAGGACCTGCGCGACATCACGCAGGTGAATATCCTGCCCATTACGGCTAGCTACGATGATGTCCCCGAGCTGTAGTGGATCGGTGAACTCTCCCTGGATACGGATCGAGTTCGTGCGAGAGCCTAGGTCGATCTGCCCTGCAGGGATATTCGCATTCTCTGCACTGATGAGCTGGGAGATTTGTCCGATAGTGACCCCGTAGGCCTCGAGCTTCGTCGGGTCACAGTAGACCTGTATGACACGCTTGGGGGCCCCAACGGCATTGATGGAGCCGACACCATCGACACGCTGTAGTCGGTTGATGACTCGGTCTTCGAGGATCTTATCCAGACCGGCAGCGCTCTCCTTAGCTTGTACGGAAAGGATGGCGACGGGGATGTTACTGTTGTCGAACTTAAAGATCACCGGCTTCTTCGCTCCAGCTGGCATATTCTCCGTCGTAGCGTCGAGCTTATCTCGGATGTCATTGGTCGCTTCGGCGATCGGTGTACCTGCCTTAAACTCAAGGGTGATGATCGAGGCATTCTCTCGGCTATTTGACGAGATGTGCTTGAGGTTATTGATCCCGTTGAGGTTATTCTCTAGGAGCTTCGTGACGTTGGTCTCGATGTCCTCGGCACTCGCCCCTGGATAGGAGGTGAGGACCATCACGTTCGTCGTATCCGTCTTGGGCATGAGCTCAACGGCGAGCTTGCTCAGTGAGAAGAGCCCGAGGATCGCTATAGCCACATAGATGAGGGCAGTAGTGATCGGCTTCCTGACGGAAGTTTCGTAGATACTCATAGACTTATTTACTTACGTAGCTTGACGGGTGTCCCTGCCTTGAGGCTAGAGGGTGCGGAGGTGATGACTTGGTCACCCTCTTCGAGGCCACCGAGTACTTCGTAGCGATCGCCATACAGCTCACCGAGCTCGACAGCTCGGTAGACTGCCTTTCCCCCTTGGAGTAGGAAGACATAGCGGACACCGCTACCCACCTGACGTACGACGGCCTTATCGGGGATGGTTAGTGCCTCCTTGCTCCCCAGGTCGATATGTACACGAGCGTACATCCCTGGGCGGAGCTTGAGATCAGCATTCTTCACTTCAACTTCGGTAGAGACCGTGTGGGTCACGGGGTCAAGGGTGGGGAAGATGTTGGTGATCGTTCCAGCAAAGGTCTCCGTGCCGAGTGCATCTACTTGGAGAGATGCCTGCATACCCTTTTTGAGGAGGGCATAGTATTGCTCGGAGACGCCGATGACAGCCTTGACGGGAGCGATCTGCTGAATGACTACGACGGGGAGTGTGGGCGAAGTCATATCGCCGTTATCATAGTTCTTGGCTGTGACGAAGCCAGAGATGGGACTGCGCAGGGTGGTATTCTCAGCGGCATTGGCGTAGGCCAGCTTTGCCTGATCGACAGCACTTTTAGCTTGGTCCCATTGCGCCTTAGATACGGCTCCTACCTTGTAGAGCTCATCCATACGGGTGAAGTTAGTCTGCGCATCTTTGAGCTGTATCTGTAGCTGGGAGGACTGAGTTGCCTCTAGTCGTGCTACGACTTGGCCTGCGACGACCCGATCACCTACTTTGACAAGGAGTTGTTTCAGACGCCCTCCCGACTGGGCGGAGATATTGTTGATGGTCTTGGCCTCTAGCTGGGCAGTGAAGTCCTCGGAGAGGCTGAGTGAGGTGCGTGTGGCAGAGCCTACCTCGACGATGCGAGTGGAGTCTACTGCTGTGCTATCAGAGGTCGCCTGCTTGCTACTGCCTGAGGAGCAGGAGGAAACGGTGACAAGGGAGACGGCTCCGAAGAGGAGACCACCTAGTTGGATCTTTGTTATCATCGTATCTATCTTGTTTCGCTAGGATTGATCAATTCGCATGTGAGCTACTTCGTGAGTTCGCCACTGGTCTTCCCCTGAAGCTCATCTAGGGAGAAGACTGCTACCATATAGTTGTAGACGGCTTGGCTGTAGTTCAGCTTGGCCTGAAGGAGGGCGGTCTCAGCATCGTTTAGCTCTAGGATCGTCCCTTCGCCACTGGTGTAGCGAACCTTGGCGATCTGGTGTCCTCGCTCTGCTGTAGCGACAGCATCACGAGCGGCGGCGAACTGCTCCAGCGCCTTACGCTGCTCCTCTAGGCTGTTCATCACTCCGAGACGAAGCTGCTGCTCCGCTGCGAGGCGCTGTGCACCGAGCTGACGGATCTGTATCTCCGTGGAGCGCAGGTCGAGGAGCTTCGATCCTCCACTATATAGGGGGACATTGAGCGAAAGCCCAATGCTGGAGAAGGGGCTCCATCGCTTGCTGTCATTGAGGCGGAAGCGATCAGCCGCATAGTTATACATATAGTTGAAGGAGAGCGATAGGGTGGGTAGGAAGGCCATCTTCTTGACCTTCAGCGCAGCCTCTAGCTGTCCCCCCTGCAGGTCGAGCTCTCTCAGTTGGGAGTTATCTGCTAGTGAGATGCGGTCAGCCGACTCGGGTAGCTGTCGGTAGACCTCCTGGGTGTAGCCAGCGAGCTGCTCCGTGATCGTGATCGGGGTCTCTAGGGAGATGCCCATGATCACCTTGAGCTTCGCCTCGGCGAGCTGGACGGCAGAGCGTGCCGCCACGAGATTAGGCACGAGGTTCTTGACCTGTGTCTCCATACGGAGCTTGTCATACTCAGCTACGAGACCATGCTGGTAGCGCAGGGAGGTCTGCTTATAGTTGGCCTCGGCATTGGCATAACTAGCTTCAAGTGCTTGGAGAGATTCCTTAGCTAGCAAGACGGCCAGATAGCTCTTCTTGACCTCGGCCTCGAGAGCGACCTGTGAGCTACGTGCCTTCTGCTCGGCGAGTTCTACCGCTTTGGCGTCGAGCTTGAGACTAGCCCATAGCTGAGGGGCGATGATCGGCATCCCTGCGGCGATCCCACCCTGTAGGGTGTGCTTTTCGCCCATCTCGATCCCGTCTGAGGGGAAGAATCCTCCCAGAGGAGAGCCAGCCATGTCATCTCCACCTCCGAAGTAGACCTTCTGCTTCTTCAGCATATAGGAGTAGCTGCCCGTCAAGCTCACCGAGGGCAGGAGCCCAGCACGTGTCTTGCGAGCACTTACCTTGGCTCCTTCTGCTCCAAGCTGTACGGCTTGTAGGCTGGGACTCTTATCTAGTGCCAAGCGAACAGCTTGCTCCAGAGTTAGTGCTAGGGGAGCGGTCGCCTTAGCTCCTATGGATGGAGAGGATGGGGAGTTATCTGCCTCTTGAGCTCCTAGCGAGAGAGTGGAGGCATATAGTCCGACAGTCAGTAGTAGGGCTCGGGTGAGGAGCCTTGACTGTGGCGGAAGAATTACATACATAAGAATTACATACATAAGTAATCGTTGTCTGTGCTTGTAATAGGGGGATTTTATTCCTCTTATATTTTTTAGTACGCAAAGTTACGTAAAAATGCGCCAGCTTAAGGTCGATATCTCGCAGGGTTACAGAGGGGATCAACCGTGATCCTACAAGCCTCGTCAGAGATCCTCCGATAGCCTGCTGTAGGTTGGGTATATTGTGATACGGAGGTCACTATATACCCGACCGGATCATCGCAATATACCCAACCGAGTAGCCACAATATACCTAACTGACCGAGTACGAGGTGTCGCCTCCTTCGGACCCCGAATAAAGCACGATGATAGGGAGATATGTCTTCATCCGAAATTATTTGTACATTTGTAGCCAAGGAAACAACTAGTGCACTGCGCACGGAACAATATCAACTCACTAATTACTCAAGTGTAGCCGTTATGGAAATCAAGAAGTCAGCCAAGGCCGACCTAGAAAAGGGCAAGGGTCTCTCGATCCTGCTGGGTCTGCTCGTGGCGCTATCGCTGGTCTTTGTTAGCCTCGAATGGCGCTCCGGCATCGCTCAGGCTCAGGGTGGTGACGGTGGCGACAAGCACGTCATGGAAGATGCACTCATCGTCCAAGATGATCAGAAGCCAGATGAGCCAGAGCCCCCCAAGCCTGATGAAGCTCCTTCGCAGACAGAGATCCAGCTCCCAGAAGAATTTAAGGTCGTATCCAACGATACCAAGGTCGAGAAGCTCAACATCATCTCTGCCGACGAAGATAAGGTACTCCCTCCTGCTAACATCCCCCTTGGTCCAGTAAACAACCCTGGCGGTACGGGCAGTGAAGAGCTTTCGGATGAACCTTTCGAAGTCGTAGAAGAGCAACCTGAGTTCATCGGAGGACAAGACGCTTTCCGTAAGTTCCTGCAGAATAACCTCCGCTACCCAGAGCGCGCAGCCGACGAAGGTATTCAGGGCCGTGTCATGGTACGCTTCATCGTCGAGCGTGACGGATCTGTATCTGCAGTAGAAGTCGCTAAGGGTGTCGACCCAGACCTCGATAAGGAAGCTGTCCGCGTGGTCAAGGCTCTCCCCAAGTGGAAGCCTGGTCGTCAGCAGGGTAAGGCAGTACGTACTCGCTACATGCTCCCTATCGTCTTCACGCTCCAGTAAGACCTATCGCTTTAAGCTAAAGCTAAGCCCCCTCCCGAGGATCATGCGACAGTATGCCTCGGGAGGGGGCTTACTCATTGCTCACGCTTCTCTTCTAGAGGAGAGAGAAAGGCGGTTGTGATAGGGAAGCCTACCTGTATCCTTTAGGGAAGCTAGCCTGCTCTATTTAGGGAGTCAAGCCATCATCCTTGGGGGAGTGAGATCTCCTTCGGTAGGGAGGCAGGACAGGTAATAGGGGAATTAGCGTGTCGTGACTGAGGATGAGCCTTTGTCGGCGCTATTGGTCGTGCAAGGGCAAACTCAGCGCTTGTCTTCATAAGTGCATAACCTCCCCTCTACACACTCTCTAGGGGACTTCAGTGAAGAGAATGAAGAGGGATAAGCTCCCATGACCCTAGGTAAGGGATAAAAACACTCCACCCCTCCAAGCTACAAGATACGAGCTTGGAGGGGTGGAGTATTTATGCTGGATGAGGAAGCGGGTTAGGTCACCATCCACCGGAGGCACCACCGCCTCCTGTGGATCCTCCTCCGAAGCTACCTCCAGAGAAGCCTCCGCCAAAACCGCCACCGAAACCACCGCCACCATGATAGCGATTGCGTCGCATAAGTCCTGCTAGTAGGAGTGCCGATGCAGTCAAATCTTCATCCGTCGTGTCTCGGCGATCCTGGTGCTGATCATGGCCACAGTGCCGGCAGTGGATCGTCGTGCGCTGGTAGCGTCCCTTCCCAGGGATATTTACTAGGCGAGAGCTGACAGCTTCGGCAGTTCGCCCACCGCAGTGCTCGCAAATCTGCCAGTGCGTCCCTAGGTCTTGGGAGGTGAGTTCAGTGTGGGTGCAGGAGGCACAGCGATAGACTTGGTAGTGTCGAGAGCCCAGTTGCTCCTCCAGCTTAGCTAGCTCAGGTAGATAGCGTAAGCGCTCCATATCTGATAGGAGGAGCATGCTCTCTGCACCGCACTGCGGACAGCGGGTCGCTAGCGTCACTAGGCGCTTCTCCATCTGCTTTGCCCAGAGATAGTATAGCAGACCCAAGGGAAGGCAGAGGAGGGCTAGAAGGAGGCTATAGCGGACGAGCTTCTGAGGTAGGTAGGGAAGCTGTGCTCTGAGCCACTGGGGCGAACGCTTGCCACGCACCTCATAGTCTCTTAGGGAAGACCAAGCGCTATAGCCTGCTGCTAAGAGGATAAGCCCGTAGAAGAAGGCGATCATCTGCCAGTTGATCTGATGAGATCGCCTGCCCTGTGCCGAGCGTACCTCTCCCTGATAGCCATCCTCAGAGAGCGCCTGATTCACCGCTATGATCGCTGCAAGGATCGCCGCTCCGTACTGCTTGTCCTGCATGAGGGAGCGCATCTCATTCCGTCGGATACGATCTAGCAGGGCATCGGGTAGGGCACCTTCGAGGCCATAGCCTGTGGCGAAGCGTAGACGTCGCTGCTCGATCGACATCAAGAGGAGCAGACCGTCATTCTTGGTCTTCGAGCCAATCCCCCAGCGACGAAAGAGCGCCGTGGTGAAATCCTCAAGGTCTTCATCCCCGATAGAGGGGATGACGACCACAGCGAACTCCACTCCCCGTGTCAAGCGAAGCTGGGTCAGCTCTCGGTTGATCTCCGCTCGCTCTTCTTCTGGGATGTAGCCCGCAGGGTCGCTCAGTAGCTGAAGGCTATCTTGAGCAAAGACGTTGGGCACCTGCTCGGGGCTATAGACCTGCCCCGCTAAGGGGGAGGCTACCCAGAGCACCAGAAGGAAGAGGAGGCTTAAGAAGCGTGAACGCATAGGCGTTATGGGCAACTAGCGGGTTACTTCGAGAAGTCTACCGTTGGGGCGATCTCACTGCCAGCCTGCGCGGTGAAGTAAGGACGCTCCTTGAAGCCAAGAAGGCCGGCGATGAGGACGGTAGGGAAGGTCTGTCGTGCTGTGTTGTACGTCTTGGCAGTCTCATTGAAGTCACGACGTGCGGTAGCGATACGATTCTCCGTGCCCTCGAGCTGTACGGCGAGGTTCTGGAACTGTTCGTTAGCCTTCAGATCGGGGTACTTCTCGACGACGACCATCAGGCGAGAGAGCGCAGAGGAGAGGGCATCCTGGCTCTGCTGGAAGCGCTGTAGAGCGGCTTCGTCGAGGTTGTTGGCGTCGATCGTCGTTGAGGTCGCCTTGCTACGAGCGGTGATGACTCCTTCGAGGGTTTCCTTTTCGTGAGAGGCATAGCCCTTGACGACATTCACGAGGTTAGGGATCAGGTCACTACGGCGCTGGTATTGGTTCTCTACCTGGCTCCAGGAGCTCTTGACCTGCTGGTCCATAGGTACAAGCTCATTATACTTCATCACGGCCCATAGAGCGAGGATGACAAGGATACCGATGGGGAGTAGCCACTTAAGTAACTTCATAATCAAATTCGGATTAAGTGTGAATAACTATACAAAAATAGTACAAAGGTTATACCAAAGCTCCTATGCCCTATTGGGGATGTCCGATGGGACACGGTACGGCTAATCAAGGACTGGATCCAAGGGGTAACAGTAATAACACAAAAGGGGCATCAGTAGTGCCTCTCGGGAGGCAACAGTAGTGCCCCTTGAGGGGCAACAGTAGTGCCTACTAGTTGGAATTAATCAGCATCCGTAGAAAGGGCTAAAAGAAACCCGAGAGAGCCTGCCATGGTAGCTCTCTCGGGTGATAGATGGCGAAGCTAGAGTGCATGCCGTCGCCTGTGCTAGCTTCTAGTCTTGGGCCTCTTTGGGCGAGAGGCTTATTGCTCGGGGGCTGGGTGCTTGGCTGAGACTTCGACGATCTTGACACCCTCCTCCTGCAGGTAGCAGAGGTAGCCCAAGACTTGCTCATAGCCCATCGCACGTAGGAGATCCATGTAGCGTCTTACCTGAGTGCGGTAGCTAGGCTCTTCCTTCCCGAACTTGTAGTCTACGATCTCTACGTGTCCATCTGGATAGATGATGACTCGGTCAGGACGCCGGCTAGATGTGAGCTTTCCCCCGATGATCGCTCGTTCGTTGTACACCTCTCCCGAGCCATCGAACCAGCGTCGTGCATCGGGGTGATCTAGGATCTGCCTAAGGAGTCGCTCGAGCTCGCCCGTCTGCTCCTGAGTGATATACCCCTGTCGAACGGCTTCTGCCATCGCCTCCGCAAGCTCACCCTCTGTCTCGATCCGAGAGAGGATGAGGTGCATCGTCCTCCCATAGCGACGCTGGCTCTCCTCGGTGAAGTAGTCTAGTCCCTCACGTAGGACGGCCAGGCGTGTATCCAAGAGGTAGGATTGGAGCGAGGAGATTGAGATCGTTTGATCATGAGGCTGGTCTTTCTCTAGAGGAGCACGGAGGTCAGAAGTGAAGCTCCCTGCCTCTTCAGCAGGGATGTCAACGAAGAACTCCTTGGTTTCGTCATCTTTCTTCAATAGGCGAAGGAGGAGATCTTCCATCGTCTTGACCTCCTTATCCTTCTCTGAGTCGGGCTCTGCTAGCCAGAGGTGAAGCTCCTGCTTCGGACGTGTAGTCGCGACATAGAGGAGATTGAGCGCATCGAACTGATACCTCATCTGCTCCTCATAGTAGCTCTGAGCGAAGAAGGTGGTACGTAGCTTTTTATAATAGCGTAAGGGGACACTCTTTACGTTGGCCTTGGTTAGGGGAGCTAGAGCTGGAAGATCAGGGAATGGGCACCAGAGGATATTCTCTAGATTATCAGAAGGGTCGAGGTCAAAGGAGAGGTCTGGTAGCAGTACTACGGGGAAGCCAAGCCCCTTAGACTTGTGGATCGTCATCAGCTGGAGAGCGTCGTCGGAGGCGGCGCTCACGATACGCTCCTCTGCTCCTAGGTCTTGCCAGTAGGCGAGGAAGGATGGGATATCGGAGACTTGGGTCTGCCCCCAAGCATAGAGCTGATCGAGGAATTTGACTAGATAGGCTCCCTCGCTCTCTGGTAAGTAAGACTGGAAGCGGTGAATAAGGAGTTCTACCACCTCATAGAGACCACGCCGTCCGATGGTCTGTAGATCCTCCAGCTCTTCGCTAGAGAGCTCTTGGGGATCTGTTGATTCAGTGCCGTGCAGGTCAAGGAGCTGGTGATAGGCCTCCTGAAGGATCGCACGGGTAAGATGAGATTCGTGAGCGATGTAGCCTAGGCAAGCGATGAGGAAGCGTACGGAGAAGGCTTCTCCCACCCGCAGTGCCTCCTCGGAGACGAAGTGGAGTGAGTAGCCCTCGCATTGTTCTTCAGGGAAGGAAAGTAGCACCTCGGAGACGGCCGTGGAGCTTTTCTTGTTTCGTACAAGGATGGCGATGTCACTTGCTCGGTAGCCTCTCTTCTGCAGGTCGATGATCACATAGGGGAGCTCTGCTAGGGCGGGATTAGCTACTTGCTCTATCTGCTCTGCTTGCTTTTCCTCGGTGATGTCGGCTGAACTTTTGCTTTTGGTCTTGGGGAAATAGCGATGGACTACGACTTGCCCAGCGGGGGCATTTCCCTTCTGAGAGGGGAGCTCTTGAATGGCATCGTCATAAGCTGCGATCTGTAGATCAAGGAAGGCATCGAGAGGCTCCTTTAACGCCTGCATCCCCCCGAGAGATTGGTTTTGTGCCTCCCATTGGGCATTGAACAATTCGTGGAGTAGCTTAGGGAGGGCGGTGTAGAGTTTGTTGTTGAAGAGGATGATCTCCCGAGTGCTTCGCCAGTTCTCCTGTAGGGTGTGTTTCTCGATTTGTCCAGCGAAGTCAGCTTGGAGCGCTGAGGTGAGTAGCGAGCTGTCCGAGTTGCGAAAGCGATAGATACTCTGTTTGGCATCTCCTACGATCAGGCAGTCTTTATCCTCGGCGAGGGAGTCCTTGAGTAGAGGCTTAAAGTTTGTGTACTGAAGGGCACTCGTATCTTGGAACTCATCGATCATATGGTGCCTGATACGTGCTCCCAGCTTTTCATATAGGAAGGGAGCATCATCAGGGGACTCTTCAAGTAGCGAAGAGATCAGCGAAGGAGCATCGGAGATAAACATCAGGCCACTCTCCTGCTTTAGGCGCTGCAGCTCGGTGTCGATGTCGATGAGCAAGTTGTATCGCCCTAAGTAGCAACGAAGCTGATCTGTCGTCTGATAGAGGGGAAAGTTCTCCTGCAAGAAGCTATCTAATGCGAGCATTTGCTCCTTGACCTCTCGAGCGATGGGGCTAAAGCGTTCCTTTGCCTCCTTCGAGACGATCTTCTCCATAGGATCATCGGCTTCGAGATACTCACTTAGACGAGAGCTACTCCTTGTGAGGACTTGGCCATCTTTATCCCACTGATTGGGATTGTTTTGGAGCCTGCGTATAGGACTAAGAGGGCCTTTTTCTTTGTAACGAATATCCTCATCTTTGATGCCAGCCTGGTCTATTAGGTTGA
>ERZ773250.1487-NODE-1487-length-11579-cov-5.836949_pt1 | contig 11579 bp, 10 predicted proteins | sample MGYA00511258_ERZ773250 | MGnify/ENA primary metagenome ERZ773250 (study PRJEB29015, sample SAMEA2738164) | human oral metagenome | biome: human oral; feature: human-associated habitat; material: saliva | place: China | collected 2187 ... | reverse complement strand
ATCGATGAAGGGATGGCGCTGCCTACTCCAAGTGATATTTTAAAGATTGAAGTTTCAGATGGTTTTGTGTCAATGATTCAAGTAGATCCTGCACCTTTTGTGAGAAGTAATAAGGCGATTAGGAAGAATGTGACCGTTCCTGAATGGTTAGTTCGTCTTGCTGATCGAGAAAAGATTAACTATTCAGAAGTGCTGGCGCAAGCGTTAGAGAAGAAATTGCAAGTTTGATTTTAAAGAATAGTTATTGATGCTTAAGGAGATTGAATATGGAAATTAAAGAAATAAGTTATCAGGATAGACTTCCAAAAAATATGGTTTCAAAGTTTAATTATTTTGTGAAGGATTTTTTGAAGGAGTATCCTGATCAGTTAGATAAGATGGATTTTGATGATGTTGTGACGATTAAAAAAGAATATGAAGGAGATTTAGAAGTCTATTTTGTTGAATTCATGCTTTGTAAAAAGGGAAAAGGCGGATTTTTCTCTCTGGCTGAGAAAGATAATAAGTTGTTTGTGTCTTGTAATGATGAGCTTTGGGGTACTGTGATTTTAAAATAAAAAGCGAAGGAAAATCAAACATTCCTGGATATTTAATTCGTTTTTTAGGTCAAAATAGGCAACCAGGTATTTGAAAAATATTCGGAAATAGAAAAAAATAACACTATCTTAGATAATGTTATTTTTTTTGTTTTCTTTGAAAAATTTGGTGGCTATTTCTTGCACGTACACTTCGTAAGTGCTTGGTATACCTGCATTTTTGAGATAGTCATGGTAGTTGAATTGTTCATCTATCGGATACTCGCTGTTGATTAAGCTCATAAAGTCAAGAATTCTCCCCTTTTCAGCTCTGGTTTCGATGCGTTGGGAGAAGGTATCGATATGAGCAAGGGAGTTATGGGAATCATCATTCAGTAAGTGGTGCTTCTCGTGTAGCAGGATATTGATTTTTTCTATATCTGTAGTGTCAGAACGTAGAAAGATGAAGTGTTGATTGTTTACAAAAAGATAACGACCTTTTGTTTCTAAATGGTCTAACAAGACGACCTTGCAATTTAGGGCTTCGATTTCTTCTATGACTTTTCTTAGTTCCATACTATTTCTTATTTGCAAAGTATTCTTTTAGGAAGTCTTTGATAATCATTCTATCGTTATCTGTGATGGGTGTACCATCGTAAGCAACTGAATTATCAATAGCAGAATCAAGGTCAATATCTGATTCGGGATCAGGAAAATCTGTTTTACCCAAAAGATAGTCTGTTGAAACATTGAAGAAGTTTGCTAGTTTTTCAACCATATCATGTTTTGGTTTTCGTTCCCCTTTTTCATAAAAAGCAATATTTTGTTGACTTGTGTTTATAGATTCTGCAAGTTCCTTTTGAGTTATATTAGCTTTATTACGAAGTTCTTTTAGTCTGATTTCAAGCATATTTTATCTCCGAAAAAAAATAAAAAATTTTAAAAAAACTATTGACTTCTAACAACAAAAGTAGTATTATATATTTAACAACAAAAGTTGTTAAAGAAAAAAGTTCTTTGAAAATTAAATAAAAAAACGTGTCAGGCAACGACTAGCATTGACTAACACAATTAAATGTAGCAATTTAATTATATGTGAATTTTGGTAAAATGTCAAGAGTTGCTTGATTGTAGATATATTTCATGGAGTTTAGTTGTATTCAGAATTTTTAGACCTACATAGCAAGTTTTAGCCCCAAGGCTACTAGTTTGCCGGCTTTATATCCTGGATTACGTCCCTCAACCCAATCTGCTTTTACCTGTATATTCAGGTGTTTGACGAATTCAGATTTCCCAAACTCAATGTAATTCTCAATCTCATCAAAGCTACGGAGAATTTTGATAGCCACATCTAGCAACTAGATTCCATGAAATGTATCTACAAAACTTTATAGATTCTAAACTCTTTGCTGACTTTTCTTAGTAGGACTAAGGGAAAAACAGATAACGTACAATTGCGTAGATTGTACAAAAAGTTGTCATTTTCGGGTAGTATTCAAAAGATTTAATGTAAAGACGGACTAACAACTTCATAATGTTGTAGATAATGGATGTTGTTTTAATAATGATTTCAGTCATAATGTTCTCTTTTCTAATTTTTTGGAAAACAAAAATCCAGCAAAGTGTGTTTCCATCTTACTAAGCTGTTTACGATATTTTGTTTTTGGTGAATTGGTATTATTATACCATAAGTAAATTGAGTTAGCAAGGAGTTTAGAGTTTGTAAGGTTCATGTTGGGTGTTTCGTCCTTTCGCCTTAGTAGACAAGAAAAGGGAACTGACGGCTGTGGTACAGTCAATGATACTTCTTAGAAGGTAGCTAGAGTGAGATAGTGAGGTCTATGTGTTGTATGGTCGGTGTGTGAGAGTAAAATCTTGCTAATGCCTTTGGGTAAGAAAGAGGGGATATTGAGTTATCCTTAAATTTGTGACCTTGGCGAAGGTAGTAGGCTGAGAAGCTGAAAGTGTGCGAAGATAGGAGCATACATTTTTTATATTGCTATATTCTATTGAAAAAAAACGTAAAAAGGCTTTGAAATAAGCCTTTTTATTTTTGCAAAAATTAACAATAACTAGATTTTTATAAAACAGGTTTTGTCCTGATAAAGATTGAAAGTATTGTTAGTTTTCACAAGGGAATATAAAAAGTATTCTTTTATGTAAACTAACAATATGAGTAGAGAACAGAAAAGAGGAAAGATGGATATTTGGATCTACTTAGTAAGAGTTGGAATGCTATTGTCTATGCTTATTTTGTTGATGTTTTTAATTTATTGGATGTTTAGTCATTTGATAATTCTGTTTGTATTTGTGTTGTTTGTGGTTTTCTTTTCGATTATCACATGGAATTAGAAAGGAAAAAGATTTATGTTGAATGTATCAATGGGACTTCGTTTGTATCGAGAAATGTATAATAAGTCGAAAGAGGACTTAGCGAAGTATTTAGAGATTCAACCGAAAGCGTATGCCCGATATGAAAGTGGAGAACGTGAACCTAGTCTTGAGAAACTGTATAAATTGGCTTATCTTTATAACTGTAAAGTTGATGATTTCTTTAATGTTGAAGAAAGTTTTAGTGTTGATCGAGATGATGTTGTGTCAACTAAAGATTTAGATAATTTAGGTTGTCATCATCAGTTTTCTCATGGTTTGATTGTTATGATGACTGAGGGTAAGTCGTATGAAGAAATGATTCGTTTTATAGAAAATGATAGAACGAAGTATGCACGAAAGTCTGAAGTAAAACAATTTCTACGTGAGTTAATTGAAAAGATTGGTTAGAGAGAGGTGAGTAAAATCAAAGATGTTCTTTTGAAAGGAGAAAGAGATGTAAAGACGTATTCTGAAGAATGGATACTGGGAGAATACAATAGAATTTATAGACGATTTTGTTGGAATTTGAAAATCTATGCTCATGTAAAAAATGGTGCGGATGTTTATGTCTCTTCAAAAAGATGTTGTGAAGATTTGTATAATCGTTTGTATGCTGTTGGTCAAGTTACTCGTAGCTATTGTAGTAAGATTGAATCGAAAATTGAAAAAACGTATCATCGTTTTTTAGAAGATGGAGTGATTGTTGAAGATTAACTTTATGATGGAATAGATGACTTTATGATATAATAAATGGAGTTAAGATTTTTTTATTAAAAGGAGAAAATATGAAATTTAGGACTTCGACTTTAGCTTTAGTAACAACTGCAACTTTATTGGCTTTTAATGTCAATCAAATAGTACATGCTGATAGTGCTAGACAAGAGAAAATTGCTCAGTTGGATAGACAAAAGGCTGAGATAATAAAAGCTAATGGTATTGATAGCTTTACTTCTAATGGAGGGTGGTATGCTATCACACAAATTCAAGATAGGATTGCTAGTTTGGAACAAACTGTTTCCTCTTTGAAAAATCCTTATTCTAACAAGAATACAATTAAGGTGAGTAGAGAATATGCCACTGCGTTAAAAACGTTTTTTAATAGTAATGTCAAAGAGAATGAAAAAGGGGAGTATGTTCCTGTAGTTAGTGACGAAGAGGAAGAACAAGCCAAAAAAGTTTTGATTTCTGAAAGTCAAAAATTAAAGCAGAGTCAGTTAGATAATTTTATTTCAGATCCAGCAGATGAATTGGATAAGTATGAATTGAATAATCTTCCTAAAGAGATTTTGGTTGAATTAAATTATTATGCTTTGGATTTGATGAATCAAATTCGTAGACAGATGGGGCTTCCAGAAGTAACACTTGCACAATCTTCTATTGATTTTGCTGATAAGGTTGCGTATAAAAATTTAGAAGCGAATCGTAGCATGTGGGATTGGCATTATGTAAAAGGAATTAATGAAGTTGCTAGAGAGTATGGTTTGCGGACTTCGAGTAAGAACGATGAAGAAGAGAAATATGGTGGTCAGTATTATGAGAACGCATTTAAAACCTCTTCCATTGATAAAGAAGTGACTGTAGGCCAACTGAAGAGAGAAATCTATGAGGCATTTGTTATTTTTCTGTATAATGGCGATGAATTTCTTCATGCACAATCTATTGCTGGAGTAAATTATGGAAGTTCTAGGGATGAGTATTTTGGAATTTCCATGCGTTCTTTAAAAGATGGTGGTTGGTTTAGTTTTATATCAATCGATAAAAACGATATAGTGAAATCAACGAAAAAGAACTTTAATACGCAACGTCCAGTAGATACAACATTGACTAATCGTTCTTCGCTATTGACTAAGAAGGAAAAAGAACTTAGAGATAAGAAGAATGAGCTTTCTAAATTGCAGACAGCTTTTAAAGAATATGAAAAGTTGACTAAGGAAGTAAATGATTTAAAATTGCTGGAGGAAAAAGAAAAGAAAGAAGCAGAAGATAGACGTTCTTCTTCTCAGAATCAAAACAAATCACAATCTAAACCAGTTAAAAATGGTTGGAAAAAAGAAAATGATTCTTGGTATTATTACAAGGATAATCAACGTCTTAAAAATACATGGCAGGGAGACTATTGGCTTGGTGCTGATGGTAAGATGGTCAAGAGTGCATGGGTTGATAATGGACGTTATTATGTAGATGATAATGGTAAGTATGTCGTGGGTAAGAAACCTTCTACTCAAAATCAAACCAAGCCATCACAATCTAAACCAGTTAAAAATGGTTGGCAGAAAGAAAGTGGTTCTTGGTATTACTATGATAATGACCAACGTGTAAAAAATACATGGAAAGGGAGCTATTATTTAAAATCTGATGGTCGGATGGCAGAATCTGAATGGATTTATGATAATTCTTATAAGGCATGGTATTACTTAAAATCAAATGGAATTTATGTTCGTGATAGTTGGCAAGGAAGCTATTATCTGAAGTCTAATGGTAAGATGGCAGATAAAGAGTGGATTTATGATAATTATTATCAGTCATGGTTTTATTTAAAAGAAGGTGGTGCTTATGTTAATCATCAATGGTTGAAGATTGATGGTGTATGGTATTATTTCAAGAGTGGTGGTTATATGGTAAGCAACGCTTGGCAGGGTAGCTATTATCTCAAATCTAGTGGAGCTATGGCTGTGAATGAGTGGATTTACGATAGTTATTGGGGTGGTTGGTATTATTTGAAATCCGATGGCTCTTATGCTCGTAATGAGATTGTTCAAGGCAAATATCGTGTTGACTATTCAGGAAAATGGATTTGATATAGATAAAAAGTCAGTTTAAAAAAACTGGCTTTTTTATTTTGGAAAGGAAATTGAAATGGTTGAAATGATTTTTAAGAGATCTCGTTCTCCTTCATGATAAGGGAAGTGAGTTCAAAAATAATGAGAAAAAATGTTTTTTAAAAAAGGAGAAAAGAAAGTATGTTTAAAACACAAGAAACAAAAGCGTTTGGTTCAATTCGTAAAGTGAAGAAGTATGGTGCTTGTGGAGTGATTTTGGGTATGGCTGCTCTTGTGATGGCTTTTTCATCAGGTAGTGTATCTGCTGACGAGTTGAGTGCAAATCAAAATGTGCCAAAAACTGTTCAGGAAGTACCTAAACAAGAAGCATCTAAGCAGGACGAAACTGCCAAGAAGAATACTACCGTCGATGTTGTAGTAGATCATTCAACTGTTGATAAGGCTGTTTCTGAAGCTAAAAAAGCAGGTTTAGAAGTAAAACAGGATTCTCCTGTGGATGTAGGTGTTGCTCAGGGGCAAGAAGAACTTGCGAAGAAACAAGCTAGTGTAGAAAAGGATTATGCGAATCAAGCAAATACGGTTTCTACTGAAATTGCTGGCTACAAGAAAGATGTAGCAGATAATGAGACTGAGAAGAAGCATGTTCAGGATGAAAACGAAAAGATTCGTCAGGCTCATGAGAAGGCTAAAAAAGACCTTCAAGAAAAGAATGACCAGATTGATAAGCGTAACGATGACGCTCAGAAGAAATATAATCTAGAATATGAAAAATATCTTGGAAAAGAAAAGGAATTCAAACAAGCAAAATCTGATTTGGAAAAATCGGGACTTGCTGGTTCTGCAACTGGTTTGAAACTGTACGGTGAGTACAATGAAGCTGGTCGTGGAAGTATGAAATATTATAAAAATTTCACAGCTGTTTTTGATGGAGTGCCGAATCTTCAACTTGCTAATGATTATCTAGGTTATCGACCTGATACCAAAATTACAGCTAGTCGTGACGATCTTCTTGAAGATTACTCTTGGAAAGACACTGAAGGAAAGTTCATCAACAAACCAAGAGTCGGAGATTCATTCACTCTTCATAATATCGGTGAAACCGATACAGGTAAAAAAATCTCAGCCAAATTTACCTTTAAATCAGTTGTTCCAGAATGGCAAAAAATGGGTGTAGAATCCGTTTACTCTCGTCTGTTAGTTTCTCACAACAAGAAATCAACAACTAATGCATTTGATTTCAATGTGTTCAATATGCAGGCGGTTGATACTGATATTGAGTATTTTGAAGAAGGTACAGGTAAGAAAATTAAGCTGGCAATGGTTTCTGCATTTAGTGATATTGACTATGGTCAAGAATTACGCTGGGAGTATGAAGATGGTACTACAGGAATTGTGAAGAATCCAAGTGGATCAGATGTTGTTGAATCCAACCGTGATGGTAAGACTGTTTATAAAGGTGAACATCGTTGGGATGTTCCAATGGGATATGATGATCCTTCTGGTTTGAATCGTTGGAAAGCCAGCGATCTTTACTATAAGAATGTGAAGGATGAAGCTGATGTTCCTGTTGGTTCGATTTTGTCTGCTGGTTATGGTGAGCGTATGCACTTATTTTATTCGACTGGAAACAAGTCTCTTGCGACACGCTCTCAAGCTGAATGGGATGCGGTTCGTAAGGCTTCTGATGAACGTCGAAAAGCTGAAGGAAAAGATCCAATGAGTGATGAAGAGTTATTCATGAGTGATTATGCTTTTCAATTATGGGGTCGTAATGCCTCTATTTCTAAACCGATTATCTCTCCGACACCACCAGTTAAGCCTACTCTTGAAAAACATGAAAAGGATACAATTCCTGATCCTGAATATCTTCCTGAGCCAGGTAAAGTAAAAACTCGTACTGTGCATGTTCGCTATGCTAACTTGCGCTACAAGCCAACTGTAAATCCTACAAAATCTGTTGAGGATACACATGGCAATAGTATTAACGGAGCAACAACATTCGATAAGAATGTGAAGTTTAAGTTGAAGACTGACTATGCTCCTTATTCAAAATTTACTGCGTCACCTAAGTCAATCGCGAAACGTTTTGCGATTGTAGACGATGTTCAAGACGGTGCCTATACCGTTGACGATGCCAAAATTAAGGCAACTGATGATGAAGGTAAAGATGCAAAACAGCTTTTTGACATGTATCACGTTTTGTCTGACAAGGGAAGAACAGATGTTGTCAATGAAATCTTGAAAGAAGCAGGATTGTCACCGAAAGGTGAGTTCTATATGTGGGTTCCAAAAGACAATGTTCATTACTATAAGAACTATGTTTCTAAAGGAAAAAATGTGACTTTTGATTTGTTTGCTAAGTTGTTGGTAAAAGAAGGTCAAAAGGTTCAAAATGATTTCCATCAGATTGATTTCGGTATTGATCATAAGTCTAATTTGGTAACTGTTCAAGTTCCTGATTTGAAACCTGAAAAACATGCTTTGGATCAAAAAGATGACTCTAAGATTCGTGATGGTCAAGAAATTCAGATTGGTGAATATCTACGCTATCTTTTGGACGGTGTGACCGTTCCTGCGAAACATGATACTCTTCATCAGTATGATGGTATTGATATGCTTGATTTGAAACATGACCGTTATACTGGTAATTGGAAGGGTGTCATTCGTGGTACAGAATATGTTGCTGAAAAAGACCTTACCTTGGCTTATGATGTCATCCTGAAGGATGGCAAAGTAATCAAGGCTGGCGATAAGATCGCCAAAGGAACCTCTTATGCGTTCACTTTTGAATTCAATCAAGATACAAACTCTGACTTTATCAAGAAGATTGTTAAAGTAACATGGAACGAAAAAGACGGTAAGTGGGCTTACACTATTGACAAAGAGTTCTTGAACTCTCTAGGTGTTAAAGGTACGTTTGACGCCGATTTTTATATCGAAGTTGAACGTATTGCAAGTGGAGAAGTTGAGAATACATTTGTAAATGTTGTCAACAGTCAGGCAATGGAGGCGAAGGTGACAACTCATACACCTGAGCCACCAGCTCCAGAAGAACCACGTAAACCACAACCACAACCGCAATCAGTTCTTCCGAATACTGGAACAGCGTCCTCAGGTATTTTTGTCTTGGCAGGGATTGTTTCAGGTATGCTTGGTTTAGTTGGCTTGAAGCGTAAGAAAGAAGCAGAATAAAATAGATTAGTGCGCTGTAGAAGGTGGTAGAGTAACAGGAACTGCCACCTTTTTATTTTTGAAAAAATGTAAGTAGAAAAGGAAAATGAAAAAATGGCAAAAATTAAAAAAATCCCTGTTGGGATGGAAGCGATTGGTACAAAAGTAGTAGTGAATCCGAAGTATCGTGAAGTTGTAAATGGAAATGGTGAAAACTTTGTTCCGTATCGTGAATTTGAAGTTTCAGGTGATCAACAGAACAGTGTTACTATTCGTGTTTATGGACTTGGAAATTCAGATACTCCAAAAACAAAAGGTTTGACAATGGTCAAGTCTGCTAGTGGACTTAACTTTGTAACTCGATTGGTTGGTCGTAAAGAAGAAGTTCAATTTGAAGCAAGTGAATTGCGATTTGAAAAATAATTAGAAGATAGGAGAAAAAAGTAATGGCTTTTAATATTCGTAAGTTTAACAATGCAGAAATTCCTGTGAATGTGAAGGAAAAATTTGGTACGCTTACTTTTCTTGGTTTTGATGAAAACTGGAAAATGGTAGAAGGAAATCAAGTTGATTATCCTACGCATGCAGAGGTCTTTTCAGACAAAATGCAGGAGACGATTGCTGTCAAATTGGAAGAAGGGATTGTTATTGAAGAAATTCCGTTCATGTCGGAAGTTGAAATTGTTGGTGATGCTACAATTTGGATTTATGACTATGAAGATACGGTTTACCGTGGGAATAACAATGTATCTGAAATCAAGGCGCTTGCTTTCTCATTGCGTGCTGAAAGTGTTAAGCGTGTAGGTTTTGGTCAACCAAAACAAGAACAGAAGCAGGAACAAAAACCTGAGCAAAAACAAGAGCATAAAGGATAATTTTTAAAGGAGAAGAGATATGAGCTTATTTCCTGCTTATCGTGGAATTAAGATTAAACCTTATATGGTGAATCTAAGATACTATATCTTTTCTTTTTTCTTTTTGTTGTTTAGTCCTATACTAGCTTTATTTATTTATTCTCACTTTGAGAAAATAAGGGCTGTAGATATTTTCTCGATTGTTGTTTCAGTAGTTATGCTGATATTGATAATTAGTGTAAGTGTCTATTTGACTTGGTTATCACAAGAAAGAGTATTCTTCTTTCAAAAGATAGAAAGACTTGCTAAGTTAGCTTTTTTTCTAAAAGAGAATGGATATACCTATACCAAAAAGGTTAAAACCGAATCAGGAACAGTTGATAAGGTTAGGTTTCCAGTGGTTTATTTGAAACAGAATCGGTATGATTTGGAAGTTGCCTTTAAAATGGCTGGAAATAGATTTCAGGATAAGTTCAAGAAGATTGGTAGTGATTTAGAAACTACTTTCTTTATGGACTTTATGGAAGTTCAGGACGATATTAAGTTTAAGACCTATAAGATGGCTTATTCTGCTTTTTTGAATCGAATCAAGGTAACTGATGTGGAGTATTCTGATAAAGGTATTCGATTGATGAAAAGTCTATATTGGAATCCTGTAGATGATCCTCATTTACTTGTCTGTGGTGGTACTGGTGGTGGTAAAACGGTATTACTAAGAACATTGATTCGTGCTATGGCAAAAGTTGGAGTGGGGGATATTTGTGATCCAAAACAAGCTGACTTTGTTACTATGTCGGAGCAGAAAGCCTTTGAAGGTCGTATTTCATATCAGGTTGAAGATATTATTTCAATGATTGAAAGGGCTGTTCAAATTATGTTTGCTCGCTATGCTTATATGCGAGAAAAACGTGAAGAAAATGGCGACAAGGATTTGAAGAAGTTCTATGAGTATGGTCTTGAACCTTATTTTCTAGTTTGTGATGAATACAATGCTTTGTGTGCTATGCTTGATTTTCAAACTAGACAGCGTTTGGATAATGCGATGGGTCAATTCTTACTACTTGGAAGGCAAGCTGGCTGCTTTGCGGTTTTAGCTATGCAGAAGCCTTCAAGAGAAGATTTAGGCTCAAAATTACAAGCGAATATCAATTTCCGAATTTCTGTTGGTCGATTGGACGAGGTTGGATATGATTTAGCCTTCGGAGAAGTCAATAGGAATAAAGAATTTAAGTATGTTAAGTACCTGGGCGGTAAGCGTGTTTATGGTCGTGGATATGCTAGTGTATATGGAGAAGTTGCAAGAGAATTTTATTCTCCTTTGTTAGAAAAAGGGTTCTCTTTTACTGATGAATATGAGAAGATTGAGCGACGAGAAAATCCTTTCAATCCTTTGGAAAATCCGAATGCTGAATTGTCAGAAGAAGAAAAAGAAAATCTTCAAGCTGAGATGGAAGCACAAGAGGAATTGGAAAAAGGAGAAGTTAAGAAGGCAAGTCCTGAACTTGTTCAAGATTTAATATCTAGCAGGCGACAAAAAGAAGAAGGAAATCTTGGTGATCTAAAAAAGGCAAGTGATTTTTCTAGGTCAATCAATGTTAGCTTTGCTTCTGTTCAAAATCTTTTGAAGAAGTTGGAAGAAAAGGAAAAATTGGTTGTTCTGAGAGAAGATGGTATTTTGTATTTGGATAAAAAACAGATGTCTTTGGTCAAAGATTTGTTTGAATTAAAAGAAATTTCTAGTCAAAACTGGAATGAAATTATAGATGATTTTCCTTTTGAGGAATATGAGTGATTAAAGAGGGTTTATGCTCTCTTTTTTTTCTTTTTTTATGTGCTAGTTGGTACAATCCAGCTTGCTAGTAGCTAGTAGCAGGAGCGAGGAAGCG
>ERZ773250.1485-NODE-1485-length-11605-cov-6.392814_pt1 | contig 11605 bp, 8 predicted proteins | sample MGYA00511258_ERZ773250 | MGnify/ENA primary metagenome ERZ773250 (study PRJEB29015, sample SAMEA2738164) | human oral metagenome | biome: human oral; feature: human-associated habitat; material: saliva | place: China | collected 2187 ... | reverse complement strand
GATGCATGATGAGAATGCTGCTGTTAGATAGAAACTCCAAGATAAAATCTCGATCACTTACCGCATCCAAGGAATTGTGGTAAAGTCCTTTGAAGCCCAATAAATCAGCCGTCAACTCCCTGTCAATCGGAAACGTTGTCCCCGCCAGAGCCGCTGCTCCTAAAGGAGACAAATCTGTATGCTCCAGATTAAAAGCAAAGCGCTGACTATCACGGCTGAACATCTGATAATAGGCCAGCAGGTGATGGGCAAAGCTAATCGGCTGAGCATGCTGCAGATGGGTATAGCCTGGCATGATGGTCTCTACATGCTCTTCTGCTAAGTCCAGCAGCACCTGACGCAAATTCAAGAGTTTATCCGCAATCTGACCGAGCTGAGCCTTGAGATAAAGGTGCATATCTGTCGCCACCTGGTCATTACGGGAGCGAGCCGTATGAAGCTTACCAGCTACTGGCCCAATCTCCTCGGTCAGAAGAGCCTCCATATTCATATGAATATCTTCATTACGCACATCAAACTCAAGCTCTCCAGCCTCATAACGTGCCAACAGCTTTTCCAAGCCTGCCTGAATAGCAGCTGCTTCCTCTGGAGCAATGATTCCTGTCTGCCCCAGCATTTTGACATGGGCTAGGCTGCCCTGCAGATCATAAGGAGCCAGACGATAGTCAAAGCCAATGCTAGCGCCAAACTCTTCTACCCATCCCTCCAGAGAGGCTTCAAAACGTCCGCCCCACAGTTTATGATTCGCCATAGGAAAGCCCCTTTCTATTCGTCCTTGTGAGCCTGAACCTCTGCGTGAACCTTAGATGGAAGCCCCCATAGCTTGATAAAGCCAATCGCGGCATCCTGGTCAAAGGTATCTGCACTGGTATAGGTAGCCAGACTTTCGTCGTAGAGAGAATTGTTAGACTTACGCGCTACAACTGTCACAGATCCCTTATAAAGCTTCACTTTAGCTGTGCCATTGACCACCTGTTGAGTGGACTTAAGGTAGGCAATCAGGGCTTCTGTCGCTGGATTAAACCAGAGACCATTATAGATGAGATTAGACAGCTCATTTTCGATAATCGGCTTGAAATGAGCCAATTCTCTGACTAGAGTCAGATCCTCGATTTCCTTGTGGGCAGCCAAGAGAGTCACCGCCCCAGGGCATTCATAGATTTCCCGAGACTTAATCCCTACCAGACGATTCTCCACATGGTCAATCCGACCAACACCGTGTTGTCCAGCTAGGTCATTTAGCTCAAGGATCAAGTCCGCCAGCTTCATCTTTCTACCATCTAAAGCAACTGGCACGCCAGCCTCAAAGTCAATATTTACATAGACTGGGCTGTCTGGCGCTGCTTCTGGCGCAACTGTCAAATCATAGGCGTCTTCCGGTGCTTCATTCCAAGGATTTTCCAAGACACCACACTCGTTGGCCCGTCCCCAAAGGTTTTGATCGACTGAGTAAGGGCTATCCAGATCTGCAGGAATTGGCACACCATTAGCTTTGGCGTAATTGATTTCTTCTTCCCGAGACCATTTCCACTCCCGAACCGGAGCAATCACCTTGAGGCTGGGATCCAAGGAGGCGATAGCGACTTCAAAACGTACCTGATCGTTTCCTTTTCCGGTACAGCCATGGGCAATGGTTGTCGCCCCTGTCTTGTGAGCAATTTCAACCAATTTCTTAGAAATCAAAGGTCGGCTCAGAGCGGACACTAGAGGATATTTTCGTTCGTAGAAGGTGTGTCCTTGCAGAGCAACCAAGACGTAGTCTTCCGCAAACTCGTCTTTAACATCAATAACATGTGATTCGATAGCGCCAACTTTCAGCGCCTTGTCATGAATGAAATCCAAATCATTTCCCTCACCCACGTCCATGCAGACTGCGATCACATCATAATCCTTGTTCAGCCAAGTAATGGCCACCGAAGTGTCCAAGCCGCCGGAATACGCTAAAATGACTTTCTCTTTAACCATGCGATTACCTCTATCCTTCTACATTTTATTTTTAAACATTCTACTGTATGAAAATGCGAATGTCAAGAGGAAATTTAATATTTATTAAAATAAAAGCGTTTTATCGATTTTTATTCAAAATCAATATATTATATACTGGACTTAAAACAAGAAAAAAAGAGTCTGTCAAGACTCCTATTTTACGCGGTAAAAAACATCGGGATGTTCGGAAACGCTTTGAGTAATGATAAAGCGATCTTGACTGGTATCAGTCGGATCCATCCCATTGACAGTCTCCCCAGCTGGCAGGCTCTTTCCTGCTGGGATTATAAGAAAGGCAGCACCGGTTTGGTTTTTCCAACGAATCCCTGCTCGGTAAATCCCATTTTCATCTGGCCCAGAGTAATCTCCTGTCTCAAGCTTGGCAACATCTGACTCAATACCTGACGCATCAAATGTATAACTGTTCCCTTTGGCATCCTGCCAAGTACCAATCATGCTGGAAAAATCTCCAGAAGCAATAGCCTTCATATCCAAACTAGAAGTTGATGCCGTCTCTTTCTCTCCTTTGCTAGTTTCCTTGGCAGACTTTTCAGCTTCAGTTTCCGAATTCTGCCGAGAGCCTGTATCAGATGTTTCCTGATTGTCCGCTTGACCATCAAGTTCGCTCGAATTGGCCCCTCTTTCAGACTTTTTAGAAGATGCGGAGCTAGTCGAACTTACTTTAGAACTGTTGGAAGCAGGATTCGTCTGCTCTTTCTTTTGGTTACAGGTTACTAACACGAGTAAGGCTACTAGTCCTCCAACCAAGATAATGATCCATTTTTTCATTTTTCTCTCCTTAAGGTATTTTCTTATTACAATTGTGACATAAAAACAAAAATTTGCAAAGTAAAAACCAGCTCGAAAGCTGGTTCATCTTACTGAATTTGCTTCAGCATGTTTTCGATATGCTGGATGGATTTTTCACGACCTAGCAGGTAAATCGTATCTGGCAGCTCTGGTCCATGCATTTCACCCGAAACGGCAATCCGAATCGGCATAAAGAGGTTTTTGCCCTTGATTCCTGTCTCTTTTTGGACAGCCTTGATTTGCGGGAAGATATTCTCCGTCACAAAATCTGCATCAGACATAGCTTCTAACTTTTCTTTGAAGGCTGTCAACACGATCGGTACCGTTTCACCAGCCATGACCTCACGCTCCGCATCTGTCAACTCTGGGAAGTCCGCAAAGAAGAGGTCTGTCAGCGGCACAATTTCGTCCACAGACTTCATTTGCGGTTTGTAGAGCTCTACAAGCTTTTCTGCCTTATCTGTCAAACGGCCCGCTTCTTCCAAGTACGGCTTAGCCAGAGCGAAGATTATGTCAAAATCTGCATTCTTGATGTATTCATTGTTCATCCAGTCCAGCTTCTTCTGGTCAAAGGCAGCTGGGGACTTGCTGAGACGTTTTTCATCAAAGAGCTCGATCAATTCTTGACGAGAGAAAATCTCATGCTCGCCACCAGGATTCCAGCCCAGCAGTGCAATAAAGTTAAAGACTGCTTCTGGCAGGTAGCCCTTCTTGCGATAATCCTCGATAAACTGCAAGGTATTGGTATCACGTTTGGATAGCTTCTTGCCTGTTTCAGAGTTGATAATCAGGGTCATATGCCCAAATTCTGGAGCTTCCCAGCCTAGAGCTTCATAAACCATGAGTTGCTTAGGCGTGTTGGCAATGTGGTCATCTCCACGAATAACATGTGAAATTTCCATCAGATGGTCATCAATCACCACAGCAAAGTTATAGGTTGGGTAGCCGTCTTTCTTCTGGATAACCCAATCGCCACCAATATTGCCGCCTTCAAACTCAATTTCGCCCTTGACCATGTCAGTCCACTTATAGACACCAGCTTCATTAACAGCCAGACGAACCGTCGGAATGACACCCGCTGCTTCGCGCTCAGCGATATAGGCTGCCTTCTCGTCCTCTGACATGCCTAGAAACTCATTGATGTAACGCGGTGTTTCTCCAGCCGCTTCCTGACGTTCGCGTTCAGCCGCTAATTCTTCCTCAGTCACATAGGACTTGTAAGCCAAGCCCTTGCCCAAGAGTTCATTGACGTATTTTTGGTAAATATCCAAGCGCTCAGACTGGCGGTAGTTTTCGTGAGTCTCAGGGCTTTCATCCCAGTCAATACCCAGCCAGCGTAAGTTTTCAAGCTGTGAGCGTTCTCCGTCTTCTACATGGCGCTTGCGGTCTGTATCCTCGATACGGATAATGAAGGTCCCGCCATAGTGACGAGCATAGAGGTAGTTAAAGAGCGCAGTCCGCGCATTTCCGATGTGTAAAAGTCCAGTCGGACTTGGTGCATAACGCACTCGAATCGCTTTTGTCAAAGTTCCATTCTCCTATTTGTGTTTCGGGGAATTATTCCCACTCCGATTTTCAAACGTAATCATTATATCATACTCTGAAGGCATAATACGACTTTACAGTCTATTTTTACGACAGGCGCTCTTCCAGCTGGAAGTCGATAGGAAGCCAGGCCAACACATTCTCCATCTGCTTTTCCCAGTAATACCACTCATGATTACCTGGACTGTGGCTGTAAGTAATATCCAAGCCCAAGTCTTGCAGGTTTTTCACTGTCTCCTGATTGGCCTTGTAGAGAAAATCCTCTTCGCCGCACCATGCCCAAAGCTTGGTCTTTTTATCAGATTGCTTGGCTATGCTCTCTAGCGAATGAGGACTGCTGCTCCAATCTTTAAAGTCTCCAAAAACTCCTCGCCAATAGGCTGGTGTTGCCATCTCAGCATTATCTGGACGAGCATCAAGAAAACTCAAAGCCCCTGAAAGACTAGCCGCGTATGAAAAGCGGTTAGACTTGAGAGCCAGCTTAAAGGCTCCGTATCCGCCCATGGAAAGGCCAGCGATAAAATTCTTCTCCCGCTTATCTGACATATTTGGGAAAAAGCGCTTGAGCACCCGAGGCAACTCCTCAGCGATGGCTTCGTAATAGTTAAAACCGTACTGAGTATCGGTGTACCAGCCATTGCTGGTATTAGGCATGACAACAATCAAGTTGGTCGAGCGCACCAGACGCTCAATATTCGAGCGCTTGAGCCAGCTATTGTGATTCCCATTCATACCATGAAGCAGGTACAAAACAGGAATATCCTTATCATCTGGCTTATCAACACGAGCCGCGTCTGGATAGAGGACATTGACGCCCCATTCCATCTCCAAAGCCTCAGAATAATACTCTATTTTCATCACTGCCATTCGCATTTCTCCTTCGTATCTTCCTGACAAGAAAAAGCCGAAGCCCGACTTTTCTTGTATTTGTGTTCAGATTTTTACCGCACTTCCATAACAACCGGCAAAATAGCTGGACGACGCTTGGTTTGGTCAAAGAGATATTTGGCCAGACTGTCACGGACAGCACCCTTCAGCTCGCCCCAGTCAAAGTTATCCTGCGCCAAATAGTCTTCCACGGTTTTATTGATAATGTCAGAGCTTTCACGCAAAATATCTCTGCTCTTCTTGACATAGACAAATCCACGGGTGTGTACTTTAGCCTTGGAAATGATTTTCTTTTCCTTACGGTTAACCGTGAGTGCCACGATGAAAATACCATCTTCAGACAAGACCTTGCGGTCGCGCAGGACGATATTGCCTACATCACCAATCGCATTCCCATCAATCATAACATCTCCAGCTGACACTGCACCAGCCGGCACAAAATCACCATGGTCGTATTCCATGATGCTGCCACGCTTAGGAATGAAGATATTTTCCGGCAACATGCCAACTTCCATGGCAGCCTTAGCATGAGCATCCAATCCGCGGTACTCGCCCTGAATCGGGAAGAGGTACTTAGGCTGCAGCAGGTTAATCATGAGCTGCAAATCACGCGCATTTGCGTGACCTGAAACCCGCAGGTTTTGGGTAATCAGCTTGACAATGCCACCTGCCTGATAAATCATATTTTCCACGCGAGCCACGACCGCTTCCTTGGCAATAGAAGGCGTTGTTACAATGTAAATCAAATCGCCTTCCTTGATTTCCACATAGCGGTGGCGTCCGATTGACATCTTGCGCAGACCATTGATAGGCTCGCCCATCCGGCCAGTCTCCAAGATAATCAGCTCATGGTCTTCAAACTTAGACATTTCCTTAGGCTTGATCAAAAGGCGTTCGTCCACTAAGGACAGCTTCTTGAGCCGGATCGCTGTACGGACGATATTTTCAATGTCAAAGCCTGTCAAAACCACTCGGCGGCCAGTCTCTGCAGCTGCATCAAAGACCTGCTGGATACGAGACAAGTTGCTGGCAACCGCCGCAACAATCACACGACCATCCCAGTCAGCAATTGTATCTTCGATTTCCTTGCCAACCTCGCTCTCGCTAGCCACCTGAACACTACTGTCCGCATTAGCTGAATCACTAAGCAAGGCCAGAACACCCTCGCGGCCAATCTCAGCCAGACGGCCAAAGTCTGTCGCGTAGGACGGGCTAGCAGACTGGTCAAACTTGAAATCACCTGTATAAACGATGCTGCCTTTTCTGGTCTTGATGACAATTCCCAAACTTTCAGGAATCGAGTGGGTCGTCCGGAAGAAGGAAACCACGGTTTTGCCAAATTCAATCTCGGTATTTTCATCAATCACATGGAAATCATTGAACTTCTTAACCGCATCATTGTTTTTGACAAACAGCTTGGCCAGCTCAATCGTCAACTCTGATCCGAAAACCGGCACCTTAGCATCTGCCAAAAGATTAGGCAGAGCACCAATCGCATCCGCGTGCCCATGCGTCAGAAAGACACCCGCAATCCGCTTCTTGTTTTCAAACAAATAGTCCATGTTGGGAACGACATAATCCACACCCAACTGCTCATTTTCTGGGTACTTCAGCCCAACATCCAATACAAAAATGGAATCATCCACTTCGGCAACGTAGAGATTTTTCCCATTTTCACGTACGCCGCCCAAAGCAATCAGTTTAATATTGCTCTTGCTCATTTTTTCTCCTATTCAATTTTCAGAATCTCACTTTTATCAAAGATTCTTTATTTTATTACTAACGGTCCTTGGCTAGCCAAGTCGAATTACAGTCTTGCAAACCTAAGGTTCGCATATCTAACCTATTATAGCATTTTTTCATGTTTTTTCAAAACAAAGAAAAATTGTTTTTCCATTGTCACTTAAAATGAAGCTATTTTTCTAACCACGAAAAAACACACCGACAGCAAAAAAGAAACAGCCGCAAACTGTCCCTTTTTAGGGTTAGGCTTTGCCAGTCAGATTAAAACGGACAAAATAAACCATTATCGCAGCTGTAACCAAGAAAGCCAGCCCGACCGTTGCCAGAGCATGAGCAGAAAAGAACAGCAGGCTAGCTATCAAGCTTAGAATCGGAAGCGCTACCTCTATAAGCAGAAACCTAATTGAGAATCTACGTTCTAGCTTATTACAAGGAGTGTAAGGCAGAAGGACAGACAGGGGGGAGAAATTTTCATTGCCGAAATGCTCGGAAAGCCCAATCAACTTCTACCCAAAAGTGATAATGTCCAGAAGAAACAGCCGCTCAATCAAATGAGGAAAATCGATGGGGCTGAGATCAGCTGAGACAAAACCGTGATTGGGATTACTGAGAAAGCCGGGCAGGATTTAGGTCGCCAAAATTCCAATCACTGCTACCCAAAGACCGATATGGCAAGGAAAGAGCAGAGGTAGAAAGAGGCAGGCCGTACAAATGACATAGTCGGCTTCATAGTCAAACAGTTGGTGGCGGCATTTTGTTTTTTTTCATATCTACTCTCTTTCCTGAATCCTAAAATCGATTAACCCGTATAGCCAAGCGCTGGTAGAAAAAGAGCCAGCAGTCTGCAAGAAAATTAAGGCTCAGCACAATGTAGAGGCCGCGAAGATTTTCCTTAGCATAGACCGCGCTAGCGTAAATCAGTTCCTGACCACCTAAGTGATAATTCAACAAGTCCATCTCTTCTAAATAAATAAGCTTACTCCAAAATTCACTGCCTAGATAAATTAACAGAATATAATTTGCTACTCTGATTACTGGATACAGATATGATGCCAAATAGTAATGTGCATGCTTTTGAAGATGCCAGCGTCTCAGCCATTCTCGTCTATCAAGCTGAGGTCCTGCAAGAATAAAAGTGAGGACGGCCGCTGTCTCTACAACATCTTTGAAGGGATAGAAGCTCCATTTGAGAATAGGCTCAAAAGAATCAATACCTGTAATCCCGTAGCTTTTAATCACTAAACTATCCAAGAATTGATAATTGAAGATAATGAATAACATTAAACATAATATTAAAAACAAGAAAAAGAAATAACCTTTTTTCCACCTTAAAAATCTTTTATACTTCCGACTCCGCCGAATCATCTGCAGCTTGAAATTGGGATTATTCGGTATATTCTCCGCAATAGGCTCACCGCAGGCCGGGCAGATGATATAGTCGGCCTCATAGTCAAACAGCTGGTGCCGACATTTTTCTTTTTTCAGCTTCATTTTCTCTTTACCTTTCCAAAAACCCGAATATCAAGCTGTATGATATTCGGGTTTCTCACCTTTTATTGGCTCACTTGGTCTTGCAAATTGCTTATCACCAGTCAACACCATAGTATCGGAGCATCCGATTGCTGACCCGCATGCCATTGTACTGAATCAGCGAAATCCAGCGGTATTTGTCAATCAAATCTTTAGACACTATTCTGCCACTATTCCGCAAAGACAATCTGACTTGGCAAGACACTGTTCAAAGAGAAAAACAGAAGCAAAAGATACACTTGAACTTTTCTTATAATCGGCATAATCATACCCTCCTAACTGCTAATTGTTTTCCAATCATCATCCCTAATATAAATATACAATGAAAACCCTTTCCCGTCAACGGTATCTTATACTTGCAAAGTACAAGAAAACAGTTCCCAGAGGGTTTTCACCCCAGATACACGGCATGCCAATCGTAGCAAAAAACGACCTCTAGCTTTACTCGGCTAGAGGTCTGGTTTACTTCGCTGGTATGAGAGCAATCAGTTCATCCAAGGTGTAACTGAATAACAATTTTTGATTTATTGTTTTTATTATTTTTTATAAACTTTTAATTCCTTCAACCGCTAATGATTTTCTTTTTATCTTAGCATTGGAAATCTCTATAACATAATAAAGCACTATTGATTGAATTCTCGAAGTTTGAAAACCATCTAAAAGCTTCTACTTTCTATACTATCGTTACAATCAGGCAAGCTAAGCAGGCCTGTCTGACAATTCAACCAATATGTCAAGTAAAGCAACTACTTATGTATTACAAACAACTATACCAACAAAGTAAACTTAAAAGCGAATGAATTTGGTTTCCTTTCTCTCTATTTCTTTAACTCTATTATAGTACTCTATTTAGATTTTTGCAAGCGTTTACACATTGAAAATACAAAAATATTTTAAGAATTTTGAAAAAGTAGTTACACAAAGAAAAAATGCAGTCAAATTAGATGCTGTTTTGTTATTCGATTAATAATTCAGTATGTGTTGCTTTTTCAATCCAGTAAGAATGTTAAGAGTACTCTACTAAGAAATTTGATTCTAATCGTAATATTTTTATGTTAAAATAAATAACGGTTATCTACCTCTTCCAGTATTTTATTTGGAATATTACTTATTTCATTCATTGCTTCGCATGAATTTATAATTTAGAGAACTTTAATAAGGGGAATACTATTATGAGAAAAATTTTAAAAGAGGATAAACTTTATTCTTTAGTTGAATTCAGAGATAAGCTCTACGATGATTTAGATTTATCAAGAAGCGATTTAGCTACTTTGTTTTGTGCAATGTTGATTGCATCTATTGGCTTAAACATGGATTCCACTCCAGTTATCATTGGGGCAATGTTGATTTCTCCATTAATGACACCTATTATTGGAATTGGTTTTTCATTAGCAATACTAGATATGAAACTGCTCAGAAAGTCGTTTAAAATTCTTTCTATTCAAGTTTTCTTAAGCCTCTTAGCATCTACGATTTATTTTTTTATTTCTCCAATTTCTTATGCAAGTTCAGAAATTATTTCCAGAACTTCACCAACAATTTGGGATATAGTTATAGCTTTTGTGGGTGGGGTAGCTGGAGTTATTGGAGCACGAAAAAAAGAAGCAAATAACATTGTACCTGGAGTAGCTATAGCAACAGCTCTTATGCCCCCAGTATGTACTGCCGGCTATGCTATAGCAACGGGAAACTTTAAGTTTATGTTAGGAGCATCCTACTTATTTTTCATTAACTGTAGTTTTATTATGCTTGCTACATACATAGGGACGAACTTAACTATGGTAAAAAATCATTACATTAAAAACAATCAAGAAGCCTATAAAATGCGAAAAATATTAATTCTAGTTTCGCTGATTCTTATTATTCCAAGTTTGGTTTCAGCGACTACCTTAGTGAGAGAGACCTTAATCAATGAATCTATAAATAAATACTTATCTGATCAGTTTAAAGACAACACAATCCTACAAAAGAACTATGATAAAGAAGATAATACTTTAAAGTTAACTATTTCAGGGAACTATCTTTCAGATGAGGAATTGAAAGAAATTCTTAGTAAACAAAACGATTATGGTTTGAAAAATATTTCAATTCAAATTTCACAATTATCTAATGATCGATTGACTGAAAAAGACATAGTCGAGTATATTATTCAATATAAAAATGACCATGAACTTCAAAAAATTGATGAGGAGAAGGAGAAGAAAGAAACTCCAACTAAAAACAAGGAATAAGAACAATTTTCCTAGCCAAATACACAAAAAAAAGAGAGAACAGGATTAAATGTTCTCTCTTTTTAGTTACTATAGTTAACAAAGACTTTTTATAAGGAAAATCAACTATTGGTTTTATTTATCGTCTTTTTTAACCATATTTTTAACGCCTTCGATGGCGCCTTCAACAGCATCTTTGGCATCTTCTGCAACTTCTTTAACTTTAGAAACTACTTTTTCAGCAGCTCCTTCTTTTTCTGTTTTTTTATCACCAGTTAATTTGCCAAGGCCTTCTTTAACAGAACCTTTAGCTTGGTTGAATTTTTCTTCTGTAGACATAATTGATACCTCCGTTATTAGTTTCAATTTTTAAAGCAATGAAAGAATATAAGAATTCCTAAACTTAGTTAGAGAATTAACGAACGCGAACTTTTTCATTTGATGCAGCGTCTTTAACAGCCTCTACACCATCGCCAACTTTTTCTTGAACAGCTGAGAAACCACCGCTAATGCCAGATTTTGCTTTTTCGAACTGCTCTGAAGCAAATTCGCCTGTTGATTCAGCAACATCTGTCACTCGGTCTTGAAGGCTTACTGAGTCAGCTTCGTGTTGTTCTTTTGTTTTAATATCAACAACATTGACATTTACTTCAACAACTTCCAAATCAGTCATCTTAGAAACTTCTTCTGCAACGACTTTCTTGATTTCTTTGTATAAAGCAGGAACATTCTTTTGATATTCTGCAACCACATTCAGGTCAACAGCTACTTGTTCTTTACCAACTTCAACATTGACACCATGAGTGACATTGTCAGAGTTGACCAATTTATCTTTTATGTTAGAGAAGAAGCCACCGTCAACAGCCAGCAAACCTGAAACTTTCTCTAAAGAG
>ERZ773250.1479-NODE-1479-length-11642-cov-3.605592_pt1 | contig 11642 bp, 8 predicted proteins | sample MGYA00511258_ERZ773250 | MGnify/ENA primary metagenome ERZ773250 (study PRJEB29015, sample SAMEA2738164) | human oral metagenome | biome: human oral; feature: human-associated habitat; material: saliva | place: China | collected 2187 ... | reverse complement strand
ACCGCGGAGGAACTGTTCTCGAAGGAGGGGAGCGAAATGGTCAGCCTCAGTGATATCGCCGCCGCCACCGGGTACTCGAAGGCGACGGTGTCACGGGTGCTCAACGGGGATCCCACGTTCTCAGTCCGGGAGGACACGCGCCGCCGGATCATCGAGGTCGGCAACGAGATGGGGTACGCGCTCAAGGGCAGGCGCGTGGGAATCCCCCAGAACGTGGCGATCCTCGACAACGTCGATCCTGAGCGGGGGCTCCACGACGCCTACTTCTTCGACGTCCGCGAGGCGCTGAAGGTCAAAGCCTCCGAGCACATGATGTCGCTCGCGTCCTTCCCGGATTGTGATTCGCTCATCGGCGCGGCTGATCGCTTCTCCGGTTTCATCTCGGTCGGCCCCTCCCCTTTGAAAGGGGCCGACCTCGAGAAGCTCCACGCCGCGCTGCCCCACGGTGTTTTCATTGATATCAATCCGGCGCCGACCCTGTTCCACTCCGTGCGCCCCGACCTCCAGCAGACGGTCCTCGACGCGATCGACGCGCTGAGGGACCAGGGGCGTCAGCGGATCTCCTTCGTCGGAGGCGATGGCCATATCATGGGCATGCATTTCCACGAGGAGGACATCAGGACCTTCGCGTTCGTCAACTGGACGGAGCGCCTGGGGCTGTCCGCCGACGCCAGGGTCTTCGCGGAGGGCTCCTTCACGGTGGAGAACGGCCGCCGCCAGATGGAGCGGATGCTGGCGGACTCCACCGGCCCGGCGCCGGACGCGGTAGTCGTCGCCGCGGATCCGCTGGCCGTTGGGGTGCTCCAATGCCTCGTGGCGGCTGGACTGCGTGTGCCCGATGACGTCGCGGTGGTCTCGATCAACAACCTCGAAGTGTGCGAGTACACGGCTCCGCCGCTGTCCTCCTACGCGATCAACCGCGAGGAACTCGCCGAGTCCGCGATCCTCCTCCTGTCCGACTCGATCATCGGCCGCTACGAGCAGCGCCACCATGTCCTGATCTCCACTGAGCTGGTGGTCCGCTCGAGTTTCGTTCCCGCCACGGCGGTCTAGGGCGCGCCAGCCGGTGCCCAGGGCCGGAGCGCATGGTCCCGGGCACCGGCAGCGCCGTTCACAGGATCGACAGGACGACGTCCAGGACGTGCGGTTGCTCGGACGGCACAAGGTACTCCGGGTGGACTTCGGAGCCCCAGGAGTCGTCGCCCCCAACGCCCATCTGTGCCGCGAGGAGCCGCAAGTGGGTCGCCGGACGGCGCCCGGGCTCGGGGAGCTCCCACCAGTGGGCGGCCTCCTCGATCTGGGCGCTCGAGTACGGCAGGAGACCTCGAACGGCCTGCCGGTCGCACTCACGACTCGGATCCCGTTCCCCTGCTCATCGCTGGCCTCCGCCCACTGCGCGCCCATGTGGTTCCCGCATTCCTGCGGCACCACGTAAGGAGTGAGGTCCTCTGAGAGGGAGCGCGACCATATCCCGAGGCGGCCTCCGCTGACCCGGTCGAAGTACGTCTCGTCGGGGCCGATGCCGTAGAAGCGCAAACGGGAGAGCGACGGCGGAAGGGCCCACTCGACGCCGAAACAGGGAAGCGTCGGCAGATCCGGCGCCCCCGGGTACGAGGCGGTGAACCTGATCGTGCCGTCGTCGTTGAGGCGGTAGACCACGGACACCGGGACGCCCACTGCGGCGAGCTCGTAGCAGTAGGCGACTTCGACGCTGTGGTCCTCCTCGCGCACTGAGACGTACGGGCAGCGGGCGTACCTGCCCGCGACGGTCCAGACTGCGCGCTTGAAGCCGTGGGAGGCGCCCCGGTCGTTGTCCGTGAGGGGCCGGAACGTCGTGAGCCTGGGGGGACGGAGCACGAGGGGGTCGCCGTCCTTCGCCCAGAGGACCATTCCTCCAGCCGTCCGGGACAGGAGCGCCTCCTCACCGCCCGTTCTCATCCCGATGTTCCAGCGTCCGAATGTGTACGTCGCGCGGTTCCCGTCGGCGGTGTCCGGGGGCGACGGGGGCGCGGCGAGGGGGAGCACGGACTGGCCGAAGCACACCTCGTGCCCCGCCGGGCACCACGCGGTCCGATGGAGGTGGACCAGTGAGGCCTCGAGGACGATCTCGCGGCCGGGCGCCGAGTACTCGTCGATGGGCCACGGGCACGGCACGGTGGCGCGATCGCCGGGGCGGACATCAGAAGGCACAGTGATCTGCCAGACCGCTTCGCCGTCGACCAGGAGCGAGCACACCAGGTCGTAGGCGCTGCTGGACGTGAACAGCGACCGGTTCGTGACATCGACGCCGGTTGTGGACGGGACGAGTGAGAAATCCGAGTACAGCTGTTTGACCTCGCGCACAGCCGGGGAGGGGGTGCGGTCGGCGAACAGCAACCCGTCAGCGGAGAATTCCCAGTCGCAGGGCCGGTCCCCGAAGTCCCCTCCGTAGGCGAGGAACTCCCCGGCGCTCGCGGGGGTCGCCGGATGCCACAGGGCCTGGTCGATCAGGTCCCAGATGAACCCTCCCTGGTAATGGGGGTAGCGCTCCAAATCCGTGTACAGGCCCAAGCCGCCGACCGAGTTCCCCATGGCGTGCATGTACTCGCAGGAGATGTACGGTTTGGCGGGCGAGGACGCGAGGTACTGCTCGATCTCGTCCGGGTGGGCGTACATGCGGGACTCGATGTCGCTCACGTCGTCGTACTCCCGGTCCCAGGTGATCCCCTCGTAGTGCACTGGGCGCGCGGGGTCGAGTTCACGGGCACGCTGGCTCATGGCGCGGAAGACCTCGCCGCCGTAGGACTCGTTGCCCAATGACCAGATGAGAACGCTCGGGTGGCTGTAGTCGCGGACGATCATCCGCTCGAGGCGGTCGACGCACGCGTCCTGCCACTGCGTCCGCGACCCCGGGATGGCCGTGTCTGGCGTCGCGACGTCTCCGGGGACGTTCCACGTTCCATGGGTCTCGAGGTTGGTTTCGTCGATGACGTAGATCCCGTACTCGTCGCACAGGTCGTAGAAGCGGGGGTCGTTGGGGTAGTGGCTGGTGCGGATCGCGTTGGTGTTGTGGAGCTTGCAGAAGCGGATGTCGGCGAGCATGTCCGCCTCGTCGAGCGCGCGCCCTTTGCGCGGGTGGAACTCATGGCGGTTGACGCCCTTGAAGACGATGCGCCGCCCGTTGAGCGTCATGATGCCGTTGTCGATTCCGAAACGCCTGAACCCGACGTTGAGGGCCACCGTCTCGCACGTGCGCCCATCGCGGTCGATGACCTCGAGGCGGAGGCGGTAGAGGGTGGGGGACTCGGCGGACCACGGCGCGACCCGGGGGATCGCGTCGGACACGAGGTCCGTCGCCGCGCTCCGGGGTGTTTCGGTGCTCCACACGGGCGCACAGGAGTGGTCGAAGAGTTCCGCGCGGATCGATGCGCCTCCGAGGGGATCGACGACGTCCGCTTTGATGCGGAGTCGGCCGACCTCGCTGTGGTGGTCGAAGTCGGCGTCGATGCGGACGCTGTCGACGTGGGTGGGGGGCAGGGCCGTGAGGCAGACGCCCCGGAACAGGCCGTGGAAACGCCAGGAGTCCTGTCCTTCGAGCCACGAGGCGCTGGAGTACTCGTAGCACGCGACGACGAGTTCGTGGATGGTGTCCGCGGGCGCCCCGCCGAGGAGGCGGGTGATGTCGAACTCACTGGCGGTGTACCCGTCTTCGCAGTAGCCGACGAACGCGCCGTCGCACCAGACGTAGAGCGCCGTGGCGAACCCCCCGAATGAGAGGAGGACGGTTCCGCCTTCGAGCGCGGCGCCCCGGAGGTCCTCGTCGAGGGTGAAGAGGCGGCGGTAGAGGGCGACGCGGTTGGTGTCTGGGACCGAGGGGGCCTCTGGGTCCGCGTGACCGTCCCAGGGCATCTGGATGTTGACGTACGCGGGCCTCCCCCCTCCACTCGTCTCGAGGGTGGAGGGGACGGGTATGGTGGCGATCCGATCCGACGCGGACCGCAGCGCGGAGGCGGGCGACTCTGGATCGGCGACGTCGATGGCGCGCGCGTCGGTGTCGAGCACCTCCCACGGGCCGTTGAGGGACTGCCTGGGGGCGTCGGTGCGGTGCTGCGACCGCTGTGGGCGCCGGTTCACGGCGAACACGGTGGGGTCTGTGAGCCACTGGGCTGAGGGCGTGGGGTCTTCGGGTGGCATAGGATCTACCTCCTGGATGAGGGCGGCGCTGCTGATCAGGTAAATCGGATTACCCTTGATTCTACAGGTGTAGGGGGGAGGTGGCAAGGTCTGTGGTGCTGGTGGACGTGAGTGGCGTTGGGAGAGTTTGCATCCGGAGGTAAAAGGGTATACTTCGGTAGGTAGATGAGTTTCGCCGACTTCGAAGGAGAAGAACATGTCTACCGCACCGGGCGGCTCCAGGGCCCGCCCCCTCTTGGTCCAGAGGATCTGCTACGCCTTCGGCAACCTCGGGCAGGCGGCGTTCTACAACGCGCTGTCCACCTACTTCGTGACGTACTACGCGGCGCAGACCCTCTTCGCCCAGTACGAGAGGACGGAGGCCGAGGCGCTCATCGGCGTCATCACCGTGCTGGTCTTCGTCATCAGGATCGCTGAGATCTTCCTCGACCCCCTGCTCGGCAACCTCGTCGACAACACGACGACCCGGTTCGGGCGCTTCCACCCCTGGCAGGTCATCGGGGGCGTGGTGTCGTCCGTGCTGCTCTTCGCGATCTTCACCGGACTGTTCGGCCTGGTCAACACCAACAAGATGGTGTTCATCGTTGTTTTCATCATTGTGTTCATCATCCTCGATATTTTCTACTCGCTTCGTGACATCTCGTACTGGGGGATGATCCCGGCGCTGTCGTCCTCGTCCCACGAGCGCGGTGTCTTCACAGCCCTCGGCACGTTCACGGGCTCCATCGGGTACAACGGCGTCACCGCCATCGTGGTGCCCGTCGTCGCGTTCTTCAGCTCGGTCTTCGCCGGGGTCACGGGAGAGAGCCAAGCGGGGTGGACCGGGTTCGGGGCGCTGATAGCGGTACTGGGGATAGTCACGTGCCTCGCTGTCGCGTTCGGGACGACTGAGCAGGACAGCCCCTTGCGCGCCCACGCCGCCGAGAGCTCCAACCCGGTGCAGGCTTTCGCCGCGATCGCGAAGAACGACCAGCTCCTGTGGGTGTCCTTGTCCTACGTCCTGTACTCCGTGGCCAACGTGGCGACCACTGGTTTCATGATCTACCTGTTCAAGTTCGTCCTCGAAATGCCGAACAGCTACTCGGTGGTGGGGCTCATCGCCTTCGGAATCGGCCTGGCGACCACGCCCCTCTACCCGTTCATCAACAAGCGCGTGCCCAGGCGCGTCCTGTACCTGGCGGGCATGGCGTTCATGGCGGCGGCCTACGTCCTCTTCATCTTCTTCTCGAACAATGTCCTGGCCGTCTTCGCCGCCCTGGTCCTGTTCTACATCCCCTCGACCTTCATCCAGATGACCGCCATCCTCACCCTCACCGACTCGGTGGAGTACGGACAGCTCAGGACGGGCCGGAGGAACGAGGCGGGGACCCTCTCCGTCCGCCCGATGCTCGACAAGATCGCGGGCGCCCTGTCCAACTCGATAGTCGGATTCGTCGCGATCGCCGCGGCCATGACCAACGACGCGGACCCTGCCTCGCTGACCGCGGCGAATATCACGACGTTCAAAACCGCGGCCTTCTACGTCCCCCTCGCGATCATCGTCGCCTCGGCCGCCGTGTTCGCGGCAAAGGTGACCCTCAGCGAGAAGAAGCACGCCGAGATCGTCGAGCAGCTGGAGACAACGTTGGGAGGGGAAGAAGCGGACGCAGCGGAGAAGTGACTGGGTCCGCCCGTGGGCCCGTCCCGCCCACGGGCCCGATAAGTCGAGAACCTTAGAAGCGGATACCGCAGGAGTGTGGCTGAGTCTCAGCGTCGCGGCCCCCGGTGACCGCCTGCCGAGTGTGACGGCGTCGGTGTCCGCGGTGAGTGAGTCCCAGCGCCGGCCCCCGGTGACCATCTGAATGGCAATGCGGTCACCGGGGCCGGCACGGCGATCGGGGTCGGGATCGGGCCGAACTCGCCTCCTGCGGGATTCTCGTCGCGCGGGAGTCCGGGTGCGGGGATCCAGGGCTGCCGCCGATCCCCGCCGCTCGTGCGCGAAGCCTGGCAGAATCGTTCGGGCTGCGCTTGAGCACCTTGCGTGGCCGTGCCCGCAGATCCTCGCAGCGCAAGAGGCGCCCGAACGCGTCGCGTCCGATGGTGTGATGTCCCCCTTACTGCGAGCCCGCTTATAGCCCCATCGGCGGTGGGAATCGGCGAAGGCGTTCATCGACTGGTGCACGCTTTCATGATCGCTCCAAACGCAGGGCCCGCCTGCGGCGCGGTAACGGCACTACGCTGATCGTGACGGCCCAGCCCACGGCACGTGAGGTGTCGTGGATATATCTCCTTGCCGACAAAGTGGTCCACTGCGCTGTAATGGTGCGATGGGCTGAGAACTAGGTGTTGGGAGTGTGAGGTTATTGTCGTGAAGTGGCGGCCCCTGGCAGGATGTGGAGTGTCGAAGTCCGTGTCCTGGTCCAGGAGGCCGCTACCGTGTCCCACCCTAATGCGCCGTTGACCATCGAAGGGCGACGCCGTCTGGTGGTGCGCATCGCTTCTGGTGTGCCGATCGCCCATGTTGCGGCGCAGATGGGTGTTTCGCGGGTAACCGCGTCCAAGTGGAGGCACCATTACAAGGACGAGGGCGAGGCCGGCCCGACGGACAGGTCGTCGCGCCCCCACCATTGCCCCGGTGCGCTGGAGGCGCGGTAGGTGGAAGAGGTCGAGGGCATGCGCCGCACGCACAAGTGGTCCGGCCCGGATCAGCTCCCGGACTTGGGCAGCGCCATGGGGTGGGCCACCCGTCCGCGCACTGTGGGCCGGTGGCTCGAGCGCCTGGGGATCAGCCGCATAAGGGACCTGGACCCCACGGGCGGGCCTGACCGCGTTCCCGGGGTGATCCAGGCCCGCTACCGGGGGGGGCACATGGTGGACATGGATGGCAAGAAGGTCGCCCCTCCCCACGGGGGGCGGGTGACGCGTTCACGGGCGGGGCACCGACGCGGCCAGGGGCTTCAAGAGGGGAGGGCGCCGAGCGGGCTACACCTACCTGCATTCCATGATCGACGGGCTCTCCCGCCTGGCCTACACCGAGGCCCTCGACGACGAGCGGGCCACCACCGCGATCGCGTTCTTCGCCCGCGCCCGTGCCTTCTCCGAGGCCAACGGGATCGAGCGCATCATGCGCCTGGTCACCGACAACGCGGCCTACCGCTCCACCGCTTCGGGCGACGCAGTCCGCGATCTCGTGGGCCGCCACCAGTACACGCGCCCCTACACGCCGCGGCACAACGGCGAAGCCGAGCGCTACAACCGGATCCTGGCCAAGGAGTTCCTCTACGCCCGTCCATTCACCAGCGAGAAACAGTGAACAGACGCGCTGGACCAATGGCTCACCCACTACAATTGCCACCGACCCCACACCGCCACGGCGGGCAACCCAGCCGCCAGCCGTTTCCTCACCCCCATAATCAACGTCACACCCTCATACAACTAGGCCGCCCACACACCGTCCGCGGATACCGCAACCGCCACCAATTATCGCTCACGGACACTCGTCATCACCGCAGGACTCGACGCCTCCACCCGCACCCAGCACTGATGCGCCCACACGTCGTAATACTGGAGTTACGGATGTAGCTACAAAAAAGACGGCTATGACGGAAGTGAGCGGAAGTAGTAGCCAGTATTGTTCGACGATGGAACTTGCTCGTTCTGTCAGTATTCCGTCGGGTGAAAGGGGTTTGGATCCTTCAATGCTGATACTCATGCAGCTAAGGTAACTAAGGGCGGAACGATACTCTTCGACAATGGTTGGGAATAGGAGTCCGAATGCTGCGCAATAGCCTCCAGATATTTGTTGTACGATTTTGGAATACGCTCTTTCTGTTGGAAAAGTAATCAAGAGCGCAGTAAGAGCTAGGGCTAGTATTGTGAACGGTTCTGTCGCGATATTGTGATTTGTTTCGGTATAGGTTAAGCTGCAAGTTTCGATGAAAAGCGGAACTTTGTAGCGTGTGATTATGGAAAAAATGAAGGCTGCGGCGGTCAAAGAGTAGGTGCACTTGCACACAAAGAGGTGTGTCTGACGGGCAAAATACCTGACGTATTCGCTGTCCTCTCGCCTCGCTTCTGTGTAGAGTGCTGTTGTGCATAATAGCGTTACGAACAAGGATTTCGTGATCGATTCGTGGTTTTCTGTAAGATAGTCGATGATCGGATAGGGTTCTGACCTTCCGGAGAGGATTCTGTCTGAAAAGTTGCTCTTCGCCTCTGCCAAAAAGGTGTTGCATGCTACGCAAAGTGCTAGTGCGAAATAGGAGTGAAAGTTTCGAGCGATGGCCTCTATTATGGAATAGGCTCTTTTTCTAAATGATTCGCGCATTACTGTGTCTGAGTCTGTTCTGGGGGGGGGCGTGGTCGACGTGCGTCGCTTACCGTTGGCGTGCTGTGTGGGTAACTCTGAAGCTCTTTTCGTGCTGTTTGATGTGCCTCTGATGTGCGAGGAGAGAAGTGCGTAGGCGGATCAATGCTGCATTGTTGTCACCATATGAACTGTGCTATACGGGTGACAGTGTGGTTCAATGAGGTGCTTTGTGACTGTCATATCTAGATTGTGCCGATTAGTTCGATGAAAATGGGATGCGTACTTCCGGAGAATCAAGAGTGCTCGACCTGTGTTGTTTCAGGCCGAGGATGGCTTCGAGTTCGTCAAGTGTGTGCTCGGACTCGGGGTCGGCCTCGTGAGCCTTGATCGCGGGGGCGACATCGTCGCGCAACCACTGTTCGACTCCTTCGCCGGACAAGCGTTCGCAGCGCTCCCTGAGGGCTTCGAGGGCATCGGCGTAGAACTCGGGGGAACCAGGACGGCGTGACTTCGCGTTCTACCCTAGGAGAGCCATGGGCGGGCCCGGGAAACGGCGTCCTCGAGCGCCTTTTTCAAAGCGGCCCACGCCGTGAGGCGGGAAAGTGCCGAACCATCGGCCGCGTCAAGTTCGGCAACGACTCGGGCTCTTTGAACTGAGAACACTCCAATGGGCAGAAGCCTGCCATCGGGATCGTCGCGACTGAGAAGGCGACGGAGAAGACTCTTGGGGTCGCGGTAGGCCTCAAGGGTTTTCTCGGATACTGACTCTTCTCGCTGCAACCAGGCACGGCAATCCTCATCACCGAATAGCGATGCCAGAGCCCAAGTCTCGGTCATTGTTACTGGTACTACGGGAACAACCGGCGTGATTGTGGCGTCTTGAACTGAATCCACGGCGTCCCTGATCTCCTTCAGACGCGCCTCAATACCTGCATTATCCGCGTCGCGATGGATGAAGATCAGATCGTAGAGGTCCGCATCATTTGTGTGCAGTGCTAAGAGCTTCTCGCGAACTGAGCCCTTTAAGTCGAGGCGCGCGCTGACCGAAGCGGGTTCGGACGTTAACCGGGTGAGCAGGAGCTCCAACACGTTGGTCAGTGCTGCATCCGAAGAACCCTCGCACAAGAGGCAGCAGTACCATTCATTCATCTTCGTCGCCGATCGACTTGTCCGGGTTCTCAAGGAACGCCGCGATCTCGCCACGCGAGACGGGACGGGTTCCCGTGCTGTCCTCCGGTTTGGTCTTGGCCCTCCATGTGCCGGGGAGTGGGTGAAAACCGACGCTGCGCAGGATGCCTCCCTGGCCGTCGGGAATCGATTTTCCGACGGCACACAGGATGTCATCGTCTTTCGTGGCTTGGATGAAGTAGGGGGAATGGGTGTTGACAATGACTTGTCGGGCCGAGTGCTCCGTAGGATCGGAAATCCCCCGCAGGAGCCGGTACATATCTGCGATCTTAGATGGGTGGATACCATTCTCAGGCTCTTCCATGCACAGCATTCCGAAATAGTCGTGAGACACCTTCATCGCGGATAGGGCGAGGAAGCGAAGGGTGCCGTCAGAGAGCGACCGCGCGGGCAGCTCCGGCGTGGCCCCGATCTTGGCACGGAGTTCGAGCGTGTCGCGGGCACGGTTCTGAACGACATGCAGATCTCGTATGTCCACAAGCGCTCCGATCGCGTCGCGAACGCGGTTCATGACGTTACTGCCGTCCCCCTCTTGGAGTTCCTGGCGGAACAACGAGGAGGGGATGTGGGCGCCTGTGGCGGAAATGGGTCGGGCCTCGACCACATCATCGGGGGCGCGCATCGCGCTCGGTTCCAGGGCGACGAATCGCCAGGAGCGCATCTCCGCCTGCGCGGCAAGGATAATCGGGTTCTCGGCCGACGCGGTCGCGGACAGCACTGTTCGTTGTGCGTTGTTCGCTGCGATCTTCCTGGGTCGGCCCCTGCTTCCATTCTGGATCTGGATGATTGTGTTGCCGTTCTCCTCGGTGGTGGATAGCGGGAAGAAATTGTGGGCTCCGTGTACGAACCTGTTCACGTAGGCTGCGGAATCCGGAAAGCGGAGATGATCTTTCGCTGAGGGAATTGGTGAAAGCTGTTCGTTGACCAGCCTCAATTGCAGGCCCGTTGAGAGGGGGTCTCCCCGGCGGACGGCGAGTCGGACCTCGTAGCGCACGAACGTGCGTTCGGGTTCGACTTGTTGACTGAACTCGTCGAGAACCGGGGAGGGGAGGATCATTTCCGCTGCTAAACGGAGGTTTTCATGGCCCTGGATCACTCGGGTAGAGAATAGGGAGGAGACGTCCGATCGCTGCTGAGGCGTGGGTCTGATGAGTGTGCAGGCTTCGAGGAAATTGTGGTCACTCAGCAGGGACAGGAATTCGATCGCGTCGAAGAGGTTTGATTTCCCCACCGAGTTCGGCCCCGCGATACAGGTGAATGGGCCGAAGTCAACAGAGACATTCTCAAGGTTCTTGAATCCGGAGACTTCGAAACGGGTGAGCATGTCTTTACCTTCAATAGGTGACGCAAAAATCCGTCTAAGTTATATCACATTGCGCCCGGAACGTGACGGCTACGGCTCCGAAACAAGGCTGTGCCCCGGGCCCAGCGGCCCGGGGCACACACCCGCCAAAGAGCGCAGCCAGTGCTCTAAGGGTTCACCCCTTCTTGCGCTTGGCCGGGGCCTCGCCCAGCTCGAAGGACTCGACGACGGCCTCGGTGGCCTCAGCGTCGTCGGAGGCGGCCACGGTCAGGGCACCCACCGCCTTCGACGCGGCCTCCAGGTCGCCCTTCACCGACTCCAGAGCCTCCACTTGAGCCTGCGGGGCGCGAACCGTCACCGCCAGGAACGGGGTACGCGGCGACACCTTCGCCTCAGACTTCACGCGACGCAGCGCAATCAGAGCAGAGGACGCGGCCTCCAGCACCGAAGGATCGCCCTCGACGCCAGCCAGGTCGGACCCGACCGGCCACGGAGCGGTGTGCACGCTTCCCTCGCGGTACCAGCTCCACACCTCCTCCGTCACATACGGCAGGTAGGGGGCCAACAGGCGCACCACGTTATCAATAACGATCGCCAGAGCCGCACGGGCAGAAGCGGCCGAAGCCTCGTCCCACGCGCCATCACGGTTGTAGGCGCGCTCCTTGACCAGCTCCAGGTAGTCGTCGCAGA
>ERZ773250.1459-NODE-1459-length-11735-cov-2.847003_pt1 | contig 11735 bp, 8 predicted proteins | sample MGYA00511258_ERZ773250 | MGnify/ENA primary metagenome ERZ773250 (study PRJEB29015, sample SAMEA2738164) | human oral metagenome | biome: human oral; feature: human-associated habitat; material: saliva | place: China | collected 2187 ... | reverse complement strand
AGCAAACCTAACCACTGTATCAGTTCGGGTCGGAATATGTCGTGCTCTTCCCTTTGCTTAGTTAACCAAAAGCCACAAGATTGCATAACATCACAAGTGACGTTTTACTGGAATGGATTCCCCAATCGTTGTAACACATGCTCGAACTTTTCTTTTGGTTTCGCATTGGTGCTATACCATTCTAAAAGTTCTGAGATTTTCTGTTCTGCTTCTTCTGGGGATAATCCTTCTAGCAAGGTAATTGCTTTTCTAGGCAAGGCACCGCTTGTGCCACCTGCTACTAAGGTAAAGCCATTGGGTTTTCCCACTAGGCCGATATCTTTAATCATAGATTCAGCGCAGCATCGTGGGCAACCACTGATGCCGATGCGAATTTTGTTCGGCATATCTTTACCATAGTGTTTTTGGTCTACCATGGTCGCCATCGGAATGGTTTCCATAAAGGCGTGGCTACATCCATCTGTACCTCGGCATGCCACGATAGAGTTCACCGATTTATGTTGTACTTGCACCACTCCTTCTGGTAAGTGCTCAAGGATAGATGCTTTTTGTTCTTTTGTAATATCATAAATTTGGATGCCTGTTGGAACGATACGGAACTTTCCATTATGTTCTTTTGCTAGGCCAAAAATCGCCTCCATTTGTTCATATGTGAACTCACTGAATAAGGCGTGTAAAATAACTGCTGTTTTCATAAAACTCTCCTAAATTAACTGTATGGGCGTACATTCCTACTTAGGACGTAAGGAACTGACTAAACACATAATTGCCGTGCTTGGCCCCTTCCTTAGTGAGACGATATGCATCATCTTCATAAACAAGCAATTGTTTACGCATTAGATCTGCAATGACAGATCCATATATATTGTGAAAGTCTAACTTAAATCGACTTTCAAACAAACTAGGTACTAACCCCCACTTTGTGCGTAAAGCAAGAAAGCAAAAATCTTCATAATCACGAGGGCTCGTGATGACTTCTTCCTCAACGCACGGACTTTCACCCATTTCAATATGATGGATGTAAGGCACTACGTAAGGGGTATTCTGAAAGCGCCGATTCCCCACAAAGGAATGGGCACCGGCACCAAAGCCGATGTAATCTGCGCCATGCCAATATTTGATATTATGACGACTGAAAGCCCCATCTTTACCAAAACTAGCAATTTCATATCTATCGAACATCTGTTTTTCTAGCCCTTCTATCAGGTAGTCGTACATCTGTTCGCAACTATCTTCTGAAGGTAATGTGACGGAATGGTCCATGACTTGACGATGTAGTAAGGTACTCGGTTCCACTTGTAAGCCATAGATAGAGATATGATTCATCGGCAAAGACTGAATGACCTCTAGATTATAGGCAATATCTTCCAATGTTTGCTGGGGCAATCCGTAAATTTGATCAATGCTAATATTACGGAATCCTGCCTCATAGGAATCTAGGACAGCTTGCTGTGCCATTTTTGAAGTATGAGTTCGGTGTAACACACGCAGATGGTCATCACGGAACGTTTGCACACCAAAGCTGATGCGGTTAATACCCAGCTCATATAAATGTCGCAAGTATTGTGCATCTACTTCCCCTGGATTAGCCTCGATAGTAATCTCTGCATCACTGCTAATGGTGTACTGTTTATACACCGTATCTAAGATACGACTCAATTCCTTAATGGACAACACCGTCGGTGTTCCACCACCGAAATAAATCGTATCAAAAGGCTCTGTTCCTAATAGGGATTGACTAGACGCAATCTCTTGTCGCAACGCATAGGCGTACACATCAAAATAGTCTTCTAATCCTTGGTACGAGGGAAAATCACAATAGGTACACTTTTGACGGCAAAAGGGAATGTGGATGTACATTCCCCTGTGACCTACTGGAATACGAGTTGTATTCATTAGTTTTCTACTTTCAAAATCGCCATGAATGCCTCTTGTGGAATCTCTACAGACCCTACGGCTTTCATACGTTTTTTACCTTCTTTTTGTTTTTCTAACAATTTACGTTTACGGGAAATATCACCGCCGTAACATTTTGCCAATACGTCTTTACGCCATGCTTTTACCGTTTCACGAGCCACAATTTTTGTGCCTACTGCCGCTTGGATTGGAATTTCAAAATTTTGACGTGGAATCAATTCCTTCAACTTTTCAGCTAACGCACGGCCACGCAATTGAGCGCGATCTTTGTGAACGATAATACTCAACGCATCTACAGGATCTCCGTTTAGCAAGATATCCATTTTCACCATTGGCGATTGTTGGTATCCAATCAATTCGTAGTCCAAGGATGCGTAGCCTTTCGTAGCGGATTTCAATTTATCGAAATAATCGTAAATAATTTCTCCTAATGGCAAATGGTATACGATGGATACACGACTTTCATCGATGTACTCCATGCTGATGTATTCCCCACGTTTGTCCTGTGAAAGTTCCATAATGGCCCCTACATAGTCTTTTGGCACGATAGTCGTAGCTTTTACATATGGTTCTTCTACATAGTCAATTTCAGTTGGAGGCGGTAATTTAGCAGGGTTGTCTACTTCGATGACTTCCCCATTTGTTTTATATACCTTATAGTTTACGCTTGGCGCTGTTGTAATCAAGGATAGATTATATTCACGTTCCAATCGTTCTTGGATAACGTCCATGTGTAATAGTCCAAGGAAACCACAACGGAAACCAAAGCCTAGCGCCAAGGATGTTTCTGCTTCGTATTCTAAAGCAGCATCATTTAAGTTTAACTTTTCTAAAGCATCTCGCAAATTTTCATAATCTTTGGAGTCTGTTGGGTATAGACCACAATATACCATGGATACAGCTTTACGGTATCCTGGTAATGGTTCTTCAGCTGGATTATCTGCTTTTGTGATCGTATCTCCTACACGACAGTCACGAACATTTTTAATACTTGCCGCCACACAGCCTACAGAGCCACATGGTAATTCTTTCACTGGCAACAGATGTGGTGTAAATACACCTAATTCAGTGACCTCGAAATCCTTGGAACTGTGCATCATACGAATGGTATCTTTTACTTTCAAAGACCCTTCTTGTACACGCACATAGGCAATAGCACCTTTATAAGAATCGAAACGAGAGTCGAAAATCAATGCACGAGCTGGTTGATCGGAACGATCTTGAGGAGCTGGAATTTTTTCAACAATAGCTTCTAAAATATCTTGGATACCAATGCCAGACTTGGCACTGGCCAAAATAGCGTCGGATGCATCTAAGCCGATAACATCTTCGATTTCTCGTTTCACGCGCTCAGGATCAGCACTTGGCAAATCAATTTTATTAATGACAGGAATGATTTCCAAATCATGTTCCAATGCTAAATAAACATTGGCCAAGGTTTGCGCCTCTACGCCTTGTGCAGCATCGACCACCAACAGCGCCCCTTCGCAAGCTGCCAAGGAACGGGATACTTCATAACTGAAGTCCACATGGCCCGGAGTGTCGATTAAATTTAATGTGTACTCTTGTCCATCCTTTGCGGTATGCAATAAACGAACGGATTGGGCTTTGATCGTAATGCCTCGTTCCCGTTCTAAGTCCATGGAGTCTAACACTTGAGCTTGCATTTCTCGTTTGGTCAAAGAACCTGTTTCTTCAATTAAACGATCCGCTAGGGTAGACTTACCATGGTCAATATGCGCAATGATACAAAAGTTACGAATATGTGATGTACTCATGACTTCCCTTTCTAACAAACAATATCTATTACACCACCACCGAGAACGCGACTTCCTTCGTAGAATACGACGGATTGCCCCGGTGTAATGGCGCGTTGTGGTTCTGTAAATTCAACTTTCATAGTACCGTCCTCTGTGAAAGTAACAGTACATGGTGATGGTTTCGCAGCATACCGAATTTTACCTTCCGCTTGCAATGATGTAGGTACAACTCCATCTAGGAAATTATAGTTTTTACACAACATCGTGCGAGAGAATAAACTTTCATTAGGACCTACGATAACCTCATTCGTTTCGCCATCTAATTTCACAACATAGAGAGGGTATGCATAAGCAATGCCCAACCCTTTACGTTGTCCAATTGTATAATTGTATAATCCATTATGCGTACCTAATACCTCACCATTTTCATGGACAATACGCCCTGATTTAGGTTTCGTTTTCGATGTTTTTTCAATGAACCCTTGGTAATTGTGATTCGGCAAGAAACAGATATCTAAACTATCTGGCTTGTCCCATACAGGCAATTCTTTTTCATGAGCCATTTCACGAGTTTTCGTTTTTGGTTGATGCCCTAGAGGGAACACAAGATGTTTTAGAATATCTTGTGTCAGCGTGTATAGTACATAACTTTGATCCTTTGTTGGATCTTCCCCTTTATGTAACTCGTAACGCTGTGCTGCTTCGTTGTACATCACTTGCGCATAGTGACCTGTCACCATGTGGGTAGCCCCTAAGGAAAGGGCACGTTGTAACAACAAATCGAATTTAATATTGCGATTACAGAACACGCATGGATTCGGTGTACGACCATTGGAATATTCCTTAATGAAGTAATCTACTACATTGTCTTTGAAAATATCCTTCGCATCCACCACGTGATGTTCAATACCAAGAAAATCGCACATCTTTTTCGCATCAATGACAGCTTGAGGAATCTCATCTTCCTCTGTATCGCTGACCCATAAACGCAAGGTAATACCAAATACTTTATACCCTTGTTCTAATAACATTGAAGCGGTTAAAGAACTATCTACGCCACCGCTCATAGCTACTGCATATACTTTGTCCATATTATCTCCTACCATCAAATTGATACATCAAAACAGATTGAAAGTCTGAAGATGTATAATTGAACAAAAAATTATACTTATACATATCAATACATTATACCGTACTTTATGGGATTGTGACAATATTTTAAAGGAATGCTATGTCAAATAGGTTACTGTTAATAATAGAAAAACCACCTACCGAAGTAAGTGGTTTTATATGTTAACTTCTATGTTTCAATATTTCCTCAGCTGCCCCTAAGATACCTAGCATGGAGTGTTCAAACACAAGTCCGCCTTGCATAAAGATGGTGTACGGTGGTCGTACTGGCCCGTCTGCACTGAGTTCAATAGAGGATCCTTGTACGAAGGTGCCCCCTGCCATGATGATTTTATCTTCGTAGCCAGGCATATCTCCTGGGATTGGATGCACATGTGCATCTACAGGGCTATAGGCTTGCATGCCACGGCAGAAGTATTCCATTTCTTCTGGTCCATGTAAGTTAATAGCTTGGATCAAGTCAAAACGAGGTGCATCGACTTTTGGGAATACTTCATATCCCAATAATGTTCCTACTGCCGCTGTATAGACCGCTCCTTTCAAGGCTTGTAATACCACATGAGGTGCTAAGAATAATCCTTGGAAGAATAGGCGATACCCCAGTGCGTAGGATCCCATATGGTCACCCAAGCCAGGAGCCGTTAACTGATACCCCACTTGTTCCACTAAGTCATCTCGACCCACTACGTAACCACCAGTGGGAGCAATACCGCCACCCGCATTTTTAATGAGAGACCCTGCCATAATATCTGCTCCTACTTCCAGGGGCTCTCTAGTTTCTGTAAATTCACCGTAGCAATTATCTACAAAAGTTATAGTTTTAGGGTTTACTTCTTTTACAGCTTTCACGATAATACCAATATCTTCTACAGATAAAGGTTCACGTGTACTATATCCTCTAGAGCGTTGGATAACCACCACACGAGTATCTTTTGTAACGGCTTGGCGAATCCCTTCGATATCATACGTATTGTTCACTAAGGGAACTTCTTTATAGATGAAACCTTGCTCCGTTAACGACCCTGGCACATGACGAGAAGCGCCGATGACGGATTGCATTGTATCGTATGGTTGTCCTACGGCATAGACGAACTCTTTCCCTTTTGATCCATTGCCCAAGATAGCTTGTAATGTAGTTGCTAATGCATGGGTACCGGATACGAAATGAGGGCGCACGATGGCACGCTCTCCCTTGAATACGTGAGCAAACACTTCATCCAACTTTTCACGGCCCACATCATTGTAACCATAGCCACTGGTTCCATTAAAATGATAATCTGAAAGCTGGCATTCTTTAAATGCTTCCAGCACTTTTTTGGTATTATATAACGCTACAGGCTCAAATTTTTTGAACTCTTTTTCAGCTAACTCCAGAGCCTGTTGACGGATTTCTTCTACAGTCATTCTATTCCTTTCTATGTATAGCAAACTAGTTTTGATACATAATCCTCATAAGTTATCTATACCTATACTATGTCATATTTGAAATTTTTCTAAACTATATAATGTAACTATAAGGATTAGCCAATAATCGCTAGTTTATTCTAGTCATTTAGGTCTATTATTAAACTAGTTTTAACCAGTTCCATAGCTTCCTCATAAATACTTTCTTCACTGCGGTTCGGCGTAATATAAATCCACTGAATATATGGCATCCGTTTGTACCACGTAATTTGTCGTTTTGCAAATTGCCTTGTATGTTGTTGTACTAATTCGATGGCTCTTTCTTTCGAGTATATTCCTTGAAAGTAAGGTATAACTTCTTTATAACCAATGCCTTTGAAAGCCTGAGAATCTGGTTGTACACCAGCATCCAACAGCTGTTCTACTTCCTCAAATAAACCATCTCGAACCATGTACTCTACTCGAAGGTTGATTCGTTCGTATAGCTCTTCTCTTGACCGTTCCAAGCCGATGACAGGCCCATGAAAGACTAAGCCTTCCTTTGAGGGCGTTAATAAGGCATGACCCTCACCAGCTAATACGCACTCAATAGCACGGTATAGTCGATGTTTATCTTGAAATGGTAAGGTGAGTCCTTCTTTTTCAGCCAATTCGTTAGCATAGGCTTGCAAGCCTTCTAATCCAGAGGCATCAAAGATTCTATCCAGTTCGAGGCGCAAACTCTCATTACGAGGGACATCTAAAAAATCATACCCCTCTAGCAAGGATTGCACATACAGCCCAGTGCCACCAGATAAGATGGGAATCTTACCGTCTTTGTTAACAGCATCTATGACAGTATTAGCTTGTACATTGAACTCTGCCACACTGTACGAGTCATTTGGCTCATGAGTATCGATGAAATAGTGAGGCACTCTGTTCAATTCTTCAAGGGTTGGTTTGGCGGTGCCAATGGTCAACCCTTTATAAATTTGGTACGCATCCCCAGATAGTACGGGAGATTGTAATGTTTCCGCCATCCGTAAGGTAAGGGCTGTCTTCCCTACTGCGGTAGGTCCCAAAATAGTGATTAACTGATTCATCTTACCTCCTTTCATAGATGCCATAAGCGATGGAACTATATTTACCACCCACCATCTCTATAGGTGGAAGCTCTTTGAATAATCGACTGCCTTTGCGCTCCTCAATGACTAAGCGCTTCGATTTCTCCAAGGCCAGTTCTACTATCTCTGGAGTGATCTTCGACTCTAATAAATGACCACGCCACTGCAGAAATTGAGGACTTTCATAGACGGGATTCTCAAACATAGGATCTACATAGATTACATCGTACCTATTGGGTTCTAATTGCTCCAAATAATCCTGATAATTGCAAATGATCAATTGAATACGGCGCAATGCTTCGGTTACCTTTGGTTCTTTATGCTGAAAGTGTCGAAATCCATGATTTGTGATATACCCCAAAATAGGGTGTCCTTCAATCGCCGTATGACGTGTTAATTGTGGACAACCATAGCTGATAACAGCGCTATCGGAGCCTAAGCCAGCGGTACAATCCAACACAGATGTGACCGTTTCATAACCAATAGCTCGTAGCAGATGGTCTGTATTTCCACGGTCAATTTCTAATAAGCGCAAATGAGCCATTGACAGATGAAATTGATGAGGCACTCCCTCTTTTGTCACAAAAGAAGGTCCTTCCTTTGTGATGAGTAAGGCACCAGCACAATGATGCGTAGTTAACAAGTCTTCTACAGACTGCTGTTTACGAGGCACATAGGGTATCTGCAAAAGTTGACTAACTGTCTTAGCCTGTTCAATGAGATATGCATTTGTCTTTGAACTTGTGCTGATGAGGTACATATTAACTCCGTAAAAACAATTTCCCTAATTCATCTGGCGTAAATTTAATGATCGTGGGTCGTCCGTGAGGACACACATAAGGCTTTTCTGTGCTGAATAAATCATGTAGTAAAGCATCAATTTGTACCAAGTTTAGATTATGTCCTGCTTTAATGGCGCCGCGACAGGAGGCATAGGCCAACATTTCGTGACGTAGCTGAGCAGCACTTGGACTTTGATGATCGTGCATGTAGGAAAATACATATTGTAAAATTTCTTGTACTTTACTTTCTACAATATCTACAGGATGTCCGTCGATACGTAGAGATGTAGGTCCCCCTTGGTCTACTTGGAACCCTAAATCTAATAAAGCATCTCTCTGTTCTTCCGCCAATGTTAACTCTTCTTCACTGACGTCCATATACATAGGCATCAATAATTCTTGCATAGGAATGGACTCGGATGATTTGCATAGCTTGTCATACCGCACACGTTCGTGCGCTGCATGTTGGTCGATAATGTATAAATCGTCACCTTTTTTTGCCAAAATATAGCAAGAGGCGACTTGCCCCATAGGGAGTAATCCATGGTTAGCAACAGTTCTTCTAGCACTTGAATTCTGTAATCTATCTTGATGATTCTCGTTCGGTGAACCACTTATACTAATATTTCCCCCTAGGCGGGTATCCTCTATAGCGCATAACTCTTGTGATGTATTTGAATCCCCATAAGAAAATTTCTGTCCAGTCTGGTTCATATATGGTTCTACTGAGCTTGGCACAAGGTTAGGCCGTGATTCACGGATAGCTCTGAACCGATCTTTATCTTCCTGTGTATAACTTTTGGGCACAAAGTTTTCATTCACATCTAGTGATTCATTAAAATTACTTTGCTCGTACACAGTACGTTGTGGCGCAGTATATCCCTTTTGACGGATCGTATCCACGAGAGCCTCTGTTTTTTCACGCATTACCGTAAATCCTTGAGAACGTCCAGTGAATACTTTATCGTAGTCGATGGCTGTAGCAATGGTTTCTTCTTGATTGGTTGTTGCGTGATGCGTAGGGTTTTCTAAAGCTTGTAAAATACTGTTATACACGGCTTTAAAAACCGGTTTATCATCTGAGAATTTCACTTCGCTTTTCCGTGGATGTACATTGATATCTACGGTCCCAGGAGGTACGACAATTTGTAATACTACTAAAGGATAGCCACCTTTTGGCAATAGTGCATGGTATGCTGTGTCAATTGCTTTGTAGATGGCTTTGTCAGAAATAACACGTTGGTTCACAATTGTCGTCTGCCATTGACGGCTACTTTTTAGCACCGTCGGCTTGCTGACTACACCTTCCACGTAGATACCTTCTGCTTCATAGGCGATGGGAAATACGTCTTCACTAACTTTAAATCCATATAGAGCAGCGATGGTATCCACCATTTTATGATTCCCTGGTGTCATGATGGTCACACGGGTATCTACAATACATTTGAAAGCAATATGAGTGTGGCTCAGTGCAAGTTTGCCAATCATATCCTGAATCTTATTCGCCTCTGTACGAGTTGATTTTAAAAACTTTCTACGAGCCGGGGTGTTATAGAATAAATCTTTCACCTCAATGGTGGTACCCACTGAGGTACCACATGGATCACAGTCCACCATGTGACCACCTTCGATGTAAATCCGTGTACCCATATCATCTGTTTCTTGTCGTGTACGCAAGGTAAACTTAGATACGGAGGCGATGCTAGCAATGGCTTCCCCACGGAACCCTAAGGAAGCAATGTCGTATAAATCGTCAGCACTGCGAATTTTACTAGTAGCATGGCGAAGTACAGCTAGGCGTGCATCTACTTCAGACATACCGCACCCATTGTCGGTGATGCGCATGTATTCGATGCCACCTTCTGCAATTTCTACTTCAATAGAAGTAGCCCCCGCATCGATAGCGTTTTCTACTAATTCTTTGATGACAGAGGCAGGGCGTTCTACCACTTCACCTGCTGCAATCTGATTGATGGTCGTTTCATCTAGGACATGAATGGTTGGCATTACTTGCCACCTCCTTGTTTCGCCTCTTCTTGTAAACGATATAATTCACTGATGGCCTCGATGGGGGTCATACTCATAATGTCTAGTTTCAGCAACTGATCGAGTACAGGTTGCGTAAATAAATCGCCGCTCCCAAATAGAGGTCCTGTAACGCTTGGCTTTTCTTTTTTCTTAGGCGCTGGTTCCGATACTACTGTTCCATCTTCTAGGTGAGCTAAGATAGTATTTGCTCTGTCTAGTACAGCTTTTGGTAATCCTGCCAATTTTGCTACATGGATACCATAACTGCGGTCAGCTCCGCCTTTCACAATACGGCGCAAGAATAGTACATCATTGCCTTTGTCTTTCACAGCCACGGTGTAGTTTTTCAATTTACTATATTGCTCTTCAAGTTCAATCAACTCATGATAATGAGTAGCGAACAAACTTTTACAGTGAATGGTTTCACAAATATGTTCCACCACGGCACGAGCAATGCTAAGTCCATCAAATGTAGATGTACCACGGCCAATTTCGTCAAGGATGACTAGACTGTTGCACGTGGCATATTCTAGGATATAGGACACTTCTTTCATTTCTACCATGAATGTACTTTGACCAGTAGATATGTCATCGCTAGCTCCGACGCGTGTAAAAATTCTGTCTACAGGGGCAATCATAGCTTCTCTAGCTGGTATGAAAGAACCAATTTGAGCCATAATCATAAGCAAAGCTACCTGACGCATGTAGGTAGATTTACCCGCCATGTTAGGTCCTGTGATGAGGATAAACTCTTCTTCGGAATGGTTCAACACGACGTCATTAGGAATGAATAATTCCTGTTTTAGCAAGGTTTCAATCACTGGATGGCGACCATCTTTAATAGAAATGGAACCATTGGTCACGATAGTTGGACATACATATTTATTAGTAAACGCTACTTCCCCTAAGCTTAAAATAACATCTAATTGTGCAATGCCACGAGCCGTTTCTTGGATTTCTTTAATATTCTCTTTTGCTATAAGGCGCAAGTCTTGATACAAAGAATATTCCAATTTTTGAATCTGCTCTTTTGCATTGAGCATTTTAATTTCAAATTCTTTAAGCTCTGGAGTAATATATCGCTCCGCATTGGTTAAGGTCTGCTTACGAATGAAATAATCTGGTACGAGCCCCACTTGACCTTGAGACACTTCAAAATAGTATCCAAATACTTTATTGTATCCTGTTTTAAGGCGAATTCCTGTAGCTTGTTTCGCCTCTTCTTCTAAACGATGTAGCCATTCTTGACTATTGGTGGCTAAGGAACGTAATTCATCAAGTTCCGCACTATATCCATCACGGATGACATGACCATCTTTCAGTGCCAACGACGGCTGATCCACGATAGCCCGAGTTAATAGGTCACATAAGTCATCATGGGTATGAATCATACTATGACAATCTAATAAAATATTAGAAGTACTGTCTTGTAGTACTTCTTGGATCATCGGTAACACACGTAGAGATTCCCGCAAGGATGCAAAATCTCTAGGAGACACACTCCCTGTTTCTACACGACTTAGAATCCGTTCAAAATCATAGACTGAGGTCAATAAAGAACGGAGTTGACTGCGCATGGTCGGGTTGTCGATAGATTCACCTATCCCCAT
>ERZ773250.1456-NODE-1456-length-11745-cov-14.510778_pt1 | contig 11745 bp, 13 predicted proteins | sample MGYA00511258_ERZ773250 | MGnify/ENA primary metagenome ERZ773250 (study PRJEB29015, sample SAMEA2738164) | human oral metagenome | biome: human oral; feature: human-associated habitat; material: saliva | place: China | collected 2187 ... | reverse complement strand
CGCGCTGGCCTACTCCGACGCAGAAGCCGTTGGACCCGCTCAATGGGCCGATGCTATCGACACCGCGCTCGACGAACGAGAACGCAGCACCGCACAATCGCGGATGCGGGCGAGCACGTGGTGCCTCGACGGTATGAACGTACACCGGTGGCAAGCCCCCAAGTTGGAAGAAAAATTCCAAGGAAACGCCGCCACAGGGGAGGACACTAAAGGGCCGGGAGTCGCCGCAGCACGAGCCGCGGTGCGAGACGGCGAAGACCAGATACCCGTCCTCGTCGTTGCGATCGATCCCGAGCTGGGCAATGTACCGGTGCCGCCGCCCCTCACCGGTCGGGCTACCGACGATGAAAAACTCGAGGTCAGTGAATACAACGCTCGAGGGCGCATCGCCGACATCTGCTCGTGGAGCATCTCCCTGCCTCCGTGGGCTTTCCGCGCTCGCGGGCAGAGCGTCGACCAGGCGGTGGACGCAGTGGCAGGTGCCATCTGGGATGATCCCATTACGGCGGAATGGGCGTGTCGCGAGCACCCGTTCCTGGCGGGAGAACTGATCCTCGCGATGTACAAAACCCCCGGCAGTGAACGCCTGACGCGCGACCTGTGCGGACACACAATCACATACTCCACAGAAAGAGGAATGGAGGTTCAGGCCAATGAAGGATCCTGAATTCAACTTGCTCGACGAGCCGTGGATACCCGTCCGGCTCCTCGACGGAACCGTCACCGAAGTCGGGCTGCTGGAACTACTCCGGCGCACGACAGACATTGCGGATCTTGCGTGTGAGCTACCGACGCAGAGCATTGCGATCCAACGTCTGGTACTGGCTGTTGCGTATCGCGTCGCGCCACCGGGTGATGCGCGCGACTGGGCCAGGCAGTGGGACGACGGCGCCCCAACGGAGCAGATGATCGAGTACCTCGAACAATGGAGGGATCGTTTCTACCTGTTCGGGGGCCGATTCCCCTTCATGCAGGTCGCGGATTTGCGTACTGCGAAGGACTCGGTATCCGGGCTTGAAAAGCTAATCGCCGACGTTCCCAACGGCGAACAGTTTTTCACCACTCGACATGGGCATGCCCTCGCATGTATTCCCCCGTCGGAAGCCGCCCGATGGCTGGTTCACGCGCAGGCATATGATCCGTCGGGCATCCGCTCAGGAGCAGTCGGTGATTCTCAGGTCAAGGGAGGGAAAGGCTATCCCATCGGCCCATCGTGGTGTGGGCACCTCGGACTCGTGTGGCTTAAGGGTAAAGATCTGGACGAGACGCTGATCCTGAATTTGATTCCCGCCGATGCCGCAGGATTGCGTGGCGTTGAAAGCTCAACCGAATGGGGAGCATGCAGCTGGGAGGCCTCCGAACCGGAGAATGCGGTGCGAGGAGACTACTCGCTCCTCGATCCGTCAGGCACCCCCCGAGACGTTAGCATCCCGCGTCTACTCACGTGGCATTCGCGCCGTGTGAGGCTCGTGGGGGATGGCGAGGGGGTCACGGGAGTCGTCCTTGCTCAGGGAGACAAACTAGCGCCGCAGCAGATGCACAGGTATGAGCCACAGAGTTTGTGGCGCTACTCGACACCGCAGTCCAAGAAATTCAAGCAGGACGTTTACATGCCTCGTAAATTCGAGGCGGGCCGCGCGCTCTGGCGCAACCTGCCCGGCACCTTGCCCACCGTGACAACTGTGCAGGGCGTGGACAAGCAACCCAAGCAGGAGTTCCTCCCCTCGGCGACGCTGTCCTTCCACTACCAGCTCGACAATGCCTTGATCGAGACCATCTATCCCAAGGTGATGAGGATTCAGGCCGTTGGTGTCACCTACGGGCCGCAGGAAGCGACGTTCGAAGACATCTACTCGGATGAGCTGACACTGTCGGTCGCTGTCATGCGAGTTGAACGCGAGGATCTGTCAGCCGAGATCGACCGACAAGTCCGCCTGACCGAAGAAATTGCTAGACACGTGGGGATTCTTGCGGCAAACCTTGCGCGTGCGGCAGGTGAGAGTGGAGAGGGGGCCGGTGACGGGGCTCGTGATCGCGCAAAGGAATTCTTCTTCTCAGCAGTCGACACGGACTTCAGGACCTGGCTGACCCAGGTTGATGGGCGAGAAAGCGCGCGGGACGCCGGGCGTCGGTGGGAGTGTACCTTGCGTCAGCACGCCGTTGACATCCAGGCTGAACTCGTGAGGGGCGCGTCGTCGTCGGCGATCATTGGCCGGGATACCGGCAGGGGGTACATGAACGTTGGCATCGCAGAGAACTGTTTCAGGTCGGCGCTCAACAAGCATCTCCCGTTACAGAAAAACAATCAGGAAGGAACGAAATGACCAGCAATGATGCTGCTCCGGAGACTCCTCCGGACGATGGCACGACAGGTCTGTCGACGTGCGGCGCGGTGTATGGCCGCGTTGGTGGGTTGATCGTGAATAGACTCTGGAAGGAGACTCCTTCGGCACGCGCACTTCGCGCGCAGCTGAGGGGAGCGCTTTCGCGAGAAGCCGGATCGGTGCCCGAGCTGTGGGACCTCACGCTCGATGGACGCCCCGGCTATCTGGGTGACGAGCCGACCAGAGGCGAGAAAGCGGTCCATGGTGCTCTCACTCTCTGGGCCCTCCATCAGGGCTCGAATACGAGGCCCATGCACGATACGTCGGACCGTCCGCGCAGCTTCGCGTCTGCGATCCGAATCGTGGCCGAGGGACAAAGTGGTGACAAGCGGGCCGAGGAAGCAGCAATCTATCGGCGTTTTTCTGCGGCCGTTCAAGCGCCCACGTTTGAGGGACTTCTCGTGCATCTGCGTTCGCTCGTTGCTCAGCTTGAGGCTGCCGAGATTCCCTGTGACTACGCAGGGCTTGCCGCCGATCTCTTCACGTGGCAGAACCCGCGCTATCGCACGTCCGTCATGCGCAATTGGGGTCGCCAGTTCGCGCGTACCACCCAATCCTACGATCCCGATGTGGCCTCCGACGAGTGACGTCGAGGCTTCTCACCCACTCTTTTCCACACGTAACCAGTGAAAGGTACAACAATGTCAGTCTTCGTTGATATCCACGTCCTGCAGACTCTGCCCCCTTCGAACCCGAACCGAGATGATACCGGCGCACCCAAGAGTGCGACTTTTGGCGGTGTGAGTCGCATGCGTATCTCCTCGCAGGCCATCAAGCGTGCCACGCGTCAGGACTTCGAGGGGAAAATCGCCGATGGAAACTACGGCGTGCGCACCAAGAAGATCGTCGAGCTGGTCGCCCGAACGATCAGCGAGAAGCGACCGGATTTGGAAGCACAGTCGGTTGAGCTGGCCGAGATGGGACTCAAGACAATCGGGTTCAAGCTTGCCGAGCCTCGCGGGAAGAAGACGGAACAGCAGCTGAAGGAAGCCGGATTCCTGGTCTTCTTGTCTGCCAAGCAGATCGAGCATGTTGCGGACGCCTTGATTTCGGTTGCCAGCGAGGCTGATCCTGCGGCAGCATTCAAAGAGCTGAAGCCACGCAACCTCGTGGATACGGCCCACTCCATTGATATTGCTCTGTTTGGTCGCATGGTCGCCGAACCGAATGCGCTGAACGTCGATGCGGCGTGCCAGGTCGCCCACGCTATTGGTGTTGGTGCGGTCGAGCATGAGTACGACTATTACACGGCCGTCGATGACGAGAAGAAGCGCAATGACGACGCTGATGAGGGTGCGGGAATGATCGGTACGATCGAATTCGCGTCCGCGACGGTGTACCGCTACGCGACGATCAATGTCGACATGCTGCGCGAGAATCTCGGGGACGATTCCGTCGCGGATCGTGCTGTCGAGCTGTTCGTGGATAGTTTCGTGCGTTCCATGCCGACTGGCAAGCTTACGACGTTCGCGAACCGTACCCTGCCCGACGCGGTTTTGGTCCAGGTACGCGACGACCAGCCAATCAACATGAGTGGTGCCTTCGAAGATCCGATCATCGCTGGTCAGCATGGCTTCGCCGAGCCTGCTGTACAACGTTTCGTGGAGTTCGAGTCCAAGATGCGTGACCTCACCGGACTTGAGCCTGTGAATTCTCTCGTTTCGTGGACGACACCGCGCGGTGAGGGCTTCTCCGCGCTGGGTACCCAGGTTCGCCTGGTCGATCTGGGCAGCGCGACGGTGGACGCTGTGCGAGGCGAGCGATGAGTTCGGTACTCGTCTTGCGACTGGCCGGTCCCATGCAGTCGTGGGGCTCATCCAGTCGATTCACGCGCAGATCGACGGAGGCTTTTCCCACGAAAAGTGCACTGGTTGGTCTGCTCGCGGCGGCACAGGGACGCAGGCGCAGTGATCCGATCGAGGATCTGGCCGGGCTTCGTTTCGCCGTGCGGGTGGACCAGCCGGGGCAGCTGCTCCGCGACTTTCATACGGCGCATCGGGGCGATACGTCGATGCCTCTTTCCGACCGTTTCTACTGGGCAGACGCGACTTTCGGCGCGTTTATCGAAGGCCCGGAGGATGTGATTGAAGGTCTCGCGGAGGCAATCGTTCGCCCCGTGTTTCCGCTCTATCTCGGCCGCCGCTCGTGCCCTCCAACCCTGCCGCTGCGGCTCGCTGTCCGCGACGGCAGCGCGTGGGATGCTGTCCGCGAAACTCCGTGGATGGCATCGGCGTCCTACCAGAAGAAGCAGCGCTACGAACAATACGTGTCCGTCCGCGTCGTTGCCGATCAAGGGATTATCCCTCCTGACGTGGGTGTCTCGTTCGAACACACCATCCAGGATGTGCCGATCAGCTTTGACTCCGAACGCCGAATCTACACTCTAAGAACCGTCGAGGAGGCGCGCGTCGATCTGGAAAATCCGCAGTACGTGGAGGCGCGGCCGAATGCTGGCCACGGCCTCGTCCATGATCCGATGGAGGTACTTTGATGTTTCTGACACGCATCTATCTCAACCCGCACCGTCGTGGGGCGAAGCAGCTCATGCGCAGTCGACAGGTCCTCCATGCGGCTGTCATGAATTGTTTCCCTCCGGGTGTGCTGGATGATCCTGGCGCTCCACGGGTTCTCTGGCGGCTGGATCGTCCGTCGGTCGTTCGGGGAGGTGCTCCTCGTCAGGGGAGTCCCTCGTGTGCGCTCTACGTCTCGAGTCCGGTTCCTCCGGATCCCTCGCATATCGTCGAGGAGGCTGGCTACGCGACCGAGGGGGGAGTGGTCGTCCGTGACATGGATGATTTCCTCAATCGGCTTGAGGCCGGCCAGAGGTGGAGTTTCCGCCTCTGCGTGAATCCGACGTTCCAGGAGCGCAATCAGGTCAATGCGAGGGGACGGAAGAAGGTTCTCGCTCACGTCACCCAGGATCAGCAGACGCAGTGGGTCCTGGACCGTGCGGAGCGGCTCGGGTTCCGTGTGCTGACATCTGCCGAGTACGGTGGCGACCTGCCTGTCCTGGAGGACCAGGACGAACAACGTGTCGACGGGGCTAACCTCTTGATCAATGGGGTTGAACGGGGTATTGCCGAGTTTAAGCGCGGGAGTTCGCGCGTGACCCTTGCGCTTGCGACCTTCGAAGGCGTGCTCGAGGTAACGGATCCAGATGCGCTGCGCCATGGCCTCGTTCATGGGATAGGCCGAGGGAAAGCATACGGCTGCGGTCTGATGACCCTGGCTCGGCCATGAGACCGATCCCCGGGGCGAGGCCGCCAGAACCGAAAGACTTGGTGCGCATTCGGGACCGTTTGACATTCCTGTATGTCGAGCGGTGCACGATTAACCGAGACTCAAACGCAATTACCGTGGCCGACGGACACGGGATCGCTCACGTCCCAGCGGCGGCGCTGTCAGTGCTGCTGCTGGGACCCGGGGTTCGAATCACACACTCGGCGGTATCGGTGCTCTCCGAGAGTGGTTCGACCATCGTGTGGGTGGGCGAAAACGGGGTGCGGTACTACGCGCACGGCACTCCGCCCTCGCGCTCCTCTAGGCTACTCGAGGCGCAGGCTCGCGCAGTGAGTGATCCGTCGATGCGGCTGACTGTTGCTCGCAACATGTACTTGATGCGTTTTGCGGGTGAGGATGTGTCGAAGCTGAGTCTTCAGCAGTTGCGCGGACGTGAGGGTGCTCGAGTGCGTCGCTTGTATCGTGAACACTCGCAGCGTACGGGAGTGCCATGGGATCGACGCGAGTATGACCCCGATAACTTCGACGACGGGTCGGTGGTCAATCAAGCACTCTCGGCGGCAAATTCCGCGATCTACGGCGTTGTTCACGCCGTCATCGTCGCACTTGGGTGCAGCCCGGGGCTGGGATTCGTGCACAACGGAACCTACCGTTCTTTTGTGTACGACATCGCGGACCTGTACAAGGCCGACCTGACGATCCCAATCGCGTTCGACGTTGCCGCATCGCCGACGGACGAGGCCGTGGGAACCGCCGCGCGTAAGGCTGTCCGTGACGCTGTTCGCGAGTTTCGTCTCCTGGAGAGGTGCGTTGCGGATATTAAACAGCTTCTGTCGGTCTCTGGGGCCTTGGATGTTGAGGATGATGACGACCTGATCGTGGATGACCTACGCTTGTGGGATGACCGCGAGGGGACTGTTGCTGCGGGTGTCTCCTACGAGGAGAGTGACTCCTGGTGATCGTTCTCGTTCTGTCTGCGGTGCCTGAGGGATTGCGGGGTCACGTGACGCGGTGGCTCATGGAGATTTCCCCGGGAGTCTTCGTGGGGACGCTCAGTGCCCGTGTACGCGAGCGCCTGTGGGACATCGTTACCGAGAACATGAAAACGGGGCGGGCCGTCATGGTCTTTCGTGCGCGCAACGAGCAGGGACTCGCCTTCCTGACGTGGGGTGATCCCTGGAAACCTGTTGACTTTGATGGTCTGACCCTGATGATGAGGCCCTACTACTCGGAAGGACGAGGCCAATACTCCGAACCTGATCCTGCGGCGCGTCAGTTGCGCAAGCGACCCAAACTGAGTAACTTCCAGAAGAGACGGCAAGCTCAAGGATTTCCAAGATCTGATCGATCTGCGCAGTAAAAGCGCAGGTCAGGAAGTGTTTTCCCCGCGTGAGCGGGGATGAGCCGACGGCCAGACCGCCTGGTCATCAACGATGGTCGTTTTCCCCGCGTGAGCGGGGATGAGCCCGGTGGCCGCCCACCCCCAAGCACCGTCCTGACGTTTTCCCCGCGTGAGCGGGGATGAGCCCACCATCATGACATACCGCCGCAAGGGCCTCCTGTTTTCCCCGCGTGAGCGGGGATGAGCCGCGTAGGTGCGTGAATCTTGGGTGCGGCCTCGAGTTTTCCCCGCGTGAGCGGGGATGAGCCTTACGATACGCATCCTGGATCACGCCTTCTTCGGTTTTCCCCGCGTGAGCGGGGATGAGCCCTCGTCAGCGGAAATCTGACCGTCCGACAAGGCGTTTTCCCCGCGTGAGCGGGGATGAGCCCTGCTCAGTTCCCACCCAGTAGGGGGCCACCAGGTTTTCCCCGCGTGAGCGGGGATGAGCCGTGCTTGACAAGGACTCGGCGCTTCGCCTTTTCGTTTTCCCCGCGTGAGCGGGGATGAGCCGCACACGAGGTCACCGGCTCGGGCGTCCTCAACGTTTTCCCCGCGTGAGCGGGGATGAGCCCGGCGGGAATCAGTGAACCCGGTCAGATTCTTCGTTTTCCCCGCGTGAGCGGGGATGAGCCGGCACAGGTGACCATGCGCTTCGCACAAGAAGTGTTTTCCCCGCGTGAGCGGGGATGAGCCTTCACCGAGGATGGTGCGGATCTCGCTGTAAACGTTTTCCCCGCGTGAGCGGGGATGAGCCCTCTCCCTCGACGCCTTCCTGGCTACCTTCGCCGTTTTCCCCGCGTGAGCGGGGATGAGCCCGGCGCGAGAGCGCCCGCGAAGGCGGGAGAGGCGTTTTCCCCGCGTGAGCGGGGATGAGCCGGCTTGGAATAAAGCTACTTTCAAGAATCGCGTGTTTTCCCCGCGTGAGCGGGGATGAGCCGCGCACGCCCCCGCCCCCAAGGCACGCAAGACCGTTTTCCCCGCGTGAGCGGGGATGAGCCGCCGGGGGTCTCTGTACCATTGCCAACCACCGAGTTTTCCCCGCGTGAGCGGGGATGAGCCAATGTCCGCTTTATCGAGCGGTGGGACGGCAAGGTTTTCCCCGCGTGAGCGGGGATGAGCCCCCGAGCGTGATCGGCTCGGACGCGCTGATCTGGTTTTCCCCGCGTGAGCGGGGATGAGCCTAGGTGCTTCTGGGTGATGGAGTATCCGATCAGGTTTTCCCCGCGTGAGCGGGGATGAGCCGCTAGGGTGCACGGTGCTGGTAACACTTTCCAAGTTTTCCCCGCGTGAGCGGGGATGAGCCCAAAAAGGCCGACCAGGCGTCAGCGAACCACGCGTTTTCCCCGCGTGAGCGGGGATGAGCCTCAGCTCGGCATCGGACGCCTGGCTGACAATGCGTTTTCCCCGCGTGAGCGGGGATGAGCCGATCTAAGCGGGGCTGAATCGGCGATCGACCTGGTTTTCCCCGCGTGAGCGGGGATGAGCCCCTTCCACAGGATGCGGCGCTCCGGGTGCCCGCGTTTTCCCCGCGTGAGCGGGGATGAGCCTGACCTGCGGGAGGACAGGCATGAGGGCGTGGAGTTTTCCCCGCGTGAGCGGGGATGAGCCGCGCAGGCGGCGATTCTCGCGTGGGCGGTCGAAGTTTTCCCCGCGTGAGCGGGGATGAGCCGCAGGAACACGAGGGTGACGCCCTCCCTATCGGGTTTTCCCCGCGTGAGCGGGGATGAGCCGGCCTTAAAAAAGTCCCAAAATCCGGACAGGCCGTTTTCCCCGCGTGAGCGGGGATGAGCCTCGCTCGGACCTCGTCAATCGTGAGGAATCCCGGTTTTCCCCGCGTGAGCGGGGATGAGCCGATCCTGACCCTGGGGCGGGATGAGCCGATCACGTTTTCCCCGCGTGAGCGGGGATGAGCCGTATCTCGCGATGGCCGCCGTCCTCGAGTCCGCGTTTTCCCCGCGTGAGCGGGGATGAGCCGCCCGTGGTGCCGAAGTATGCGTTTGTCATGTCGTTTTCCCCGCGTGAGCGGGGATGAGCCCTTGGCCGCTCGCGAAGTATCTCGCGACATTCTGTTTTCCCCGCGTGAGCGGGGATGAGCCGGGATCGCCGACCAGGCCTACACCTTCAACCCCGTTTTCCCCGCGTGAGCGGGGATGAGCCCGCTCATCACGAGCGCCATGCCTGACGTCATGAGTTTTCCCCGCGTGAGCGGGGATGAGCCTCGAGGGCGACGGCACCCTGTCTGACCCCTCACGTTTTCCCCGCGTGAGCGGGGATGAGCCGGACCCGAAGGAAACTGTCACGGTCACCGCACCGTTTTCCCCGCGTGAGCGGGGATGAGCCCCTACCGTCACTGCCAGGCTCCCACATGCCACTGTTTTCCCCGCGTGAGCGGGGATGAGCCCTCTACCATCGTGCCGAATCCGGCTCCTCCGACGTTTTCCCCGCGTGAGCGGGGATGAGCCCTCAGTCTGGGGAGACCCCGGGTGAGTGGCAGTACGTTTTCCCCGCGTGAGCGGGGATGAGCCCCGCGAGCGCCGCACCACCCACAAGCACCCTTAGTTTTCCCCGCGTGAGCGGGGATGAGCCCGGGGGCTCGGTGGGCATAGGCTGGGTGTCCCAGTTTTCCCCGCGTGAGCGGGGATGAGCCCGGCTACGTGATCGTCGAGGACTGACAGGTAAGGTTTTCCCCGCGTGAGCGGGGATGAGCCGGGGGGTATTACCTGTTCCCTGTTCCCTGTTCCGTTTTCCCCGCGTGAGCGGGGATGAGCCGGTCGGCTCCGAGCTGTGGGCATCCCGGGATAGGTTTTCCCCGCGTGAGCGGGGATGAGCCGGAACGCTGCAATGCACACCATCAGCGAAAAAGGTTTTCCCCGCGTGAGCGGGGATGAGCCGAGCGCGGCGGCGGCGGGGTGATTCATGACCGCGTTTTCCCCGCGTGAGCGGGGATGAGCCTCAGCTCCGACTCCGACACGCTCCCACGTACCGGTTTTCCCCGCGTGAGCGGGGATGAGCCGCAGCCGACACCGCCAAGATCAACGAACGCCCCGTTTTCCCCGCGTGAGCGGGGATGAGCCGCGTTTCGAGTCCTGGCGAGAATCGATGCTGCGCGTTTTCCCCGCCCATGCAGGGATGAAGCTTATAACAAAGGAGATCGTTGGTTGAATCCTAGGTTTTCCCATGCGGCTGAGGATTGAGTCCTTGGGAAATGCGGCTGTGGGGCCATCGCGCGTATTTTTTGTTTGAGCTGGTGGAAAAAGCGATATGCTGCTGCAAGCAGGGGTCAAGAAGGCAGTCCACCCTATACGCTTCGCGTCGGACAGCAGGATCGCCCTACTCGCGGCGGTGTCCAATCTGCCTGGGAATGATCGCTTCCCTGCTTAAGCAGGGATGAGTCCTTCTCGGACTAGTGATGCGGTGCGCATGAGGGTGGCAGCCAGCCCACCTGGGAGTGATCCCCGGGCAGGCGGGTCACCCTCGCCGCGTTATGCGTGTTCACCGCGTGAGCAGGGATGAACCCTGCGCCATGCGGAACCCCCAATCCAGCAGATCGCTTTCAGGGGTATAGGACACCGCGTGTTGCTGGAAGGGTGACTTTTCGCCTTGCCGGTGCGGGAAGTCTGTATTGAAAGTGGTTGTTTCATCGTGGAGATATGAATACTCCCGCATGTCCGGTGTGCGGGCGAGTGATGACCAGGTATGGGCATGCAGCGTCAGGGGCGCAGCGATGGCGTTGCTCCCCGTGCAATTTCAGCCAGGTCAGCCGCATTAATTCCGCGGCCAAGCACCTTGATGAGTTCGTGGCCTGGCTCCTTGGCCGTCGTCGTCAGGGGGGTGTATGCCTGGCGAACCTTGGTTCAGGCTTCGGTGGCCAGGTTGGGGCGAGGGGAGGATGGGAAACGAACAGGCGGTTCGAATATCGGATGAAGCCCACGACGTGAGCTAGCTGGAACTGCGGGCAGGATCCTGCGCAGACCCGTGGGTGGAGGGTGCCGCAGGGCTGCTGGTGGTAGCCCGGGTGAAGAGGGGAGGGGGCCACAGGGGCGTCGCGTTCCCGGATTCGCCCAAATCGCAGACCACCTCACCCAAAACAGCACATTTGCGCCATTTTTCGGCGAGGTGGTCTGCACTTTGGGCGGCACCTCCCTTATGAGAGTTACTCGTGCCGACGATGTGCCGATTCGACGCTCCTCATGTCACCACAACCCCCAAACCACCCAGACACCGGGTAGCACAGGGCACGAGAGCGCAGCTCCAGTGCCCAACGGCGGCCAGGTTCAAAGCTGATGCCCCGTGTCCACAGCGCAAACAACGAGTGGAGTACCAGACCACGCGCGGGCCTCACACCTAGCGACACAACACGGTAACACCATGTATCCAATAGTCCCGTTTTCGATGCCCACGCGGGGATGACCAGCGGGGAATCGGTCGCCAATCTCCGTTGAGATGTCGCCCCCACTCACGTGGGGTTGTCCGCATTAGGCGGGCGGGGGAGACATGACCCCAGAAGTATAGGTTGTTCAACGTCACACTAGGTGTATCTGCTGTGATTGCCCCTCAGATACATTTGAGAGATGAGCGGGCAGTCAGTGGGTGAAGTAAGAGAAGAAAAAGAACGTGATACGTATCTCAGGCATCGCTCCGCGCCATAAAACCAAAAATCCCCGAAGCGAATGCTTCGGGGTTTGCTGGTGGCTCCGACCGGCGTCGATCCGGTGACCTTTCGATTTTCAGTCGAAC
>ERZ773250.1448-NODE-1448-length-11774-cov-17.535882_pt1 | contig 11774 bp, 10 predicted proteins | sample MGYA00511258_ERZ773250 | MGnify/ENA primary metagenome ERZ773250 (study PRJEB29015, sample SAMEA2738164) | human oral metagenome | biome: human oral; feature: human-associated habitat; material: saliva | place: China | collected 2187 ... | reverse complement strand
GTTTTTGGCTTTGGGATTTCAGAAAGTAGATGAAGAGTGGTATGAATATAAGTTGTTTTAGAATAGCTGTGTATTATTTTATGTATTAAAATAATAGTCCTTATTTTAAATACTAAAGAATATTAAAGTAAAAATAAAGTCATTAAAAAATCTAATTGACATAGGAGAAGAAATTGCCTATCTTCTATGTTTGTAACCGCTTTTTATGCTATAATATCACTAGATAGAAATGTGGGAGTTTCAATCATGGTTACAAAAAGGTTTTTGAAAAATGTTATTGTTGCGATTGTCTCGGTTTTTATGTCCTTGGCCATTGTTCAAGTGGCTCAAGCTGAGCAAACTGGACTCGATTACCAGAGTCTTCATCTACTGCCTTTTAATGGCAGTAAGCAGCTTGTACTGGGGGATTTTGATCATTTAGGTCGTGCGACCTCAGCCCATATTCAGCTTCAGGACAAGGATGAGCCAAAGAAAAAAAGAGAACCACATCTCAACTATAATCCGGTTGGCTGGCACAATTATAAGATTGCATATGGGAACAAAGGGAAGAAGGCCTGGCTGTTCCATAGAGGGCATCTAATTGGCTATCAATTTAGTGGACTGACCAATGAAGGGAAAAATCTGGTTCCTCTAACTGCTTGGACCAATACGGGGAATTATAAAGGGACAGCGGATAGTAATGTGGAAGGTATGCTTTACTACGAGAAACGGCTCGATAGCTGGCTGGCTACCCACCCCAATTATTGGCTGGATTATAAGGTGACGCCTGTCTATACGGGGGATGAATTGATTCCTCGGCAGGTGACCTTGCAATATGTTGGAATTGATCGAGATGGCAATCTTCTGCCTATCAATTTAAGTAGCCCCAAAGAGTCGGTAGATGCTTATGGGATCACCACTGTTACCTTGGATAATTATTCCAAGAATGCAACTATTGACTATCTGAAGGGAACCGCCAAGCCATCTTTAGTGCCGACGGAACCAAGTAGTCAACCACAACCAGCCAGTCCTTCTGTAGAGACGCAACCAACTCAGGCCCCTCAACCGAGTCAGCCAGCAGTACCTGCACAGCCCGTTCAACCTGTAGAGCCTTCACAGCCAACTCGTCAACTGGCTCCAGTTGTTTATGTGGCCAGAAATGGAAGTGCTGAGGTTTATTGGTATTCTTTGGACAGTATGCCTCGCAATACTAATTTTTCTAAGGTTGTTCAAATGTCAGAAGAGCAAGCGCTGAGTCTTGGAAAGCGGCATACAAGTAAGGAATGAGTATAGGTTATTTTGATAATGAGAAAGCCCAATTGTTGGGCTTTTTGTGTTGCATTACAATCTTAAAAAGCTAGTAATCTAAAATGATCTCTCAGAATCTTGCAAACGTTTTTATAAAGTTGTATACTAGAAAATGATTTTGTGTAATCGTTTGCATAAATTGGTAAATGATGAAAAGAGAGTATTGTAGGAGACGAGACAGATGGAATTAACAGCGATTTATCACCGGCCTGAATCGGAGTACGCCTATCTTTATAAGGACGGCCAGCTTCACATTCGCATCCGGACCAAGAAAGAAGATATCAAACGGATTGTCTTGCACTATGGGGATCCCTTTATTTTTATAGAGGATCTTTATGAGGCAACTAAGGAAATGGACAAGGTGACGACAGACGACCTCTTTGATTATTGGCAAGTGTCGGTATCTGTCCGCCATGCACGGATTCAGTACCTCTTTGAATTAGAGGACACAGCGGGAGAGAAGATCTTATACGGAGATCGAGGTGTGGCAGCCTACACCAAGGAGAATCTGGACTTCGTCATGAATGGCTTTAAGCTACCTTTTATCCATGAGACTGATGGTTGTGCTGTCCCGGACTGGGTGGCTCAGACAGTTTGGTACCAGATTTTTCCAGAGCGCTTTGCCAATGGGAATCCAGCCCTGTCACCAGAAGGCGTCCGCCCTTGGGATGCCTCTATTGCTCCTCAAGTATTGGATTTCTTTGGTGGAGATTTACAAGGGATCATCGATCACTTGGACTACTTGCAGGAGTTAGGGATTACAGGGCTCTACCTTTGCCCGATTTTTGAATCTCCAAGCAACCACAAATACGATACCATTGATTATTTTGAAATTGATCGACATTTTGGTGATAAAGAGACCTTCCGCAAACTAGTGAAAGAGGCTCATGCGCGTGGGATGAAGATCATGCTGGATGCCGTCTTCAACCATATTGGCTATGATTCACCCCAATGGCAGGATGTGGTCAAACACGGGGAGGATTCGATTTACAAGGATTGGTTCCATATTAAAAAGTTCCCTGTCTCCTCAGAAAATCTGTGGAATAGTCGCGACTTGTCTTACCATGCTTTTGCCTTTGCGGGCTATATGCCCAAGCTCAATACAGCTAATCCAGAGGTGAAGGCCTATCTTTTGAAGGTTGCGACATACTGGATTGAAGAGTTTGATATCGATGCTTGGCGACTGGATGTGGCCAATGAAATCGATCATCAATTCTGGCGAGATTTCCGTAAGGCGGTCTTGGCCAAGAAGCCAGACCTCTATATTCTCGGGGAAATCTGGCATTCGTCCCAACCATGGCTCAATGGTGATGAGTTTCATGCGGTGATGAATTATCCCCTTTCTGAAAGTATCAAGGATTATTTCCTGCGGAGCCATAAGGAGACCCAGCGCTTCATTTGGGAGATCAATAGCCAGTCGATGTACTACAGGCAACAGATCTCTGAGGTTATGTTCAACCTCTTGGACTCGCATGATACAGAGCGCATCTTGACGACGGCCAAAGGCAATCTCCAGTCCGTCAAGTCTGCACTCGCCTTTCTCTATCTGCAACGGGGAACGCCATGTATCTATTATGGAACGGAGCTAGCCCTCATCGGTGGTCCAGACCCAGATTGCCGTCGTGTCATGCCTTGGGAGCGCGTGTCTGCGGACAATGACATGCTGAACTTTATGAGGGACTTAATCCAGTTCCGAAAAGAAGTGGCGGGCATGATTCAACATGGTAAAGTAAGCTTAGAAGAAGTAGAGCCAGATGTGGTGGCAGTAGAATGGCAGCATGAAGGCAACCTTCTCAAAGCCTACTTTAACCACTCCAAGAAAGACGTTGTTCTAGAAAGAGGACAAGCAGATCTGATCAGTCTGGGGAGCATTTCCGATGATCAATTGATCATTCAACCAAATGGCTTTGTTATTTATAGGGAAAATTAGTAAGAAAGAAGATTGAAATTGAGAGATTGCAGTCTTCTTTTGATTTTTTTTATTCATTAGAAATAAAGTACTGTTAAAAAATAACTAAAGAAAATAATTGTTATGACATATAAATTAAGGCTTGTTAGCAACTAATTTTATGATATAATATAAATGCGCATGATTAGATTTTTGACTTGTGTGTTCGCAAGTATTAACAAAAATGTTACCAGAGTGTTCAGCTCACTCCAGTAATATCTAACAATAGTGGCAGTTAGATTTTTTCGAGAATAATTCCCAACTTTCATCAATTGAAGTCTTAGGAAGATTTCTATACTGTCGTTCGCATAAGAGTTTTCATGCGCTTTTTACTAAGGATAAGATAATGAATAAATTAAACCAATTAAAAACCAAGGATGACTTTGCAAGACTTCTTGGTTTTAAAAATGCCAGATACATTAACCATTTGTTATACAATATAACAACCGATAGCTTATATGAACCACCAATTGTTATACCTAAAAAGAATGGCGGAGAAAGAGTTATACATGCGCCCAAAAAAGAGTTGAAGTTCCTTCAGAAAAAACTGTCTAATGTTTTATGGGAATGTTACCTTGAAAGCATAGAATCTAAATCTAAGGAAATTAACTTTAAAACACCTTCCCTGTCTCATGCATTTGAAAAAGGGAAAAGTATTATTACCAACTCTCAGATGCATCGAAACAAGAAATACATTCTGAACATTGACTTGAAAAATTTTTTTGATTCTTTTAATTTTGGACGAGTAAGAGGCTTCTTTATAAAAGATAGAGATTTTGCTGTTTCACCAGAGATTGCTACAGTAATTGCACAAATTGCATGCTATCAAGGTAAGTTACCACAAGGAGCACCGTCTTCTCCCATCATCACAAATTTAATTACTAGAATTTTAGATTATCGGATTGTCAAAATTGCTAAAAAATATCGTTTTACTTATTCTAGATATGCCGATGATATGACTTTTTCGACAAATCGTGAATTAAACTCTAATAAATTGAGAGCAAGCAAAGAGTTAGAAAACTTTCAAACTGAATTGGAGGAGGTTATCACCTCCTCTGGTTTTGAAATCAATCCTAAAAAAACACGATTGAGTAATAACATGCAACGTCAAGAAGTTACTGGACTAGTTGTCAATAAAAAAATAAATGTAAAAAGAGAGTATGTAAAAAATACTCGCGCAATGGCCTTTCAATTTTACAAAGATGGTGCTTTTGAAATAGATAAAAAACTAGGAACCCTAAATCAATTAACGGGACGATTTGCTTTTATTTTTCAAATAGATCAATACAATAACTACCTACTTTATAAAAAATCCCTGATTCAAAATAATCTAGATTCGCAAAAATATTTATTGGGAAGAAATTCATCCAAAAAATCTGAATCAAAATATTATTGGAAATATATCTTTTATAATAAAGATTTACGAAAAGAATTATTCTATAATAAAAAACATAATACTTATAATTTACCTAAAGAATTTTACAGTATAGGTAAGGAAGAAAAGAAAATGTACATGTCTCTATTTAACTCTAGAGAAAAAGAGTACAAGAAATTTCTATTTTATAAATATTTTTTCGAAAATGACAAACCTATAATTGTAACAGAGGGAAAGACCGATCCACGATATATTAAAGCAGCTTTAAAAAAACTTTATAAAAAATATCCAGAACTTATTCAAAAAGTAGGAAATAATTTTGTATTTAAAATTGAATTTCTAAATCATACTAATACGATAGAGTATCTTTTTAATGTTCCTGAAGGGGGAGAAGGATTTAAATATTGGTATAATTATTTTTCTGACAAAGAGGGGGTACAAATTAGTGATAATGAAAAGGTACTATATTTGAATTATATCGATTATTTTGAAAAGCTAACAAAAAAAAGTCCTAAGAATCCAACGATTTTTTTATTTGACAATGAGCCATCAGGTAATCCTCTTTTTAAATTTTTTAATTATGCTACAGATTTAAAAGTTAGTAGCAATAATCTTGGTCAAGTTAGAGGTACATCATTTAATAGGATTACCAAAAAAAATAATTTGTATATAATGGCAACGCCATTATTATCTACTAGAAATAATGGAAATTCCTCTGATATTGAAGATCTACTATTATCTCGTAATCCATCACCTATTTTAAAAGGGAAGACATTCTCAAAAGGTGGTGGTGCTAATCATTATGGAAAGGATATTTTTTCAAAGTATGTCCTAAAGAATTATAAGAAATTCGATTTTACTGAGTTTATTCCATTGTTAGACGGAATAAGAGATAATATCCTAGATTACTAGGAGAATTCGTTTATGTTTAATATTACATTCATAAAATTATCATGGAGTTTAATAACTTTGTGATTTTTTATTGTTAAATTCGTCTCAGTTCCTTTTATTGTACTTTCCTCTACATAGGTGTATAATGTGTACTTAGATAAACAAATGAGGAATTTACTATGGAATTAAATGATTTTACAGAAAAAGAACAAGAACAAATCAAGCAAGGATTGAGTACAGCTGAGATTTCTGATAAAGAAGCAGCGAAGAAATTGCTCGCTTTAGTCCCGCAAGAATGGATCAAGCGTATTCCATTCTTTGTCAGAGGGCATGCGACGACCAAGACAGTTGAGCGTGTAGCCAAGCAATATCCTGAACTCTATGCCGTGGCCAAGCGCCAAGGAGACCTTCCTGAAAAAGAAGGAGAAGAATTGCGTGTCATTATGACGGAAGTCTTTGAAGAAAAGATGAACAAACACAAGATTAAATAATCTTATATAATACTTTGTTATTTTTTTATCACACAATTGAACGAGTGATTGCAGTTGAAATATTGCAGTCGCTTTTTTTATTCACTAGTATGAAGACTTTTACACTAGTAAATAAAAATGAACAATATTTCATGATATAATACTAATTAAAGTAGTTCAAGAAGAATAAAGTGTTTCATTGAAAAAAGAGGTTATTATGGATTACAGAGAAATTATAAAAGAATGTGTGATTGAACTTGAGTCAAAATCATTTCTTTACTTAAAAGATACACTGATTGCAGATTATTTTGACTTTAAATTTATCCAAGATGGCTCAATCACAAGAGAGATTTTAGCTGAGAAAATTACTGACTATTTTGAAAAGGTTGAGTTAAAAAATAATAAAAAATTCGAAAAAATACTAGAATTCTATTTTAATCATCTAGAAAATTTCGTTGCAAAACGAGTACCAGAAAAAACAACCGGAAGGAATAAAGAAACAGCATCTGTTATTGTTCCAAGAAGTAGAAGATATTTTGAAAAGGCTAAACAATTAAGAACTTTAAAGTTTACTAATGTGAGACAAATAATAGATTATAATAGAATATTGATGTGCCTTCTTGTAGAGATTATAAAAAATGATAATAAAGAGGTTGCTAATTTTGATTTTTCAACCAGTTGTCTTGATGAAACGCTCATAATTCCATGTATTGAGAAAATTTTAGAAGAAGATTTATTTTCAATTTTTAATAAAAAAAGTCAAGGAATCATAATGGATAAAGGGTTCTATAGTTTCGAAGTTTGTTCATTAATTCTGTCTATTATATTTCTTAACAAGATCAAAGATGCAAGAATTATAGGAGAGTACAGCAATGAATAAAACACTAGTAATTGATTCTTTGAAACAAATTAAACAGTTTAAAAACGATAAAGGAATTATTGAAATAGTTGTTAGAGGGCAAAAAAATAGAATCAAAGCATTTCAAAAGGTTGCATTAAGTGATATTGTACAAAAGGGAAATAAAGAGATCAGTGAAAAAGCAATTGGAGTTTTTAATAAAAATTTTTCCAATATGCTTAATGATCAAATGAATATATCTCAAATTACCATGCATAATATCCAACAACTTGCATCAGTAAGTAAATTAGGGATTGTGATGAATGGTTTAAACTTAGCAGCCACGAGTGCTGGATTCGCTATTATGTATGAAAAACTTGATAATATTAGCTCAGAGATGAAGCTACAATTTGATGAATTAAAAAAAGTAGTCAAACAAGAGCATGATGTTCGTGCTATTTATGAATTTGAAAAAGTTCTCGGTGAGTATACCGATATGCTTGATTGCAGACGTCGTCAACAGCCATATTCTGAAGAACAAATGCGTTTTTTAGTTCAAAAACTATACACTGTTTTAAAATTACTAACAGATTTATTTAGAAAAGACATTACATCAAATAATCATCTACTAATCGTTTCCATCTTTTCACTTCTTTCAATGTTTACTGTTGCTTTAAAATATTTTGATGAGCAATATTATTTTAATAATCATAATATTCTAATAGATACAGATGTTTGGCATTCGTCACATGATAAATGGATGAGTATCTATAATGAATTAACTGAAGAGAGGTTTATAGAGAAATTGCAGGATTACGCTGTATTTGAGACGGATTTAGATACTATTGGAGTCGATATATATTATACCGAACTAATTGATAGAGTTAATGAAGCTTTTCAGGAAGTTGTCGATAATCAGGAATTGATTAAGTGTGTAGGGGATATTCATGTTTTGGAGGCTATCCGTGAAAACAGCACAAAAGAAATGAAAGAACTGATAGATGAAACTATTAGAGATACCTTTAAAGATCAAGATAGTAAAGAAATATCAGATATATATAAGAATGTAATAAAACAAGCAGAACTTCTTTTGGTGTGAGGAAATCTATGAATATTGATATTAAGAATTCCCTTGATAGCTTGCTAGTCATCTGTAAGACAATTATGACATCTTCTCAAAATATAAGGGATATAGATAGGATAATGATAGAAGATATTTTATCATTTATTGATTACATTTCTAATGAAGGTTTAGAAGACAGAATATCTCTTTTTAAAATCACATATCTAAACACTTCATACTCTGACCTTTATCCTAGAGTTCAAGAAGTAGAAACGCCTAAATTTTTTATGTTACTTTTTAAAAATAGTAAAGAAATAAGTAGTAATAGGGTTTTACATATTGAGTCATTATATATTTCAACAATCTATGAAATTGGAAAGTACTACTCTTTAAATAAACAAGATAAAAACACTGTTGATAAAGAAAAATTTATGAATTATTTAAAGATGCTTAAGGAGTACACTAAGCTATATAAAGAAACTCAGAATATTGCTTTTGAAAATTTAGATAATAGTATAATAAAAAATGAAGAAATACATAATAAGACATCAATTGATAGTAATAAAATAGAAGACAAACCAGAAGAAGAATCTTTGGAAGATTTATTAAATGAATTGAATGAATTGATAGGTCTAGCAGGTGTAAAAGAAGAGGTAAGTTCTTTAGTAAATATACTAAAAATTAATAAATTAAGAGAAAGTAGAGGGTTTAAGGTACCCCAAGTTTCTAAGCATTTAGTTTTTTTGGGAAATCCTGGGACAGGAAAAACAACAGTTGCAAGACTGCTCTCAAAAATTTATAAAAAATTGGGGGTCTTAGAGAAAGGACAATTAGTTGAAGTTGATAGATCTGGTTTAGTAGCGGGTTATGTTGGACAAACTGCAATTAAGACGCAGGAGAAAATTGATGAAGCTATGGGAGGAGTACTTTTTATTGATGAAGCCTATACTTTGGCTAAAGGAGAAAATGATTTTGGACAAGAATCTATTGATACACTTTTAAAAGCCATGGAGGACCAGCGTGAAGATTTTGTTGTAATTGTTGCGGGTTATTCAAAGCCCATGAATAGATTTTTAGAATCAAATCCAGGTTTAAAATCTCGATTCAATAAAAGTATTACATTTGAAGATTATTCACCAAATGAACTTCTAGATATTTTTGAGTTGTTCTGTAAATTAAATGATATGAGATTATCTAGCGACGCAAGGGATTATTTAACACAATACCTTAGCAAATTAAGTAATGAAAAAAGCGAGAACTTTGCAAATGGTAGGGAAATGAGAAATCTTTTTGAGAAGGCTTTTACCAACCAAGCGAATCGATTGTCACATTATAATAATATTTCTGATGAAGAATTAAATATTATAAAGACTGAAGATATTATTGTTAATTAAGAATGAACTTCATATACTCTTGTTTATCTGGAAAATTTAATCTTGTTTGACATAAAAAAGATAATACTAGTTTTCTGCATTCCAGAATTCTAATATTATCTTTTTCTTATTAGAGTAACTCACCAACTTTTCATCAGTCAATAACACCGCAGCTATTTTAATGCTAGCATTCTCAGTGTAAAAGTAAAATGTTTTTTCTTTCTGTTTCAATCTATTTATTGATATAATGAAGCTAAGAAGCTTTAAAATAAATGATGCTTACAACAATCATTAGAAGGAACCAGTTTATGAAACCATCTAAAAAAATCATGCTCCTTACTAGCTGTGCCTTGGCTATCTTTGCTTTAGCGGCTTGTGGGACCAACCAAAAGCAATCCAAGGAAAAGCAGGAGAGCTCCACTGTCCAAAAGGCCAGTTCAGACAAGGAGCTCTACAAGGGTACCTACAGCAACCTCAATAGCAAGGAAAGTGTCGAAGAAGTGCGCACTCTCTTGTCTGCTTATTTGGATCAGGACAGTGTAGATAAGTTTTTGGGTCTCGTAACGGACTATGATAATATCGTTGGATCTGTTGGCTTGACGGGTGACTTCAGCACTTTCAAGAAAACAGACTACAATGTAGGAAAAATTAGTGATTTGTGGACCAAGCAGAAGGGCGATTTCGTCGGGACCAACTGCCGGATCAATAGTTATACCTTGCTGAAGAATCGCATCGAGATTCCTAAGATGAAAGCGGATAGTGAACTCTTGTTCGTGGACAATGATGCTATTGACAAAGGCAAGGTCTTCGATGAGGCAGACAAGGAAGCCTTTAATATTCTCTATTCACGGGTTCCGACAGAGGCAACAACAGATGTCAAGGTCCATGCCAAGAAGATGGAAGAGTATTTTTCTCACTTCAAGTTCAATGAAAATGCCCGCATGCTTTCCGTTATCGTTCATGATAACCTAGACGGAAATACCCTTTTTGTCGGCCATGTCGGCGTTTTGGTTCCTGCAAAGGACGGCTATCTCTTTGTTGAAAAGCTAACCTTTGAAGAGCCCTACCAAGCCATCAAATTTGCGACCAAGGAAGATGTCTACAAATACTTGGAGACAAAATACCAGGACTACACGGGTGAAGGTCTAGCTAAGCCCTTTATCATGGACAATGAAAAATGGGTTGAGATGAAGTAGAGGATGAAAGGTAGCGTGTTAGAATTTAGAAAGATAATGGAGTATGCCCCTATTCTATATATGCTAGTTTTCTTGCTCTCTTTCAGTCTTCTCATTTTCCTGAGAAGAAGGGCAATCGTGAGATCTAGTGGCGGTCCCTTCTTTGCCCCTTTTCATATTAGCTATGGCTTCTTCTATATTCATGTGTCTCTGTGTTTCAGCCGTCGCAGGATCCCACTGAAAGAGATGAAGCAGATAAGCTACTTGTTGCTTCGTGGTCGCGCTGGTGGTGGAAGTCGCTACGCTTTCTATATCGAACTCAGAAATGGAAAGACCATACCTTTCTTTTTCGGTAGAAGCAAGCGGAATGAAGTGTTGGTTGAAAAACTCAAGCGAAATGCTGGTAAGTATGGGTTTAAGGTAGATAGCACTGGTAATTAATTGAAAGAAAAAGGAATCACGAATGAATAGAAAGCAAGCCCTATCCATGTATTTGATAGGGACCTTCGGTCAAGTATTAGGTGTCAGCCTTCTGGTTTGGTTTTTAAGAGCAGGAGGAGTCAAGGTTGATTTTACATCACCAATGGGGATGATAGCTGTTGTTTTAGGTGGCTTATCATCTGCTTTTTGGGGTAGTCTTGCCAGTATTGGCTACCATCAATCTAGTTTCAAACAAGTTCTAAAAGATTTTTTTCAAGTCAAAGATAGTTTGGCAAATTATTGTTTAGTGCTCGTTTTCTTGTTGCTTGACTTTTTCCCATTTATCTTAGGTGGTAAGATCACCACTCAATCGTTGGTCTTGCCAGTAGTACTCTTTTTTAAGGCTCTTCTTTTTGGTGGAGTTGAAGAAATTGGCTGGCGTTATTTCTTTCAGCCAACTTTGCAGGAAAAAATACCTTATCTTTCAGCTACTGTGATCACCTTTTTAGCCTGGTCTAGCTGGCATCTTTTTTACTTTTACATTGATGGTTCTTTAGCTGTCATTCAGTTGCTTCCGTTTCTAGTAGGTCTGCTAACTAACTGCTTTATCTTATCGGCCTTGTATCATAAAACGCAAAATTTATGGATCTGTGTCATGACTCATGCCTGTATTAATTCCTTGTCTCAGATTCTAGTGAATGAAGATGGATGGCTATCTCTAGTCAGTAAAATTCTTATTATTAGTTTAGCAATCATGATTGCAAGAAAGAAGTATGTAACTCTAAAGGAGAAATAATGAGCAAATTTATTTCAAAACAATCAGTCGCGATCTGGTATGCATTGACTGCCCTCCTTGCTACCTTTCTAGTAGGGCAAGTGATCCTTTGGTTTTTCCCAGATAGGAGTAGTATGGGGGCCTCACTACTGTTTATCC